>Ga0123353_10015991_pt1 | contig 10943 bp, 11 predicted proteins | sample TergutLab28metaG_3_FD_92763 | JGI IMG/M metagenome (GOLD analysis project Ga0123353, IMG submission 92763) | Labiotermes labralis P3 segment gut microbial communities from Petit-Saut dam, French Guiana - Lab288 P3 | ecosystem: Host-associated > Arthropoda: Insects > Digestive system > Gut ... | reverse complement strand
CCTGCTGTACGATTATTTCGGAAACCTCCAGCCCCGCCGCTTTGCTTTCATCGAAAACATTCTTTATTTCGCTTACGGACATCGTATCCGGATGCACGAAATCGAGGAACCATTCGACGGCGTCGTAACCTATGGATCTTAAATCCGCGCAAATCTCCCCGCATTTCATCTTCCGGTAGCTGCCGCCCGGTATGAAACCGATCTTAAAACCTCCTACCATACGACCGACTCCTTTATATGAAATAATATTTACCCTATTGCATATGACCATTAAAAATCATACAGTAAAGCGGCAAGTTAAACAATGACCGAAGCCGGCAAATTTAATTGATATATTTACCCGAAACGACGGGGGCGGGTTTATTCCTCCCCTCATTAATGTAAAATTTAAGGGGGGCGTTCCATGTTGCATATCGGCTCGCAGACGGAACCTTTTTGGGATGATCATCTGATCGACTTTTCGCGGACCACCGCGGAATTCAAGGTGCGCGAACCGCAGCCGCAGGAGGCCGTCCTCATATGCGACGAACCGTGGGAGGGCGACGGATGCGGCAATATTTCCATCGTAAAGGACGGGACTGCTTACCGGATGTATTACATGGCGGGTAAGCTATACAACCGGGAGCAGAATACGGTCTACCCCGAAGGTAAAGTCGCGATCTGCTGCGCGGAGAGCCGGGATGGCGTCAATTGGATCAAACCGAAGTTAGGCTTGCGCGAATTTGAAGGTTCCTCCGAAAACAATATCGTTCTCGACAAAAACGACGGCAGTTTTTGGAGCTTCACCGTCTTTCTCGACACCGGCCCGGCGTGCACGCCGGAAACGAGGTATAAGGCCATAACGCACGAATATTTCCGCGAGGGCTACGGCGGTTCGAATTTATGGTGCTACGCCAGCCCGGATGGGCTCCACTGGACAAAAGGCCGGATGATAACCGACAAGGGCAGGCTGGATACCGCCAACGTATGTTTTTATGACCATTACCGGAACGAATACATGTGTTATATACGGGACATACATTCCTTCGACCAAACAAGCGGAACGTACGCCAATATCCGGGACATACAGGATTTTGACTGGCAGCTTTACGTAAGGGATATCCGTCTTACAACCTCCAAGGATTTTATCACATGGACCGACCCCGTACCGATGGATTTCGGAAACAGGCGCGATTACCCGATGTATACGAACTGCGTGCAGCGATACGACCGGACGCCGCATATGCTCCTCGCCTTTCCGACAAGGTACATCGAGCGCGAGATATGGACGGAAAACTATGACCAGCTTCCAAACGCCGAACTGCGCAAATTGCTTAATGAAACGGCGGTACGGTACGGAATGTCGCTGTCCGACTGCGTATTCATGTGTTCGAGGGACGGCCGGAAATGGTACCGGCATGAGGACGCATTTATCAGCCCTGGCATAGAACGGAAAGGGAACTGGGTTTATGGAGACTGCTATCCGGCCCTCGGCATGATCGAAACGAAAAACAGTTTACCTGACGCTCCGGATGAACTGTCAATTTATTGCCATGAAATGCAATGGAGCGCGGACGTCGTTTTCAGGCGTTATTCCCTTCGCAAGGACGGCTTCGTCTCCCTGCGCGCCGGGTATGCCGAGAAGAAGGTCGTGACTACGGAAGTGATTTTTACCGGTGACAGGATGGAGTTGAATTTTTCCACCTCGGCTTTTGGGCACGTACATATTTCGATAAAGAACAGGGAATCCAACGCGGCGGAGCGTACCATCACATCCTGCGAGCTCTTCGGGAACAGCCTGAACCGGATCGTCACCTTCGACGGAAAACTCGGCGAATTCGCGGGCAAGCCTGTGACCATCGAATTCGCAATGTCGGACGCGGATATCTATTCGATGCGGTTCTTTAAATGACGGTAATTTATTGTATAATCCGTTAAAAACAAATTGGGGGTTGTTCTATGCTGGCCGAAAGGATGCCGAACGGCGGAACGATAGGAATCTTTTGCCCGAGCCACGTGGCGGACATGGCGCGTTACGGGCGAATCGTTTCCGTTCTCGAAAGGCTCGGTTTTCACGTAAAGTTCGGTGCGAATATTTGTAAGGACACATACGGGTACGCCGCGAGCGCCGGGGAGCGCGCCGCGGACCTAAACGGCCTTATCGCGGACGATTCCGTGCACATGGTCCTGTTCGGCGGCGGGGAAAGCGCGGTCGAAATACTGCCCTTAATCGATTACGAAAGCATACGCCGCCATCCGAAGCCGCTTGGCAGCTACAGCGACGGCACATCCATACTCAACGCCGTATACGCGCAAACAAGCCTCGTAACCTATTACGGGGCGGGCCCGGGGGAATTCTATGACCTCAGGCATTACGATTACCTGCAGTTCATCAGCCATTTCGTTAAGGGATACGATGCGAAGGAATTTATTTGCGACGGCGAATGGACGACCATCCGCGGCGGCGCCTGCGAGGGGACGCTGATAGGCGGTTACGCCCCGTTGTTCGGGTTGATGCTTTCCAACGAACGCTTCAAATACGACGCTTCCAAGGAATACGTTATGTTTTTGGAAGACCACGAACACTTCAGCAACGTCGGCACGGTAAGCACCTGCCTTTCGTTTATCGGGCAAAACGCGTTCATGCGAAACGTTACGGGCTTGGTCTTCGGGCATTATTCGGTAAACGTTCCGGACGATCTGCTCCGATGCCTGAAGCGTTTCGGCGAGGAGCATAAAATCCCCGTCGCTTATACGGACGATTTCGGCCATGGGACGAGGCACGCCGTTTTTCCGATCGGGATACGCTCCGCTTTCGACGCGGACAAAAAATCGCTGACTTTTCTCGGCGAATAGATATTCATTGGTTCATGAGTGATATAATACCCAATCAGGCACAGCAAGTTTAATAAAGATAGAATAATCAACGGGAGGATCAGGTCTTTGGCTATCGAAGTAACAAGGATCTACAGGGAGCATTTTCCGGCCCTTAGGCTCATCGGGAAACGTTATACCAACGATGACCGCGACGAATCGGGCGGCTTCGGGAAACAATGGAAGGAATGGATGGAGGGAGACCTCTTTACCGCCATGAAGCGAGCCGTCGCGGTTCCCGCGTATGACGAAGACACGCTCGGCCTCATGACGATGCGCGGCGACATGACGGGCTTCACGTACTGGATCGGCCTGTTCTTTCCGGAGGGCGCCGCCGCGCCCGAAGGTTACGATTGCCTGGACCTTCCCGAAAGCGATATCGGGGTGGGCTGGGTGCGCGGAAACGGCGACAGCGGGGAAATATTCGGCGGGCCTCCCCACGAGGCGGTTTGCAAAAGAATGGACGAAGAAAATATCGGCAAGTTCCGCAACGATATCGCGGGCCCGGACAGCGACACATACTGCTTCTTTGAGCGGTACAATACCGGGCGCTTTTCCGTAAAGGACGCCGACGGGAACGTGACCCTCGATTACGGCAATTATATAAACCAAGTTTAATAAAAAATCGATAAGGGAGATGAATTTTGCCTAAGAAAAAAAAATTAAGGCGTAGAATACTTATAATCGCGATTTTCATTGCCGCGGCGCTGGCCGCCGCGGGCGGAGGGGCGGTTTATAAAATGAACAAGGAGCAAAGCGCGATGACGCCTATCGAAACAGGCGAGTTCCTGCCCGGGATATATGCGGTAAACGAGGAGGGTATGGTAAACTGCTTCTTTATTAAAAGCGGGGAAGTATACATAGCGGTAGACGCAGGCTTCAACGCGGACGCGGTATCAAAAGGTTTGGAAATACTGGGAATTCCCGCAGGCGACGTGGCCGCCGTCCTGATGACGCACACGCACCAGGACCACACCGGCGGGTTGAAGCTTTTTAAGGACGCGGATATATACGGCGTAAATTCCGCGGTGGCGAGCAAAGCGATTGCGGACGGAGACATACTCGAGATAGCGGGCAGGCAGATAACCGTGATCGCGACGCCCGGGCACGCGGACGATTCCGTGTGTTTTCTTGTCGACGGTTCGATCCTGTTCGCGGGCGACAACTTAAGCCTTGCCGGAAACAAGGTCGGAATGTTCAATTCATTTTACAATAAATCAGACGATCAGCAGCGCATAGACATCGAAAGGCTTTCCAATCTAACCGGAATTTCGTACATAATCACGGCCCATTACGGTTATACCGGCAATCCGGAATTTTAAGGATGTAACGGGCATATTACGTAATGACATAAAACCTGCCCGTTTGTTTTAATTGCCCGACAATTATTACAGCGGCAATTAAATATTACAATTAACTTGCCGCCGTAAACCCCTATGAATAATAGGGGTGGTATTGAAGAGTAGCTTGCTGCCGTTCAATACCGGGGTAATAAACGCCTTGCATAAACTTGTGCGCGGATTTTCTTTATGGTAGAATGCACTTTCAACAAAGCCCATTGCCAGGCGGCGGGTTTCTCCGGCCCCCGCTTAGAGTGCGGCGTATCATGGCCGTATACGCAACGTCGGCCAAATATATTTATATGGAGGATCAATATGATCGACAAGACGGAAATAATCGCCAAATACGGCAGAAAGGAAAACGATACCGGCTCGCCGGAGGTCCAGGTGGCGCTTTTGACCGAAAGGATCAACCACCTGACCGATCATCTGCGCGCCCATCCAAAGGATTTCCATTCGAGGCGCGGGCTTTTGAAGATGGTCGGGCAAAGGAAAGGCCTCCTGAATTACATCAAGAAGAACGACGTCGTCAAATACCGTGATTTGATAGGCGAGCTCGGATTAAGAAAATAGGAGTCCCTTACGGGCACGGATGCGTTTTCGGCGGTTTTCATGTTAAACCGCCGGATCGGTATTATCCGTGTCTCATTATGTTTAGCTTTTGTGAATAAAAGCGGAAGGAGAAATTAATGTATAAATCATTTTGCATGGAGCTGGCCGGACGGACCCTGACTGCGGAGATAGACAGGGTGGCCGAACTGGCCGGCGGAGCGGCTATGATGCACTACGGCGACACCATGGTTCTGGTTACCGCCACGGCTTCCGAAAAGCCGAGGGCCGGCATAGACTTTTTCCCGCTGTCCACCGATTACGAGGAAAGGCTTTATTCCGTGGGCAAAATACCGGGCAGCTGGAACAGGCGCGAGGGAAGGCCGACGGAGAAGGCAATCCTTACGTCGCGTTTGATAGACAGGCCGATAAGGCCCCTTTTCCCGCAGGATTACAGGAACGACGTCAGCGTGGTGGCGACCGTGCTTTCCGTGGATCAGGACTGCAGCCCGGAGATAGCCGCCATGATAGGCTCGTCCATCGCGCTCTCCATATCGGACATACCCTTCAGCGGGCCTACCGCGGCAGTCGAGATCGGTTTGGTCGACGGGGAGTACGTGGTCAACCCCAATGCCGAGCAGAGCGCAAAGAGCAGGCTGGCGCTTGTCGTTTCCTCCACGAGGCATAAGGTGATGATGATAGAGGCCGGCGCGAACGAGGTTTCGGATACGGAGATGTTCGAAGCCATCACGCTTGCGCACGAGGAAAACAAAAAGATCGTTTCGTTCATCGACGGCATTGTCGCGGAGTTCGGCAAGCCGAAGCGCGGTTACTCCGAACAGACGGTGCCGGCAGAGATCTATAATAAGGTCAGGGAATACGTAACGGACAGGCGCATGGAGGAAGCGGTCTTCACGGACATGAAGCAGGAGAGGGACGAAAGGGTCTCCGCCATAACCGAGGAGGTAATGGAAAACCTGCTCCCCTCGTTTGAGGGCGACGACGCCGTCGAATTTTCCGCCGTCCTTGGCGACGCCATCTATAAGTTCGAAAAGGAGACCGTACGCAGGATGATCCTGAGGGACCGCAAGCGTCCGGACGGGAGGGGCCTTGAAGACATACGCCCGCTTTCGGCCGAAGTGGACGTGCTCCCCAGGACCCACGGCTCGGCGCTTTTCAAGCGCGGCCAGACACAGGTCCTGACCATTACGACGCTGGGTTCCATGGGAGAGGTGCAGAGGCTTGACGGGCTGGACCCCGCGGAGGAATCCAAGCGGTACATGCACCACTATAATTTCCCCAGCTTTTCCGTGGGGGAGACAAAGCCGTCCAGGGGGCCGGGCCGCAGGGAGATAGGCCACGGCGCGCTCGCGGAGCGGGCCCTCATGCCGGTGCTCCCCACAGAGGACGAATTCCCCTACGCCATACGGCTCGTTTCCGAAGTGCTGAGCTCCAACGGCTCCACGTCGCAGGGCAGCGTTTGCGGAAGCTCCCTTTCGCTTATGGCGGCGGGCGTTCCGGTAAAGGGCGCGGTGGCCGGGATATCGGTCGGGCTTGTGACTGACAAGGAAAGCGGCGAGTTCGTGCTGCTTACCGACATCCAGGGCCTGGAGGACTTTTTCGGGGACATGGATTTCAAGGTGGCCGGCACGAAAAAAGGCATAACGGCAATACAGATGGATATAAAGATCGACGGGCTCACCCCCGATATAATAAGGCGTTCGCTTGAGCAGACGCATACCGCCAGGGACTATATCCTCGACGAAGTCATGGACAAGGCGATAGACAAGGCCAGAGAAGAGATCTCGCCCTACGCCCCGAAGATTTCCGTCGTCAGGATCGACCCCGACAAGATCGCCGAGGTTATCGGCTCCAAGGGCAAGGTCATCAAGAGGATCATCGAGGAGTCCGGCGTGGAAAAAATCGACACGGAGGACGACGGCAGGATCTATGTGGCCGACAGGAACATGGCGAACGTGCAGAAGGCCATAGACATGATCAACGCGATAGCCAACGACCCGGAGATAGGCAAAATATACGCGGGGAAAGTGACGCGCATAATGAGCTTCGGCGCGTTCGTGGAGATAGCCCCCGAAAAGGAAGGGCTCGTAAGGATATCGCAGATCGCCAAGGAGAGGATAGGCAAGGTGGAGGACGTGCTCAACGTGGGCGACTCCGTAATGGTGAAGGTAATAGAGATAGACGACCAGGGCCGCGTAAACCTCTCCAGGAAAGCCGCGCTGCCCCCGGACAGATAAATTTCTTCGAAAGGGCGCGTCCATGGGCGTCGAGATCATTAAACTCGCAAACGGAATAACGGTGGTTCTGGAAAAAATGCCCTACGTGCGGTCCGTCTCGTTCGGGCTTTGGGTACGCTGCGGTTCGCGCAACGAATGTGAAACGGAAAGCGGCGTCACCCATTTTACCGAACACATGCTTTTCAAGGGCACTTCCCGGAGGACCGCAAAGGAAATTGCGGAGGAAATGGACGAGATCGGCGGGCAGATAAACGCCTATACCTCCAAGGAGCACACGTGCGTTTACGCCCGCGTTCTCGACTCCCATTTCGACGTCGCCCTGGACGTAATGGCGGATATTTTTTTCGACTCGCGCTTTGACGAAACCGACGTCGAAAGGGAACGAAACGTCATACTGGAAGAAATAAGCATGTATGAGGACACACCGGAGGACCTCGTGTACGACGTCCTGTACCAGGGCATCTGGAAAAACGACCCGTTAGGCAGCCCCATAATCGGGACCGCCGAGACGATAAACTCCTTTGACCGCGACGTCCTCATAAACCATGTCAAGCGTAACTTCACGCCCGGCGAAACGCTGCTGGCCGCGGCCGGCAGCTTCGACAGCGACGAGATCATAAAAAAAATCGAAAAGTATTTCCTTAAAATGGAGCGAAGCGGGGAAGCGTCCGCAAAAAAAACCGGGACGCTCTATACGCCCTGCATATCGGTACGGGAAAAGGACATCGAGCAGGTTCACCTCTGCGTCGGTTTCCCGGGTTTTCCGCTGGATTCGGACCATGTTTACGAGCTCTCCGTCATCAACGCCATATTCGGCGGCGGGATGAGCTCGCGCCTGTTCCAGTCCATTCGCGAGGAAAAGGGCCTCGCCTACGCCGTGTATTCCTACAGCGTCGGCTTTTCGGACACGGGCCTTTTCACGGTCTACGCGGCGTGCGGCCCCAACCAGGCGGAGGAGGTATTGAACCTTATTATAGGCGGAATAAACGGGCTCTTTACGAACAGGATAACGGATAGGCAGCTCGGTAAAACGAAGGAGCAGCTTATCAGCGGATATTTGCTTAGCCTCGAAAGCACCGCAAACCGGATGAACGCAATAGCCAAATCCCAATTGACGCTTGGCCGGGTGCTCTCCGCGGACGAATTGATAAAGAAGGTCGAATCAGTCGGCATGGAAGGGATATATGACGTATTGGGCAAGATATTCGATATGAAAAAAATAAGCCTCTCCGCGGTCGGCTGCGCGGCGGGGCTGGATTTCGAAGGGGCGATCGGCCGTGGCGCAGTTTAGGATGCAAAAGGCCGACGGCGCGCATGACCTGCCCACGCCCGAATACATGAGCGAAATGGCTTCCGGGATGGACCTTTACGCCAACGTCGCGGAGGAAACCGTATTGCCGAAGGGCGGGATCGCGATAGTTCCGACCGGGATCATGATAAGCCTCCCCTCGGGCTACGAGGCCCAGATAAGGCCCCGCAGCGGGCTTGCCGCAAAATACGGGATCGGCCTCGTAAATTCGCCCGGCACGATAGACGCGGACTACCGCGGGGAGATCAAGGCCATAATGATCAACCACGGGCAGGAGGATTTTCACATCAGAAGGGGCGACAGGATCGCGCAGATGGTCATATGCCAAACGGAGCGCGCGTCTTTCGAACTGGTGGGCGAGCTTCCCGAAACGCGGCGCGGCGCCGGCGGCTTCGGTCATACGGGAGGCGCGCATGGCCTCGAATGAGCAGGCGGCCGACCCGCTGCGGAACATTTACAGCTATAACGAGGAAATGACGATCTCCCAGGTGGTGCGTTTTTTCGAGCGCCAGGGGATCTCCTATTCCAAGCCCATGATCCAAAGCTACGTAAGGCAGGGCGTGTTGCCTCCCCCGAGGAATAAAAGGTCCTACACCAGGGCGCACCTGGTTCTGCTTGTCATGATAGACCGCTTCAAAAAAGCGTTCACGTTCGAGGAAATGAAGAGGGCGTTCGGCCTCATAACGGGCGAACCGGAGGATTTCGCGGGCAAGTCGGAAGAGATGATGGGCCTGTACAATGAGTTCCTTGAAATATACGCCCGCGCCGCGGAAGCGCTCTCCCAAACGGAAGGCGGCGAACCGCGGGACAACGAACGATTCCTCAATAAAATTACGCACATGTCGAACTGCGCCGTAGCCAGGGAAATGGCTACGAAAGAATAAAAGGGGGCTGCCGTTTTGAAGACGAACCTTTACGTCGAGTACTGCGCGACCAAAGTCTGCGACAAAAACCTGTACGAATCAGCCAAGGAGATATGGAAATCGGAGGGGCGGCTGATGAAGGACCTGCTTCAGATCGACCTCTATTACAAACCCGAGGAAAGCAAGTGCTACTACGTTTTCAATTCGGAAAAAAGCGGTTTCTTCTGCATATAACGCCGTTCATTCCGCGTCCGGTCCGTCGCCGTCATCCTCCGTGGAAATTATCTCTACCTCTACGGGAATTTGGGGATTGACCTGCTTTATGCCTTCGGGCCATGAAAAGCTCGGGTAAACGGCATGCGCGCCGGGCTTTCTCCCGGACAGGTCCAGCGTGGCCGAATAGCTGAAGGACAGTGGCGTTATCGCGTCCAGAACATCCTGCGGCCCCCTGAGCGTGACCGTGACGGACTCGAAAACGAGGTCCACTATATAATCGGGGCTGTCCTTCAATATCGAGAACCTTCCGACCGGAACGACCAGCTCCTTTTCCGCCTCCCTTACGACCCTTACCGTTACCGTGGCCTCGTAAGGCGAATCCCTCTTGACCTCCACGTTATAGTTCCTGAGATAATCCCTGATGTCGTACACCACGACCACGTCCTCCGACACGCCCTCCTCGCGGATGGAATCCAGGTACACGCGGTCAAACCTGTCGAGTTCCGTCTGCTTCCCGACTATCAAAACCGTCTGGGGCGAAACCTCGACGGAGTCGACCCTGTACCCGTCCGCCGGAAACACCGCCGCCCGCAGCGCCTCCACGTTTATTTCCTTAATCGGGTATACCGGCACCTCCACCGTTACCTCGTCCACGTTCAGCCCGACCTTGGACGTTACGTCCATATTGTCGTTGTCGTATACTATGGGCCTTTTCTTCGCGATGACGTCCCTCGAGGCGTTGTCTATGCTTATCTGCCCGACGCTTACCACCCCGACGCTTTCGACAACCGACCTCGCGCCGGTTATCTCCACGCTTCCGGGCGAGCAGAACCACTGCATCACCTGGAAGTTGTCCCGCGCCTCGCCCACGGGCGTGGCTTCTATAATAACTGTCTTTGCCACGTAATCGTCAATTACGACCGACATCTCCCTCGGGTCCTTGTTTATGAGGGTATACTCCGGGGGCACGTCCACATGGACAGAAAGCGGTATCGGCTGGCCCGTCGTGTCAAACGCGGACCCGATTATGCTTAGGTCCAGGTATGCGGAGAGGCCCGGGGTCTGGCTGTTGAATTTGTTTATGTCGCTGCGCTTTCCGGAAACCGTGATCCTCACCTGCATGCTCCCCTCCGTGTTCAGGAGGATAAAATCGTTCCTGCGGAGCGAATCCTCGTTGCGGATGCTGACGGCCCTTGAAATGGTGGTCTGCATGATCGGGTCTTCCGAATTCATGGCGACAAGGTAAAGTATGACCGCCGCCCCGATGGAGAAGAGCTTAAGCCCCATATCGTTTATAAGCAGTTTACCGATCCTTTTTAGCAAGCCTGATCCTCCAGCCGTTTTGCTTTTTTTTGTCGGCCAATAAAATATCGTTCAGCATGTTCCGCAGAAGCTCCCCGTTCAGGTTTCGCGAAAGGGTGTTGGCCAGCGCCACCGAAATGATCCCCGTTTCCTCGGAAACGACGATTATCAGCGCGTCGGAGACCTCGCTGGTGCCGACGGCCGCCCTGTGGCGCGTGCCGACGCTTCCGTCTATCTCGTCCGGGGAAAGGGG
>Ga0123353_10015990_pt1 | contig 10943 bp, 10 predicted proteins | sample TergutLab28metaG_3_FD_92763 | JGI IMG/M metagenome (GOLD analysis project Ga0123353, IMG submission 92763) | Labiotermes labralis P3 segment gut microbial communities from Petit-Saut dam, French Guiana - Lab288 P3 | ecosystem: Host-associated > Arthropoda: Insects > Digestive system > Gut ... | reverse complement strand
TCGAAGCCCAGAAACTTGATGATGCTCAAGTTGACCGACGGATGAAACCGCAGACCGCCTTTGTAAGGGCCGATGGCACTGTTGAATTGCACACGGTAAGCACGGTTGACACGCACATTGCCGTTGTCGTCCACCCAGGGTACGCGAAACAGAATTTGACGCTCCGGTTCCACCAGTCGTTCGAGCAAACCGGCTTTGGCGTACTTGTCATTGTTGTCGACCACCAGCTTGAGGGAACCCAGCACTTCGGTAGCGGCTTGATGGAACTCTGGCTGATTTGGATTGTTGGCAATCAATTCGCCGAGTACTTTGTCTACGTAAGACATCCTTTTTTCCCCCTGTAAAAAAACGAACAAAACCTACTAAGGCTACCATAAAAAACACCGAAAAGGAAGCGTAGGATATTTGAATCTAGCATGTGCCGGGTGCAATCTCGGGGTGGCTCAAACCCCGTGAAACGGGGGGGTGTCAGGCTGTGCGGGAAAAAGCACGGCGGTACACAAGCTAAGGCTCATTTCGACTGCTTCGCGGATACGTGGGAAGATGCTGGGGTCCAGTCTAAGGTTGTTCCAGATGCGTTGATCTATGCGCTGAAGCGCCTGTTCGCTCGGTTCGTTGTAGCGGTCGGCCTTGCTGACCGCGAGTGCGATATGGAGCAATTCCGCTTCGGTGACATGTTTGCCGGCCAGCCGCGGCGTAATTTGTGCACCAATGACTTCGGCAAAACTCGGAGGCAATTTCCAGTTGTCCATCAGTGCCGCGCCGACTTCCGCCGAATCGCAGCCGACGATGCGGCGTTCGGCTTCATAGAGCGATTCGTTCCTGACATCGGCGATAGCCTGGGCTTCGATAGTCAGGTCAGGCACGGTCTGGTACATCACCAGATGGCCGATGTCAGCCAGGAGGCCGATGACGAATAAACGACCCGCGGCAGGGTTGCAGGTCAGGTGTGCCAGTTCGCGTGCGGTCAGTGCGGTAATCATGCACCCGATCCAATACCGTTTCATGTCCATGTATTGGGGACATATGCCGCTGAATACGTTGCTGACCGTGATGGCCAGCACCAATTCGTGCGTCTGCTTCAAGCCAAGGACGATAATGGCGCGCTCGACGCTTTCGATCTTGCGACTGAAACCGTAGAAGGCGCTGTTGACGAGCTTCAGAACCCCAGTTGTTAGCGCGGGGTCTGTCTCTACCAGGCGCGCGACTTCACTGGTGGAGCCGTCTGGCGACTCTAGCTGCTCGCGAACCCGGTAGTACACCGAAGGCAAGGCGGCAAGCGATTCGATGCAGGTGACGAGTTCTTGGGCAGAGTGCATGGGAGGGTTTCCACGTATCGACCTAATTATCAGTTATCGCCATGAAAGACGGGAGAACGTCACATCGGGTGGCGTGAAAAAGTGCCTGAAATGGGAGTAGGGGCCGCAGATTTGTCGGCCCCCCCGACTCCCCGGACGGGAAACTCTCGATAGGGTCCAGGGGAGCTTCAGCATTGCAACCAGTCGTCTTGCTTCAACCCGCTATAGGTAGAAGGCCGTGTTCAAGTATGGGCATTCCAGCACGACTGTATGGTGAGCAGTAATTCGGTGAACACCTTGGGCGTTCCGGCAACGATGTTGCCGCTCTTGAGGTAACCCCCCTCGCCATCGAAATCTGCGACGAACCCTCCCGCTTCCTGGATGAGCAGCGCACCGGCAGCCATGTCCCAGGGCGAGAGGCCGATTTCCCAAAAACCGTCCAACCGGCTGCTGGCGACGTAGGCGAGGTCGAGCGCCGCTGCGCCGGCCCGCCGCAGGCCGACGCTCTTTTGCGCAAGTTCGCGGAACATGGCGAGGTAGGTGTCGATATGCGCAAACTGGCGGAACGGGAAACCTGTGCCAAGCAGGGCATCGCCCAGGCGCGGGCAGCGCGAGACGCGGATGCGGCGGTCGTTCATGTACGCGCCACGCCCGCGCGAGGCGGTGAAAAGTTCGTTGGAAACCGGGTCGAAGATGACCGCGTGTTCGGGCACGCCCTTGCGGGTGAGCGCGATGGAGATCGCGTATTGCGGGAATCCGTGGATGAAATTGGTCGTACCGTCCAGCGGGTCGATCATCCAGACGTATTCGGCCTCGCGCCCGTCCCCAGCGTCGGAGTGAGCTGACTCCTCTGCTAGAATGCCGTGCTCCGGAAAGGCTTCGCGCAGGATGCCGACGATGGCCGCCTCGGCGGCGCGGTCGACTTCGGTGACGAAATCATTGGGAGCCTTGGTCTCGATACTGAGCAGCTCCAAATGGTTGGCGGCCTGATTGATGATGGTCGCGGCGCGGCGCGCGGCCTTGACGGCGATGTTGACAGCAGGGTCGATGTGGCGCATTTGTAAAAACCGTTCCCGACGTTTGGCAGAAAACGAACAATTCTAGTATGAACGATCTTTCCGCGCTTGACTGCATTCGCGTGGTGCTCTCCCGCCCCAGCCATCCCGGCAATATCGGCGCGGCGGCGCGGGCGATGAAAACGATGGGGTTGTCCCGTCTCTGGCTGGTTTCCCCGGCTTCCTTTCCCGACCCCGTGGCCGAGGCGCGTGCCTCCGGCGCGGGGGACGTGCTTGCGGGCGCACGCGTGACCGATTCCTTGCAGGAGGCGCTTTCCGGAACCGTACTTGCGGCGGCGCTGACGGCCCGCCGCCGGGATTTATCGCTCGCGCGGCTTCATCCACGTACCGCCGCCGCCGAACTCGTGCAATGGGCTCAAGGCGCACGCGCTGAAGTGGCGCTGGTGTTCGGTAACGAGGCGAGCGGCCTTTCCAACGAAGAGTTGGGGCTTTGTACGTTGCCGGTGACGATTCCGGCCAATCCCGCTTACCCTTCGCTCAATCTTGGCGCGGCGGTGCAGTTGATGTGCTACGAATTGCGCTTGGCAGCGATGGGGCAGGGCGGCAGCACGTTTCCCGTTGAACCTTTGCCCGAACTGGCCACGCATGAAGAGATCGAGCATTTTTTCACGCACCTGGAGTCGGGCATCGTGGAAAGCGGCTTTCTTGACCCCGCCAAACCCCGTCGCCTCATGCCAAGGCTGCGCCGCCTCTTCGGGCGCGTGCGGCTTGAGAAAGAAGAAATCGCCATCCTGCGGGGCATTCTTTCCAGTTTCGATGCAGGCATGAAGAATTCTCAGCAAAAACAGTAGAATGAGCGCCCCAGGTTTCTTGCTGCGCGGGGACAGGGGGTTTATCGACGGGCGGCAACATGCCGCCCCTGTAGGGATTCAACAATTCAACATTTAGGGAAACACTTCCATGTTCGAGCATTTGCGTGAAGATTTGGCCAGCGTGCGTAAGCGCGACCCGGCGGCGCGGTCGACCTGGGAGGTGCTTACCTGCTATCCCGGCGTCCATGCCCTGATTCTTCACCGTCTCGCGCATGCAGCCTGGCGGCGGCGTTTTTTCTGGCTGGGCCGTTTCATCAGCCACATCGGACGTTTTTTGACCGGCATCGAGATTCACCCGGCGGCGGTGATCGGGCGCCGGGTGTTCATCGATCACGGCATGGGCGTGGTGATCGGGGAAACCGCCGTCGTCGGCGACGACAGCACCATTTACCAGGGCGTGACTCTCGGTGGCACTTCGCTCTATCGCGGCACCAAGCGCCATCCCACGCTTGGGTGTGGCGTCGTGGTGGGTGCAGGCGCGAAAGTGCTCGGCGGTTTTGAAGTCGGCGACGGCGCGAAGATCGGTTCCAACGCGGTCGTTATCAAACCCGTACCCGCCGGGGCCACGGTGGTGGGAAATCCGGCCCATGTCCTCGCCTTTGAGCGTACTCCGGATCCTGGCCCTGAACCTGAACCAACGCCGGAACCCGGTGGTTTTTCGGCCTATGGTGTCACACGCAACATGGATGACCCGCTGGCACGCGCAGTTCACGGGCTGCTCGAACATGTGACCGATACGGATCGCCGCTTCAACCTTCTCGTCGAACGGCTCGCGCAGGCGGGCATTCATCTTGGTTCGGCAGCGGAGCCGAAGGATGGTTTCGACGCGGACGAACTGTCGAAAATGGTGGATTGACGACAGGTTTAAAAAACACCCTGCTTTTTTGCGCTATGACGTAGGAATCACACGTATGGCGTAATCCATACTGTGTTTCTTCCGGAGGCGTCATGAAGCAGGTAGAAATTTCCCAGCACTGCGAATGTATCGCAGGCATGGTATCGGAACATCCCGAAGGTATTGGCATTTCCGCGCTTCAGCAGGCGCTTGCCGTACGTTGCGGGAACATCAACCGGCGCACTCTCCAACGTAGGTTGGTGCGCCTGGTACGGGATGAGCGTATCCCGCCTTGCCGCGAATATCCCACTGTTCAGGAAAAACCTTTACCCGCTGCTCTTTGTCGACGTCCCTGGGCTGGCCTACATGGAAGGCACGCTGGGCATCTATGAACTTGGACGGGTTGAACTTCTACGCGATATTTTCGTATGGGCGTATGAGCGGTCATGCCTACGCAATCGGCAAAAAAATTTTCCACCTGGATAAAAGTTGTCGTTTCTCAATAGTAATAAATATAAGTACATCGTCATTTATGTTAATTGTCCGGAAAATGCTTGAATACGTGTGTTTTGAAATACGCTCGGCAGGAAATATGAATACTACAATGTCGTTATTCAATTTAATAAATCAATCTTTTGTTTTTATGAAAGATAGAGTTTTTGTTTTCAATATCAATATTACTTAGGGCAAAGTCTGGACAAATGTATTTCCGTCATGTATAAGCCCATAGAATTTTTAGCCCACAACTTAACTTTTTTTGTCACAGGGGAACAAGAACATCATGAAACATACGAACATGCCGCTGCGATCCACCAGACGCCTGCTTTTGCCAGCCCTCATTGCTTCGGCACTATTGGCAGGTTGCGCGGGGAATCCCATGCGTAGTTACGACAAGGAAATGGGGGATACCATGTCCTTGCTGAAGCAGGGTGACCTCAATAGTGCGTTGGCACAACTCGAATCGAACAACCCTTCTTCCGGGAAAGATAAAGAAGGCAAGGACAAATCGGCGCTTGATTCTGCATCGGGCAAAGATATTCTGTATTACTTTGAAAAGGGCGAACTGCTCCGCTTGGGCAGCGAATACGAGCCCAGCCGCGATTCCTGGCTGCAAGCCGATGAAATCGTGCGGGTCTGGGAAGACGAGTACCGCATGAACCCAACCAAGGTTCTCGGTGACATTGGTTCTTTCCTGGTGAGCGACCGTGTGCGCCGCTATGACGGACAGGATTACGAAAAAGTGTTCCTGTCCACGAAGCTGATGCTCAACCACATCATGCTGAGCAATACCGACCACGCCCGCATCGAGATGAAAAAAACCTTCGAGCGCGAAACTCTCATCAAGAATTTCCGCGAACAGGAATATGACAAGATCCGCGAAGAAAAGGATAAGCAGTCGATCTCGTTCATGCCGAACGACCTGCTCGAAAATGGGTATCCAATGGATCGCCTGGAAGGGGCGGAAGTAAACACGCTCAAGAACGGCTACCAGAATGCGTTTGCACATTATCTTTCCGGTTACTTCTTTGAAATGACTGGGGAACCGTCGCTGTCCGCCCCCGGTTACCGCAACGCCCTGGAGTTGCGGCCCGACAGCAAGCTGATCAGCGCCAAGGTCAACGGCAAGCAGACGAAGCCCGGCCCCAATGAGGCCGACGTACTTTTCGTCGTGGAGAGCGGACAGGCACCGGCGTGGAAATCCATAACGGTTCCCTTGCCATTGCCGATCGACAAGAAACTGATCGTTGTGCCTCTGTCCTTCCCGGTCGTTATCTCCTCGGGGGTTTACACGCCAGGCGAGCTTCGCGTCGGCGGAAAGATGTTGCCCGTTGAGACCATCGTCAACGTCGATGCAATGGCCAAACGCCAGTTGAAAGACCAGATGCCTGGCATCATTGGCCGCACGGCCATCCGTGGCATCATCAAGGGCGCCGCGCAATATGCGGCGCAGGAGAAAGGTGGAAAACTGGCAGGCTTGGTAGTAGGGGCTGCAAGCGTTGCGACGGAACAGGCTGACGAGCGTTCATGGCGTACCTTGCCTGCGCGCCTGTCTATTGCCCGCGCCATCCTGCCCGTAGGGGAGCAAACGATTGAATTCCGTACCGGCAGGGGAACCTATCGCGGTACGGTCGTAGTCGGTGGCAAGGTCAACATTGTTCCTATCCGGATAGTCGGCGACTTCGTCTATATTGGTCAGCAGGAAGCGAAGGGTTCTGTTACCGAACTGCCTTCCTCCAGTTGGGCGAATCTCGAAGAGGACGAGAGCATCGAGGCGATTCAGGAAAAAGCGACTGCAATTTCGAAGCAGAAACAGCCGCCAGCCTCAGCTCCGGCGGAAAAACCTGCCAAAAATGGCGCTTCCGGCAACAAACTCTTGCCGAAGAAACTGTTCTGAAAACCAGGGGGACGGGTGCAATGTCCCCTGGCGTCGGCTTTGCACCCGTTGCTTGAATTTTTGACAGGAGTCGAAACATGAAAAAGAGGATCGCGGTTCTTGCCCTTGGGGCAGCATGCGTAGGCGTCTGCCTGCCCGTGTACGCTCACGACCACGGTCACGGTGGCGGTAGCGCTTCGATTGCCAGCAAGGTGGAAGAACTCGGCAAGATGGACTATCTCGCGGTGACCGATATGCGTGCCGCGCGTCGGGATAGCCTCTTGCGCATACAGGTTACGGTGACCAATTCGTCCCCCAAGAACCAGCAGTTGTATTACCGCTTCCGCTGGCTGGATGCCGATGGTTTCACGGTCTGGGAGGAAGAGCCCTGGAAGCCTGAAATCATTTACGGCAAGCAGGACAAGGTTATCAACGTCACCGCGCCGACATTCAAGGCCGTCGATTTCAAGCTTGAATTGCAGAGTCCGCGCAATTCAACCGTTTCCGAACGCACGGGAACTGCCGACAATCCGCCGTATCGTTAACCATTTTTCCCCAACAACGTCTTAGCGTTTTTCATTTCAGGAGCATTTACATGAGGCCTTACCGCATTCTTCTTTTATCCGCTGTGTTGTCCCTTTCCATGTCCGCCTGCGTCACGACGAATTCACCCACGACCGGTGGCAAGGGCGTCAGCTATGGCGATTCCAAGGCCGTTGAAACAGTGTCGACCGACCTGGGTTCCACTGACATTCAGACGACTGCCGAAAAGATGACCATATCCATGCTGCAACATCCGTTGCTGCAAGATATCATCCGTAAGCGTGGGCTGCTCATGGCCTCGCCAGTGGCAAACAAAACCAGCGAATATTTCGACACCAAACTCATTACCGACACCATCCTCACCCAATTGCAGAAGAACGGGGTGCGCTATGTGATCGCAGGCGATGAGATGCAAAACCAGACTGACGAATTGATTCGCCAGAACCAGAGTGGCCTGTACAAGCAGAGTTCGACCGCGAAGGTAGGCAACATGCAGGGCGCGCAATACCGGATTGACGGCAGCGTTTCTTCCATCGTCAAGAGGGATGCCAGCGTCAAGGACGTGTATTATAAAATCAATCTGCGCTTGGTCGAAATCGAGAGCGGCATCGTGGAATGGTCGGAAGAAAAGGAAATCCGCAAGACGCTCAGGCGTTGATTTTTTCCTGACCCGGGAAACTCCGGTTTTCCTGCCTGTTTAACCTGTCGCCCGCCCTCTTGCGTGTTTCATCGCGCAGCGGGCGGGCGATGCATATAACTTGGGAGCTACATACCATGACGAATGCTTTAAAAATGCTGTTGATTGGTGGCATGCTGACCATTTCGGCGCTGGCTGCACCGGTCATACAGGCGCGCGAAGTGAAAGTTGCTGTTACCAGCCTCGCTTATGAGGAAAGAGTGCGGGAATATTTCCGCGTAGTTAATGCTTCTTCCAAATCGTCGGTGCGCGCCGCGTCGCGCGAAACCGACTTCAGCCGCCGTGAAGCGGTGAGTGCGAACCGCTCATCGACTTATTCCTCCTATGAAGGGACTTACTCCTATATCGACCGGGGCGAGCTGCGCAAATTCACGGCTGACATCAAGGGCGAACTGCTGAAGACGGGGTATCTCCGCGTCACGGAAGCCAAGCCCTATACCGCCAAGGACATGGAAAAGCTCTACGACATCATCGACCGCATCAAGAAGGGCATGTATCCGGGCGCGGATTACGTGCTCTTTGGCACGGTGAGCAGTATCCAGTTCCGGGAGGAAGCCAATCCGATCATGAACACGGATACGATATCCAACACGTTGAGCCTGGAACTGGTAGCGGATTTCAGCCTTATCAGCACCAAGACTTTCGAAGTCAAGGCCGCGTTTTCTGCCATGGGTGAAGGGCGAGATACGAAACTCGTTACCTCTGCCGGGGCAAACGTTGTCTTGAACCGTGGCAAGGTCATCTCCGAAGTCTCCAAGAGTTTGGGCGTTGACGTGATCCGCCAAGTGGAAGAACAGATCGCCATGGCAGAAGGCTATGCCCCGCCGGTACGGGGGACTGTCATTGAGCACAGAAAGGAAGACACCGAAGTCATGATTTTCCGTTGAGCACGGGGAATCCTCAGCCGGAAGGTTGGGGTGCTCCGGCATGAAATGCATAAAAACCCGGCGCGTTTACAGCGTGCCGGGTTTTTCGTTTATCGGGCGATGACAGTATGGGTGCTCAATTCACGGATCCGATTATCGGAGCAACCTCCCTGCCGTTTTTGTAATTTATGACAAGTCGTCACCGCATTCGGCAAGTATTTGCTGCAAGACGTTCTGGATAGAGGATTGGGCATTGGATGGGAGGCTGGAGGCGGTTTTCAGGAGTGAAACCGCTTCCTCGCTGTGTCCGGTCAAATGCAGGCTTTGTGCGAGTGCCGGATAGGCCGCGAACAGATCCGGTTGCATCTGGACGGCTTCCCGTAAATAACCCACCGCTTCGGCAGGGTTGCCGCTCTTCAGGAAACTTTCGCCCAGGGCCGCGATGAGGTCGGAACGTTCTGGTGCAAGTCGGATGGATTGCGCGATGAAATCGCGTGCCTCCTGAAGAAGCCCTTGGCGCGCACAGACAAAAGCCAGATACGCATACGGCAACGGGTTGTCCGGTTCCTGTGTCATGGCTGTTGAAAGGCATTCGATGGCAATATCATGCTTTTCTTGATTGAAAGCCTCAATACCTTTTTCAAGCGGAGGTTTAAATGTTTGTGAAACAGGAGGGGTTTTTTGTGACAGCATTGAAAAAATCGACATCTGTTTTGTGATGTCTGCAAAATCCCTATAGTCAAAATGATGCACCGTGCGGATTTTCTCGGCTCTTTCGGGCGAAGAGACCAGTTTATGTAGTAACTGTAGCCCGAACAGACGGCGTATCGGAGATAAATCGTATTCGATCGCTGTCATCGCCAACGCAAAATCGAGGTCTGCATCAGGGTGAATGCAGTGTTTTTCCGAGGATGGGAATATTCTTAAAAATTCTTCAACGCTCGTTATATTGCAATAATGATTCAACATCATGTAATATTCAAAGCAATTTCTATTAAATGTTAAATCGCTGTGGGCGCTTGAATTGCTTCTGTCTGATTTTCTTCTAACTTTTACGAGATATTCTGGAAGAACATGTATTTCATACTTGAAACACAGACGAAGCCACATATCAAAATCATGGAATTGCCACATCGCCAGATTGTTCGTTCCACAGTCATCAAGGCATTGTTTTCGTACCAGAACGCTGGGATTGCAGAGGGCATTTCCAGTAGTAAAAAAATACCTCAACCATTCGTGTCGCGTTCTGTTGCTTTGTACAAAAAGTTTACGAATGGGGCTATCGTTATCGAGATTGCCGTTATCGTCGATGATGTTTGCCCACGAAAAAACAGCTCCAATTTCCAGGTGCTGTTCGAGAAAATTCATCTGTTTTTCAAGCTTTTCTGGTTCCCATACATCGTCTGCATCATGAAGGGAAATATATTCGCCTACTGCAATTTCGGAGAAAGCTTTGTTGACGTTGTACGTTACAAAGCGTTGAATATCATTCCTGAAAGCCAGAATTCTGTTGTCGTTGTATTGCTCGATGATTGACCAGGTATTGTCTGTGGAAGCATCGTCCCAAATAATCAGTTCAAAATCCCTGTACGTTTGTGCCAGTATGCTTTGAATGGCTTCGCCCAAAAACCTTTCTTCATTTCTCACTGATAGGATGATGGATATTTTGGGATTGGTCATTTCTGGTCTCGTAGAAAAGTTGTTTGCTCTACAGGGCATGATTCATCCGTTGGTTTTTTTGATGCCTGAAATCGCTCATTTTGGTGGGTGTGTTTCACACACCAGCGCCGCCACATGCCACGGAAAGCATCTTCCAGGTTGCGGGCCATGCGCGGGCCGTTGAGCAACGGACTATTGATCATGCGTTCGCGGAGGTTTGCGCGCAGGCGCTTGAGGCGCTCATGGTCGTTTGCAAGGGCGACGGCAATGTTGACGTAATCGTTGGCGCTCGATGCAACCAGTTCATGCAGGCCGACGTTTTCAAGAATCGCCTTGCCCATGCGGGAAGAAAGATGCTCACCAGGCCAGGTGACGAAGGGCACGCCCATCCAGATGGAATCGTAACCGGTCGTGCCGCCGTTGAAGGGGAAGGGATCTAACCCCAAATCGATTTCGTTGTGGTTTTCATAGTATTTCTGCCTTGCGACGTAGCCCCGGAATTCGAGCTGCGTGGGGTTGACGCCGTGGCGCTCGAACTGGCTGGAGAAGTAGCGGATGGTTTCATCGTCCTGTCCGCCGATGGCAACGAGGATCAGGCGGGACTGTGGGCACTGGACGAGGATGCGGCTCCAGAGTTCAATGGTGTGTTCGCTCGCCTTGCGGAAGTGGTTGAAGCAGGCGAAGGTGAAAGGTAGGGATTCGCGCTCGCAGGGCAGCCCCGGCAGGATGGCAGCGTTGCTGATCTCGGCGCGCACGCCGTAGCAGTCCGGCAGGGGCCAGGGA
>Ga0123353_10015989_pt1 | contig 10943 bp, 7 predicted proteins | sample TergutLab28metaG_3_FD_92763 | JGI IMG/M metagenome (GOLD analysis project Ga0123353, IMG submission 92763) | Labiotermes labralis P3 segment gut microbial communities from Petit-Saut dam, French Guiana - Lab288 P3 | ecosystem: Host-associated > Arthropoda: Insects > Digestive system > Gut ... | reverse complement strand
GAACATCGACCTCGACGGTCGGATTGCCGCGACTGTCAAGAATCTGACGACCACGAATGTCAACAATTGTACTTCCCATGTTTTTTCCCTTTCAAGTTGCGGGTCGCAGCGGGACTGCTCCCTCTCCCAAATGACTTTGACGATATTGACGCCGCCGACCGTTCGAGCGGCGCAACGATAATGTTTACGGAAACGATAGATATTGTCCCCAAATATAGCATATTGGCTAGGGGAAGGTGTTTTGGTAGCGAAAATCGAAAGTTGGTCAAAAATTGCTCTTGTATTCAATGTCCAAAATTGTTTTTTTCGTAAATTTCTGTGTTTTCCGTGGCAAGAAATTCAGCTTTGTGTTTCATTGGTGTAATCCGTGGCTATAATAGAATGAAAAGAGCAAACGGTGTAAAACATGCTGGATCGTGACGAATATGTGGAGCAGGCGTTTTTTTTTAGTGCGTTTCGCGAACGGGTCGAAACGGATGTACCGGCTCAGGATGCGCTCGCCGTTTTGCGGGCGGAAGTATTGGCAGCGACGAAACTCCCGATGACGATTGAGTTTATGCTCACGGAAGTCAAGCACTCCGGTTTGATTTCCCCGGCCATGTCCTATTTGAAGCACTATTTCACGCCGTTTCAGGCTTATGTGATACACAAATCAGAAGAGTCCGGTGGGAAGTTTGATTTTCGTATTGCATTACGAATTCTTGAAAATGAGGCAAAGTACCGTTCTGAATCTCCGACGACGCAAGGTCTGTTCTTTTATGAATTTGAGACGCTTTGCCGGAACAAGCTCGGCTACGAGGAAGGACTTACGGCCATTTCACGGGACGCAGGATTCGACGTTGATTGGCGAAACTGGATTCTATCACTTCATGAAGATTTGGGTGTGATCGACTTTGCGGAAATGATTTTCCTGCGAAGTGAGTTTTGTGTTCAAAAATCTCTGAAACCAACCGGGCCGCTTTTGTTTTCCGAACGAGAAGGCCGTATTGCATACGCAACAATCGGACGCGACCCGGTGTATCTCTTTTCAGCACTTTCCCGCCACTTGAATTACCCCACTGTACCGCGCCAACAACGCGCGGTCGAGGAGGAAAGCCTGATTCCACAACTCAAGCGGCGCATTGAACTTCTGGAAAATCGTTTGATTTTGCTCGAAGAGGAACTACGCGGCGGAATTAATTTGAACCGGTACTACGTCAAAGGCGAATGAATTTCGTTATCTTAAAATGAGGCGAATCCCAACATTATACACTTTTTGCCAAGGTTCATACGCATACCGCGTCGCAGAACCTGTGACTTTCGGACGATCATGCCATGATCCTCCTCTTGCCGTTTTCCGTTCGCGTGAATCCATGTCATTACGACCGTCAAGATCGTGATAAGGATATGGTTGATAACTCGATTTCGTCCACTCACAATTATTCCCGATCATGTCATAAAGTCCCCAAGGATTGGGGGCATACTGAGCGACATAATCGACCGTGTGCCATTTGTCAGAAAAACGTGTATCCCGAAGCGGCCAAACGCTATCATCCGGAAAGGGACGACCGATGTGAACCGTTGAACCGTTAATGAACCAACCGTGCAGAAATTGTCGTTCCGCACCGGCCAAGTTGGCTTGATCGGAAAAATCCGTTTCAAGAGTTCCAAAAGGAAATTGTGTTTCCGTACCGCCACGAGCTGCCCATTCCCATTCCGCTTCCGTGGGCAGGTCTGCATTTTCCTCACTCATGGAAGAGAACCACTCGGCAAATTTTCCCGCTTCGTCCCAAGATATTCTGGAAACCGGTTGATCGGGATGGTTTGCAATGTAACCCGGTACGATATGATCTTTTCCATATTCTTCCTGATAACGCGTATCATGAATGGGATCAAAAGCGGCATATTGCGCATTTGTCACTTCGGTTTCACTCATCCAGAACGGTCGGACGATTTCGACGACGGTACGCGGCGACTCGTCGGGATAACCGTCGAGATTTCCCATAACAAAAGTACCGGCAGGAATCCGCACAAAGCCCATTTCGACTTGATTGGGCAAGATGACGGTTTTTCTGATAACTCCATTTGACGCCGATTCCTTTTGCAGTGCTTGAGCCTTTTGCTTATTAAACGGCCAAATTCCCTTTTTCGCAAGTTCGTCGACGGTCTTTTTCAATTCCGACGGGTCAACGGGCTTTTCATGTTTTTTCACAACGGAAACCGGCGTGATCACGGTATTCCGCATTCGATTCAAAAGTGCGTCAAAATCGTTTTCATAATCGTTCACATGGCTCGAATACAGGGCTTCCAGCTCTTTACGGCGGTTGGACATTTCCGGATGATTCCATTTGCCGTCGCGCGGCGCATTAAGGTCAATCCAACAATAGAGGCGACGCCAGGCTTCTTCATCCAGTAAAACGTGGTAATGATTTTTTTCCAACATGCGGCAAAGCTCGCTTGTGGATGCATGATACTCCATCGGCCGGAGAACATCCATATCGCTTTCCGGCCCGGGGCGTCGAACGAAAGGATGAATATTATCGTAAGCCGATTGGGCATTTGTGAATGAAGGCCGATCCTTTTCCGTTCCATCGTGACAGTCCATACAATATTTTTTCACGATCGGATAATAGACTTCCGTTTCAAAGGATATGCTTCTCGCTTCGTCAAAGAACGGCGTTAATTGTTTGGGAGTTTGTCTGGAGGCAATCGTATATTTCGCAGGCGTCGCATCCAGTTGCGATTCGTGACAACCGTTGCAGGAAACATTTTCGCCGGGCATTCCGACCAGCCAGGAACGCATCAACTGGATTGCCCGTCCCTTTTCATCCAGTGGTTGAAGAGAAACCGGTGTATTTGAGGGAATTTCGAACGTGGTGCTTCCGTCGGATTCCACATCCACTTCTCCCAAAATTCTTTTCACATCCCAACCGTTGTGAATTCCCAACGCATCGTGTCCTCCCCGGTGCGTATAATTGAAATGATACGAAAATATACGAAGTTTTTTCACGGTGTCTCGTGGAACTCCCGGCATTCCGGTACCGTCATAAATGTCGGTGATGAACACATTTGCTGTTTTGCTCTCTAAATCCACCCGATCGGGAAGCACGGGCGGCATCGGCTGTTGAACAAGCGGAATCGGGTTAAAAAGCCCTTGATTCGGAATTTTTTTGATCAACGTCATATTATCGAAACGATCCGTCAGATAGAGGCCGTAAGTGTTGGGATCGCCTTCGATTTGACAGTTGACGAGGAAGTAATTTTTTGACAGCGGATAAGGAAAAACAAAGTTGTACTTCAATCCGTCCGCCATATTATCAACGACATTCCCGACGACATCGCGTCCGAACCCCGGAATTTCCTGGATGAATCCCGTTTCGCTTGCAGGAAGGACTTCCGGGTGAACGTCAAGCTGATTTCCTTCCACACCCCATGCCTTATCTGCGGGTTTGAACTTGAAGGGATATTTCCTTGCGACGGTAGGATCAATAATAGCCAGTCTGCCCGTGTCACCCCGCCCGTGGTGTCCGCTGAGAATGACGATGAGTTCACTCGAATCGGGAATCTCACGGGCGTGTTTCAGCGTGGTCGGAAACATCGAACCACTTCCGTAAAGTTCGCGCTGGAGCGTTCCGTCGGGATTCATGTAAAACAGAAATCGGCTGAAATAGTGCATGATGTCCGTATATTCCCAACGCATATACATCACCCGGCCGTCACGCATCATCGTGGGATGCCAGTCGCTGTCCTGTTCGAAAGTCAATTGCCGAACTTGTTTTGTCGCAGGATCGACTTTGAAAAGATTGACCATGGCGGCCCCACCGTTCATACAGGGAAGTCCTTGCATCGTGGCCGTTGAAGTGGTGATGATCGACCCGTCAGGGACATAACATGCGTCGAAAAAATCGACATCCGGCTGATCCGTCGGCGTCAATGTTCGCAATCCGGTTCCGTCCAGTTTGACTTCAAACACATTCCAGCGTCCGTTTTCGGTGGAAACACTGGAAAATAAAACTCGATCTGCGTCCCAATGCAATTCCGGTTCGGCAATCCCATAACCGTTCGGAGGACGATAGAACGGCGTCAATTTGGGATTCTCGTTTTTCAGATCGGACAAAACGGCCAATTCGTTATCATAGCCCTGCTTGGGAACATCCCCATATTCCAAAGTGACAAAATTATTGTTCGGAGCCGTCATCCTGTTGCCCCGCACCACCAGAATTTGATCAAAATCCAGTACGGGATTGGCGAGAAGAACGCGGCGTTGGAAGACGGAAAAATTTTTCCGGAGTTCAAGATAATCGGGATTGGAGGCGTCTTTTTTTGTATCATAAGCCTGAAATCCCTTGTCAAATTCATCCAACTGCCGTAGTGTATCCCCGCCGTTCGGATACAGTTCGCCGTATTTTTCAATCATGTCCAGGACGGCACGACGAACCGTCTCCGGAGTATTCATTGGCCGATCATTGTTGTTGCCGTCGAGCCAACCGCCAAAGCGTTCGATCTTACATACCGTGTTCCAGTTTTGCCCGTCGTGCGAAACGGCGACTTCGATTTGGTCGGGGCAACGGTCACTGAGCGGATTCGTTCCCCTGTCGCGCGAGATGGCGATACGGTCGACGACTCGTTGTTCGGGAAATTCGAGTTGAATCCAACCCGAATTCACGGCGGGAATCCAGCTTTTGGCATTGCCGTAAAGACCGTCGTTGATGTGTTCGACTTTGTGTTGGACGTTATTCGGATAGCAGGAGGAAGCGGTTGCCTTGACGCCGAGCCTCGCGAGTGCGATATTGCTATCGGACCCGGGTTCGAACACTTCCAGTTCATCAATGCATGGTTGATTCTGATATCGTTCGACGTACAACCGGAGGAATTTCACTTCCACGGGTTCCCAGCGAAAAACATTGGCTTTCGTTGCGTGAAACTGCGGAGCTGGACCGTTTTCACCGGCACTCGCCCCCCGGTCGAAAAAGCAACCCAGGATAAAACAGAAAACAAAGACCAACGGGAAACAAAAACGCATGGCAAAACCCCTTGATTGTGAAATTATTGTTGCCTTGTTTTTTACTTCTTGATTTTAACCGCACTGCCGACATCAAACGTCTCTTCATTTTTTTCTTTGTTGGAAACTTCAATGGAAAACGTCGATCTTTTTGCGTCGGAAAATTCCGGGGCAACCAGCGCATAGTCCGTTCCCAAAAGAATCGGGTGACCATCAATGGTTTTTGGGGTATTCGGGGTGACTTCAGGAAGTTCCGTGACGACTTTTTTTACCAGGACTTGATATTTTCCCTCCGGAGCACCGTCAAATTGACCGTGAGTACGAAGGCTGCAAATTCCATTGGCATCCGTCAACCCTCCCACCGACCATTTCGATTGGATTTCCGGGATGAGATTCACCGCAGCACCTTCAAGTCCCTTGCCATCTTGAAGAATTGTGATCTTAGTCCGATAAAGAGTTGGCAAATCTTTGGGACGGGAACTGTCTTTGCACCCGATCACGGTAATCAATGACAACAACAGAATGGATAACATCGGCGTCGGATCATGTGTTTGCATGGAAACCCCCTGGATTTTTTAGGTATTTTAGTTCGACGGCGCAATCAGACAAGGCGGCCAAGACGTGACCGCAGAAATTGAGAAATTGCGCCGGAGACCTGGATAACGGTGAGTTACAGCACGGATTTCGATTCGCCGCCGGCCGGCGACCCCAATGCTCCCCAAGCTCCGTAAGGACTTGTACCGCTTGAAACGGCGTTGGAATTGGTCACTCCACAATCGACGGTGTCGCTGATAAATTGAACACTCCCATCGGCCAAGCCGACATTCACTCCTCCGGTATGGTAACTGTTGGGCGGAAATACCCCCCAGCGTTCCGGTGCCGCGCCATCCGCCCTCCAGACGCATGCGGGACTATTCGGGGGAAGAATCGTCTGAAAACAAGTGTTGGCCGATCGCCCATCACCAATAAACCCGCCGCGTGTGACAAGTGAACCGCCCGCCAAAACATTTCGATCCGTTGCACTGCGAGCACCCGTAAAACACGGTTCCGGATTGGATTCCACCGCATTGCTGGCACCCATGTCCGGGATGCCGACAACTCCTCGCTTGATATCGGTCAGATTTCGCACACCGGAAGTCGCGGCTTCACTGACGGCCACGGTATTGCTTGTCCCGTCGGAACAAGCGGAAATATTTTTCCAAAGTCGGGGCATAATCAAACCGCGACTGTCCGGAATGATAAGATTTCCCGGAGTCGAGTCATCGGACGCACCAGGACGATAGGCTTGTGGAATTTCCGATCCTCGCAGTCCGTCTCCATGACTGAATTTGATGTTGCAGCGTGTTCCGAGATCGTCAAGACCCGGCTGACTGGATTCACCATCCGAGGGGCAATGAATCGTCGGCAGTGAGGAACGGAATGCGCTCAACATCTCGTCAGAAACACTGCCATACGGAGCAGGAACGCTGTTCGGATTGGTGAGAATGATTTCATATCGGGCTTGGTTTTCAATATAGGGCAACAAAACGACAACCGCCCCGACAATCCCATCAAGGTGTGGTGCTGAAACCCAAGCCCCCGTCATATTTCCGAGCGGAACTTTCGACGCGGGAAAGGCCTTCATGTTGTCGTGGTAATTGTGAAGCGCGAGTCCCATTTGCTTCATGTTGTTCGAGCATTGCATACGTCGTGCCGCCTCACGAGCCGCCTGTACCGCAGGCAAAAGAAGCGCAATCAAAATTCCTATGATTGCAATGACAACCAAAAGTTCAACAAGCGTAAATGCTAAATTGCCCCCCCCCAATCGATACTTTTTACCATTTTTCATGATATTACCTCACTTTTTGAAAAAGGAACGAATTGTAATTACTGAAAATGTGCGTTTCAAAGCACAAATCAAAATTTATCACTTGGATATGATACCATAGAGCAATGTCATTGTCAATGATTGTGTATTGGTGGAAAATTATTAAGAGATATACCGTAAACGGGGTCGAATTGTTTTTTTTGCCAAGATACGTTCATGGCCGAAAAGCGCGCCCTTAGTAACATTGATTCGTCCCCTCATATTGCGTCCTTAGTCCCCATATTGCGCAACGATGATATGGGACTAAGGGCGCATCATTTGGGGGAATTTGTTGTTACTAAGGGTGCTCCTTCTCGCCGGAAAATCTTTCCGTCGAAAGGACAATTTCTGCCCGTGTACAGTATAAATGACTCGAAACGATTTTTGCACAGCAACTGTTTGTTTTTTGAGGCAATTATGCTTGTACTCGATCAAAGTTTTTTCTGCTAATAGGAAAAATCAGACGAAAGCGTGGGAAATGTCGGTTTTTTTCTTATGAAAATACTGCCTGAACGTGAGGAATAGGGTAATATTCACAATGCTTGACCTCGTATGACGACCTCTTGTCAGGCTGAAGTATTATCTGGCAACACTGGTATAGCGCATGGACCCCATCGAACAGGCAATTCTTTACGTCAAAGATCGTCGTAATCCTAGTTCTGCTGTGATTTTGGCAAAGACCAGCGGTGTGCGACAGATTGACCAAAGTGAACTGCTTGGCTGGGCGTTCGACTACGAAGGAGATTTTTGTCACGAAGATCATGAAGATCGTATGGAATGCGCAACACAATATAAAGATATGGATTCGACCGGCCTGGAATTTGAGCCGCATCTGTATTTCCATCCGCTCCCGAGCGGGTGCTACGCCCTCTGTCACCAGACCGCATTCCGCAACCCTTCAAGCAATTCAACCAGTCTCGTGTCGCACTGCCTGGTGATCACACCGCGACTGTTACGCGCGTTTCACAATGATGTTCTGGCGATTCATAAGGCATTAATGGCGCGTGAAGATTTTCATTTTCTCGTTCCTGACAGTCCTGATGATATGTCAACATTTTCGATATTGCCCATCAGTATCGGCGTCCGACATACTCCCGTCATCGACACGGGGTTGTTGGTTGCTGTTTGCGATTATCCGGAAGCGACGGGATTCAGTAACCTGTTGTCGTTATCCATTCATTCGGTTTGTTCGTTTTATACGTGGTTGTCGCCTCCGATTCCGTTGATCCGCAGCATCATCCAATGTCTGCCGGTCGCGTTGCGTCCCGAGCTGACGTTTGCGACATCACTGCATTTTTCGTCCGTTCGCCCATTTCGTTTGATCGCCGTCCATGAAAACAACCGAAAAGCCAGGGATGTTTGCCGCCGGTTTGCGATCCCGTTTTTTCACATCGCCTATTTCAACGCGGATATGCTCCGCGAAAGGCTTTTGTCCCACCCATCTTGGGCAACCTTTGTTTACCGTGTTCTTGACCAAAGTGCTTATGTTCCCTTCGTCCGTTGCATGACCGGTCCGTTAAAATCCTGTTCGTTTGAAACGCAGCACGGGACCACTGACTGGAATATGCTCAATCAAGTCGGCAGGTCGCTCCTTGATCTTTGGGACAGTGACGGTATCGAAACCATCGACGACCATTGGGAGGAATTTTTTGCACGAAACCATCCGGTGCCCGGGAGTGAGACTTTTTCTTCAACGAACAAGTCGGATAAGCCCGTCGTGATGGAAGAAAACGCGCGATTGCGCGGAGATTATTCCCATGAACATTTTCAATCGGAAACAGGCTCAACCGCCGGACGGCCGGCGGATACACGAAAAAGCCGGGAATCCGTGCTCAAGAAGACGGAACCGGGAGACTTTTCAAAGAAACTGCGGCGATCGTCCCCAATCCATCAACCCGCATCGACCGATTCCGGCTCCGCGTCACAAAAACGACTGGCGTTGAGGTTTCCCCAATATGAACGTGAAATCCGCCAAATGGATTCGCTCATCGCCCGGTCGTTGTTTGGTGATGTCCTGGCATTGGAAGCGTTGGAAAAAGCATGGCGCGAATTGCAAAAACGTTTAACTTATGGTGAAATCGAAACCATTCGTGAGAATTACGTTCATCTGGTCCAATCTATCATTGTACAACCGCGTGATCCGGATTACCCCAAACCCCCGCGTCGAACGCTTGATTCACTGGATGTGATGAATATTTTTCTCCAGGAGAAGTAATGTGATGCGTCAACGGTTCATCCAATGAACAATTCCACCATTGCACTTACGTTTCATTCCGGATGTTTTTCTTCCAACGAAAGGCACCAAACATGATGAGATTTCCCAGTCCCCACAGGAGAACCGTGGTCGGTTCCGGGACGTCTGAAGAATTTTTGGCCACATAAAGGAAATCCTGCCCTTCTTCGTCCGAATCGATTTCGCGGTTGTTCATGACGAACACGCTGTAATCGCCGATGATGTCATAATACCGATTCGGGTCATAGACTTTAGACCAATAACTCTTGCTGTTGTTGATCCGGAGCAGTTGTGCGAGGAAATCGTTTGTCGCCCAATCACTCACAATTTTGATCCCCATGAGACAGCGAATCGCCGACAGCAATGCACGGTTACTGTCGGTTCGCGATGTAGTGTTGTCATATTCGTATCCGTTGAGCGTTCCGGCGGCGAATTGGGAATAAAGATATGCGGCCCCGATTGTCAAACAATTGCCTTCTGTCGTGCAACTCCTGCCATTCTCATAATTCAATGTTGATTTCATATTTTGCAGGGCGTTGACATACGGTTGAACACAAAATGTCCGAAAATAATTACTACCGCCCGTCACACCCTGGGCATAAGCCGACGTATCGGCAAAACCGTAGTTACCGTATTGTGAAATATTGACCTCGAAATTGACGCTGTAACTGAACTTCATACTTGTTCCGTCGGAAGCCTTGTTAAACCGGTCCACAATGGCTTGTACGTTCATATCCGCTTTGACGAAACTCTGTGACAGGATCGCAATACCCAATAAAGCGATTGCCAAAAGATGAAATCGGATGGTTTTCATTCCATACCTCTCATTCAAAGTAATCGATCATGCCAAAGATTCACGTCATTGTACAAAGACCATGATAATACTTCACTGTACGTTTGTATAAAAATCGTTCGCGGGTGTTTCTTAAAGAAAAAATTTTTTTGTGGTGGAAATAATACTGGTTATGAAAATATGAGATTTGCGGAGACTATTGTATGAACGATTCAGATGGAATATAAAACAAATTACGAGCCAATTATGAAGAATGAATTGATAGAGTTGCGAGTTCCGCAAAGTGGAGGAATTTTATCAATAATAAGGCATTTGCCGTATCGGTGGCGTAGAATGAGAATTATGATGAGCGAAAGGAATAACGATCATCATACTGAACATCAGTCTGTTCAGGAAAGAAATGATCTATCGCTCTATGGTATTGCAGATATTGATGACTTTGGTAAACGTTTTGATTCTGACGTTAAACCAGAGGCCAGAATTCACCCAGCGTTTCTTTTTGAAGATCGGTCAGACGTGCAATACCGAGTTTGGCCAAGTGCAGCATATCGTACAATTCCTGTTCGGAAAATGTTGCCTCTTCCCCCGTACCTTGTAGTTCGACGAAGTGGCCGCTGCCGGTCATAACGATATTCATATCGACTTCCGCCGCGACATCTTCTGCGTAACACAAATCAAGTCGCGGTTGCCCCTCGATAATGCCGACGCTGACGGCGGCGATACTGTCGCGTAACGGTAATCTTTCCGGATTGGCAAGCAATTCGCGGGAAGCGTGTAAAGCCTCAACCAGAGCGATGAACGCACCGGTGATACTGAGCGTTCGCGTCCCGCCGTCGGCTTTGAGTACATCGCAATCGACGTAAATCGTGCGTGGGCCGACAGCTTCGAGATCGACCACCGCGCGGAGGCTGCGCCCGATCAACCGTTGGATTTCCGTTGCGCGACCATCGGGGTGGTCGCTCCTGACGGAACGCGGTGATGTACTGGCCGGCAACATGCGGTATTCCGCCGTCAACCAGCCGGTAGTGTCATTCTGCTTCCAGACCGGCAGTTGATCGACAACACTGGCTGTACAAAGTACGATGGTTTC
>Ga0123353_10015987_pt1 | contig 10944 bp, 11 predicted proteins | sample TergutLab28metaG_3_FD_92763 | JGI IMG/M metagenome (GOLD analysis project Ga0123353, IMG submission 92763) | Labiotermes labralis P3 segment gut microbial communities from Petit-Saut dam, French Guiana - Lab288 P3 | ecosystem: Host-associated > Arthropoda: Insects > Digestive system > Gut ... | reverse complement strand
AAAAGGAAAAGAAAAGAAAAAACTTTGTTCCCTCTTTCCATTAAAAAATATTGTGTTTTTACAACAAACCAAAGAATCACGGAATATAATGCAAAATAACAGCAATTTATACTGCCAGGGTCTGTATCCTTACGCAATAATATTTACAACTACACATTTTAATTTAAAGTCAATGTAAAGAGAAATATGATGTCTATGGTATATTTTTTGTGTGGTGAAGACCCTGCTTTTACCCTTCTTAATAATAGATTTGTATTATTAAGCATATTTTATTTATTTAAATAGTTAATATCCAGTAACGTCCTGCGTTCTGTCTCTAACATTCAGAGTTCAAGCTTTAAGCCTCCCAAACATTTATGTATTCACCACCAACCTCAAATTAAATTTGTAACAAAAAACTGTTACACTCAATAAAAATTCGTATGACATAGTTCACCTTAATTTGATATTGTGTTCATAACATTTATGAACATCGTCTGATTGGACATGGTTCTGAGGCTTAGGCTGGGTAAAAGTGCCTAATAGACACAACACACCTTACATGTTTGTGGGCTAGGCTAAAAGTTATTTGGACTTTATAAATTCCATTTTTCGGTGACCTGCACCAAAACAAATACCTTGAGTAAAATTATTCTATTACATATCTCCTAATATATTACCTAAATCATGAAAACATTTTACCCTATTACATATTGCCAAGAATTACACCTATTTTCAAAGACAAGCCCTGCAATATGCATGACAAATCTCTTCATTTTTGGTTCTGCTTCATACAGTAAGTTAATTAAATCCATTTTCCTTAGATATCATGAGCCGCTTACATTGATGTTCGAAGAGTGATCATCAAACCGCTACTGATAACCAACCAAGTTGTTCCATAACCTCATTTTAATTGTCCTGGGTATTTCACATATTGCATTAACCCTTTCTTGAAGAAACAAGCTTTTCAACCTCACTCCATAGCTGGACATGTCACATCCCTGTAACCCATTCCATGTAATACTACTAAGAGTTCTTATCATGAAAGAAACAACACTTTAAGCATATAAACATGTATCATTATTTCAATTTACAATGTAGCTCCAAGTTCCAGTTTTACATTATCATGGCTACTTCAACAGGGTAAAGAAGAAAGCAAACATCTTTGGTAAGAAATATCTATTTTTACTTTTGCCATGATTCATTTCCGCATGGCTGCTTACTTTGCTACAAAGAGTTCATAATGTAATGTACATTTCTTATATTAACATTAGAAGGCCATAAATGTACCCAGTGAACAAACTTACTACCAATCCCAGTGACCTTTCCTAGAGCCTTCATGTTATTAAAAGAATTTTTATAACTGGCACAATACAATTTAACTGGGTAAAACATTGAAAGACAAAGCTCTGGGTTCAGTCTTATGGGGCAAGTAGCAGTGTAGCAATTTTTCTCAACTTGAAATAATACAGAAACAGTATTTACACTAAAGTAACATTATTTTAAAGTATAGTATCCATAACTCTAAAATAAAGTTTAAAGCTCAATTTACTGTTGTGCATGCCAAAATTCACTCCAGAAACACCTGCGTATAATATCATAAAAATAATATTGTCATTATGTTACATACTTAAATAAATAATTTCCTTTTCAACACATTGTACAGCTTGTTGTCTGTAATATAATCGGTACCCTATGCTTGGAAAAGATAGGGAACCAATTCTTTCAACATTTCTTAGTGTGTTTACCTGCCAGTAAGAAGGTTTCCTCTTGTTTGACATTTCCATTACCAGTTACTTTCTCCAGCTATAAAACTAAGGTTATGTTACAAAGAAAATATGGAAACATTTTGTAACCTTTTTTTCCTCCTATTAGATCTTATATTGGTTAAAAACCATTTCTCACTGTCATGCTTGCCCGTATACATATGTAAAATTCTTTCAAGAATTTATATATCATAGATATATTTAGATTGTAATTCTTCTTCCAACTTGAGGTATGATGCTATGACACACAGAGAAATCTTGAAGCGTTTCCACTCTCTGATCACATCTTTGCAGTGGTCTCTTTCATTCTTCAATCTGGTGATATCTCAGGCAATGACCCAATACATATTCCATGCTCTGCTGATGTAGACATTTCTTTTTCCTGCACTTGCAGCCGTTCTCACTGGCGAATTCTCCACCATTGTTGCACCTTCTCGTGCAGTTTCCTACAGAGTCCCAGGAACCTCCGTCACATTCCCGCTGCGGAGCCTGCACCACCTGCCTCCTCTCCTTCTTCACCTTCACCCTCTTCCAATGTCACCTGGAAACGGATACGATCCTGACCTACAAAATAAAGTATAGTTTCCAGGTTGCAAACTTTATACTAAATTGTATAGAACAGAGGTGATAAAATAAAATGTAAACTACAAAACGTATATACTGCAACTTCCTCTGTCTTTTGCAAATGATAAAAGAATTTATGGCTTTAATTGTAATGTGTAAGATTTCAAACTGCTACTATAAATGTGAAATACCTAAGGTAGTAAAACCAACATGGTACACTTTTCAGAAAATGTTCATTTATGCAACAACATGTGCTGGAACAGCACAAACACATCACATAGACAAGTCACTACCACTGAAACAATGACGCGCCTTTATGTTTCTATCTAAACCACAGTCAGGTGTATCTTAATAAACATGTTGACTAACTCATATGACAGTTTCTGCTTATTATATTCAAAAAGAAATTGGTGACTTGTCTAGCACACTTTTTCAAACATATACAAATAGATTAAAATTTGGAAAGCCAGAGACAGATTACATTCCTCATTGCATATTACCACTAACCCACCTTGTCACATATTTTAAGGTGCTTGGGTCTACGGTAGCACACCCACCAATCGACGATTTTTCTACATACATACATACAGATAACACTTTCAGACATGATCCATAAGATGATCTGTTCTCATTTATCTAAACTGATTAATATATACATTATTTCAAGCTACAGAAATTCATTTTGTTCAGGTTATATAGAAATGGAGACAGTCGGTCAAATACACAACATATATTTTATGCATCACAACTATATGTTTTGGCTACGTTAATGTAGCTGAAGCATGTAGCTGTAATGTGTAAAATATGTTGTGTATTTGACTGATTGTCTCCATTTCTATGCAGACATAATTATATTTTTAATTCTTATACTTCTCTTCAGCAGTTTTATTAAAGTAATTATATTCATATTCTCCTGTTTTAATGGGTAATAGTCTTGTAATCTCCTGCTGTTATGCCATGATCCCTGAGGATGAGAGTTAAGCTGAAACATATTGGATCACGAACAAACATTTTCTGAAAATTGTATCTTTTGGTTTTACTATCTCATTAAAGAGATGTACATGGTAGAAATGTGTTATAAAATGAAACACATGAGTGAAAACAGTAGTTCTGTTAACATTATGAAGCTAACCCTTATCCTGCTAACGTGGAGAATAGGTGAGCTCCTAATAATAGCAGCAAATGGCAGATGGGATTTAATTCAGCGTTTAAAGGGTTAATACACATTTGCTCACCAGCTTCATTCTATATCTATTATCCTGATACAATAAAAAGATGGTCCAATTATTTGACTTACTTGTAGGAGAATGGGTTACAATCTGCATATATGCCACTGCAGTGTGGAAAGATTCCACAAAAGAAGTGGTATGATGTAAGATTCAGTTCATATTTTAACCACTTTGCATCTAACACAAATGGTTTAGGAATGGTACAGTAACAGAAACTTCCCACATACTTTTAAAAAGAAATTTTGAAGGAATTCATGAAAGTCAGCTTGTTTTAAATTACAGTTTAAACAGCAATTGTTATAAAACACACACTATACCAGGATTTGGGCACTGTCCATTGACTAACATATTTGACTTTTTGGGAGTTTCTCTGAACCGGGCATTAAGTGATTACTGTGATTAGTTGACACTGCATTAATACAGGCTCCATGTATGTTAAGTGAAAAGGCTGAGAATATGCATGGAACATCCTCAACATTTGGCTAGTATGATGTTCAGTACATATTGGTGGCCATTTATCTTTAAATAAAAGTCTGTCAATATAATAACAATCAATCATCTGAAAACAAGAGTAAAGCTAATTTCTGAGACAATATACATGTGCATGTGAAAGCTGTTCAGTAAGTAAGGTTCCCTAAGCCATGACAAATTGTTACAACAATGAATATAGCTCAATGATTCCAAAGACAAATAATCATTTTTCAACACAATCCCCAAGAATAATGATTTATTTGCCCCACTTTGGAGTGAGTTTAAACATTCTATAAGACTAGAAACTGGGCTCTTGCAATGCAACCATTCATGAACAGCCATTTCCATTTCTTCACCTCCAGTGTGTTACTTAAGCAGAAATGTGATGTATTAGTTTTACAAAATCAGTCCCTCCACTCATGTTAAGTTCACATCCATCCTTGATACAATGAGCCACTGACTTGTGCAATCATCATCATCATCATCATCATCATCATGGATGTTTGGTTGACCACTTTTGAATAACATGTTTTTTATATTATAAAATGTTTCTTCATGCCATTACCAAACACATGTATCACTGGGTGGTGAATTTTCATGAGGGAAACATGTTTCAAGCATAAAAGTTCTTTCTGGGCCCTAGTTTGTAATGGCATTGACATTGCACAACTTATCCCCTGAACAGCAACTGACTGACTACTAGGCCATCTGTTGCCTTATTTCCCCAACTACAAGAGCTACCTTCTACTGAAAAGTAAACTGCTTGATTAACAAACAACAAAGGCTAGGAAACTTCCTTACTGAGCATGCCTCATAAGTATATCATATATATTTCTGACCAGAGGTGCACAAATTCTTGGGGTCTGGTCGAAATGGTTGGGAAGTTACACATTGTGCCGCCTAAATATTTGTGGGACTTATGCATGGAACAAGCTGCATGTTACCCTTCTGGCTCCTATACTGCTGAAGGGGTTTCTAGATATTTTGGAAAAAAACTTGCACTCCTAATTCAGACAAGGAAGATGTAAGTTCAGTGAGCAGATACTACTATTTATTTCATAAAATTTATGACTCAATATAATATTTACCTCCTCCACCTCCACCACCCCCACCCCCAGATCTACCTCTCTCACTTCCACTCTCATCCGTTGTGGTGTCATCCCCATTGTCTTCTTCCGTTTCTGTTTGCTCTCTCAGTTCTGCTGGTGGAGGACTTGGAGGTATCATACTCTGGTACCAGTCTCTGTTTTCCTCCAAGGTGTCCAAGATATCTTGAGCATCTGGGTGTACCAAATCTGCCCAGGTTTCCCACAGGGGATGCACAATGTAATCAATAAACCCAACCTATGTGCAAGTAGAAACAGAATAAATGCAGTTACTCATAAGATAACAATTTCAATTTATGTAAAGCACTTCTTTCCTGCAGTGACTCATAATGTACACGCTTCTGACATATTAACATTCAGGTGCCTTGCACTACGAGTGTATAATACTTTGTTACAACAAATGCCTTCTGACACTTATATCTGCATCATCTATAGTGTTGATTTTGGTCTATAACTGCCTACAGATGTACACCTGCAGCAAGTTTACAGTGATATGTAATGCAAGGCATTTGGAATGCTAACAATACCTACATCATTTGAAGCCACATGTTACGTACAGAATACAGCAGAATGACAAAACAAATTCCAGTAGACAATACTGAAGAAAGAAGGCCTGCCAGAAAGCCAAGGAATAGGTGGGACAACAAAGTGCAGAAGGCCGTCAAGTCACCAAAATGCTCGATGTCAAACACTGGTGCAGTGGCAAAACATACAAGTGATATGTTGAGAAAAACAGAGGAAGTCATGGCCACAAAATGGGCCAAAGAGCTGTAGGAAGAAAAAAAAAAGATACAAAAACGATAACATCATTTACTGTGCAAAATTATTTAAAGGGACATGTAAGTGAAAATGAGGAGATACAGATTATTTGTGGGGGCACAACAGAAAATCTGAGAGACCACGAGAAAGCATATATTAAATATTTTTAAGTTTCAACTGGCCGATGCACCAGCATATCTAAGTCTTCCTTATGGCTTGAATGTATTATTCAGTAACTCCACACATTAACTTGGTGAGCAGGCCATGAATGGGAGATTCTTCCAAAACTGCAAAGGTTATAGGGTTCACAAGCTTCTGGCACACGATCATACTGCACACACTGGTAATAACAATGATCCAATTATAGAAGAGTGAATTGAATATAAGTCTGTAATATTATTTATTAACCCTTTCACTGCTGTGTATTCACAATCCTTGTGTTGACTTATGCAGTTAGAAATTTAATTAATAATAATTCATATAAAAAATAAAAAATGGTCTCAGAGTACCTATAGATGGCATTTCCACTGCTACATGCAGCAGGCCTTAAACTTTCCTACAGACAGCATACAAATCAGCACAGAGGTCCAAAAAATTTATCATGACCATCATAGACTGCACATATATTCAGCAGTTTTAAAACTGGTCTTATATATAAGAACTTATGCATTTTTAGAGTCATATCTGCAGTGATACAGGTAAAGAAAGTATGTCATATTCCAGGTGCCTGTAACAGTACATGATAAGCAGTGTACAGGATTAGGAAAATGTGTTAATTTTAAAATGGCTTCCATCCCGCTACTTCTAAGAGAACCAACCTGTGACTTCTCAATGGTTGCACTGTGTCTGTCACACATAGGGCTTATGTCGAGATTCTGTTCCCGTTCACGATCACCCTGTTGAAAGAATTCCTCCATCAGAAGATCCACCCACCGGCGATAGAGTGTCAATGGCTTTGTGGGATTGCTCAAGTCTGCACAGTGAACCAAATTTTCTAGCACCTGTAAAGACAGCACAGAAATATGCTGGTCATTAAGACATATATTATACCAAGGATTTTTAGGTTTTGGGACTTTATCTGTCATCTTGCATTCAAGCAAAAACACAGGTTTCAGGAACTGGATTTGTTCCTGTGTCAGGTAACAGGATTAGGAGGTATAGTCTTGCTAAGCTGGGTTGGATAGAGCTATTCTCAATCCCTGAACAGGCTACGTCACTTGAACACTATCAGTGGCACAGAGAGGGCCCTGGCAGACCCCACACCATGATGGTCATGTTGGTCAGGGGGGCTCATAAGTGTACAAACTACTAAAGCTTCTATGTGTTATTTCGGACTGAATTTAATTCTTCTGGCAAGGGACAATATTCGGGATATGGGAATAACTTCACTAATAATTATAAGGGTCCCTTTAGTATGGTGTCACAAGGAGGCCCCCCCGACTCGTTATATACAGTACCAAGCACCACAATATATGTTCTTATGATTAGGTTTCACGTCATAGCGCAGTTGGTTCAGGGACCACGCTACAAGTTGGAAGGTTGTGGGTTCGCTTCCCCATGTTGTCATTGGAATCTTTCATTGACATAATCCTTACAGCCACAGTGTGGCCCTTGGGTCAATTCAGCCTCCAACAGAAATGAATACCAGGAATATTTCCTGGGGGGTAAAGGCGACCGGTGCATAAGGCTGACAACCTTATCACCATCATGTGCTGACTGTTTTGAAATCTGGGAGCCTCAATTTCCCGGAAATCTCAGGCCTGTTTAGGGATTGCTGTGATTAAGTTTAGCTTAACAAAAGTTGACCGGTAAGCACTGCTCTTCCCACCTGACTTGGCTATGTAAATGCCTCCCCGTCTGTTTACCTGGAAACTGGAAGAGATATTTTAATATTACACATCTTCCATGCAACTGTCTCATGTAAACAAATTTATTTTCTAAGTGCAGCGCCATTTATTGAATATGGGACTCTAAACAAACTACAGAAAGCAGTTGATTCTAAGTATAATGCACCATTATCAGAATCCTTTACAATTTACCCGAATTGTAATTTTCACATTGTAATGAATGTTCTCAAAGAGTTGTGTACTTTCATTGCACCCACCTGTATCCTGTCAGTGTAGTTATCAAGCAGAAGTACACCAGAGCCAGCTACTTTCTTTGTCTCTACCATAGTCTTCAAGTCAGCAAGCAGGCTCATATGTTTGGACATGTCAGTTGATAGGACCATGTCAATCACCATTTTCCTCAGTGTTTGTCGCTGTTTCTTCCCCAGGTTTACAAATATATCACACCCTTCATTCTGCAGCAACTTGAATGCTACGGCCAAGTGATGGTTCTCCAGTACAGACTCGTCATTATACATCAGTGCCAGTTCCGAACCTAAAATATTTAAAGCATATATTGTTCTACATAATTACAGCAAATGCCTTGTGCAACTGAATTTACGACCATATCACTTCAGACGAAAAGTTATTACTGCATAAACTTCTGACACATACTCATGATAAAATGGACATCAACACACAAAACCAGAATTCATTTTAACAGAACTTCAGAATTTAAGATTGCTTATGAAAACTAACATTACGTAGTATAAACGTTCTTTGTTATAAAAATGAACAATACCTCTACACTATGGTACACTTTCCCTTTAGCACCATCCAAGACAAGATTTTCTGAAGAAACACATTCCTGTATTTTTATGTTAACATATAATAATTCTGTTAGCAGGTGGCACAGATGGTTAGTTTAATATATCAGACATGACAGGACTGTTTTATTTTCTATGATTGCATACATTAACGGTATTCAGCACAGACAGATGAGTTATGAAGTAATGAACATCACCCATAACGTAGAAGTGTCAATATGATGTCAAATTTTGACTTAAAGCCGTTTCTACTCACTAATAATGCAAGCTGCAAAAAATGTTATTGAAAATCAAGTTTTGACACTATGTGAAAAAATTTAGCACACAAAATTTGTGATTTTCACCACAGTAAAAAAGGAAATTTTGTTGTCGGCAGGTGTGTACCAACTTGTTCGAGGACCCTTGTGCCTCCACATTCATGGTAAAAAATAGAGGTTTTAAGTTCCTCCAAAACATGGTTCCCACCTGCAACAAACATTATAGTATCATACCCCTTAATGGCACCCAGCCATGACAGACTTCATGGTGTAACACCCCATGATAGCACCCCTCCCACACCACAATTCATATTGTTATACTCCATGACAGCCCTCATCCACACAAAACTTCATTTTATCAGACTCAATAAGCTCATAATCTAAACACAAGACACCTTATTGAGCATGATTCATGGTTTCTCTAATGTTAATTAAGGAAAGTATACTTACTGGAGTTAATAAGGAACTGATTTGTGAGACCTGGATGATCTACATCATGTATTGTGGCTGCAAACAGAGCTGCCATGATCTCCAGTGGTGTGAAGACACTTTCGAGAGCCGGTGTGTTGAGGAGCACATGAGTAGACTGAGTCACATCAGCTGCATGCATACTGTTGTGGAACGGGTTGTCCTTGACGTAGTGATCCTCTAGTGTCATCATAAACGTGATGAATGTCTTTGGTGGGATTAAGAAAGTTTTCAACAGATCTCGACTCTGCAAAAAGATGTACATACATACATATGTAGACACATAATCGAATACAAGAAAAAAAACTAGACATAACACAATTCCCACATTTCAGCTATTGCATTAAGCAGTTATCTGATGTTTAAAATATTCCTTTACCTGGAAGGCAGCATAGGCAACTGCTGTCAGCGGGCGGTTGTTTGAGAGATCCCCTATTCTGAAGATATCAATTCCCCATCTGTCTATTTCCCCCAACATCTGAAACAATGTTACAGAGTTCATTAACACTCTAACAGTCCAATTAAAACAATTACAAATGCATATGAAACAATAATAGAGTTAATTTTCTTTTTTATTTTTAAGTCACTGTAAATATGTACATTCCAACAATACTTCACAACATGCAACGGAATTACTGCCTCTCCACACGTCCCAAATGAATGACAACTGTCACACTGAGAGGCAGATGGGAAAGCAGGTAACAGTATAGATGTGAGAGTGCAAAATCCATAATTTAAAAACATATTCTTTGTTGAATAGTATAGCGTTTTATTGAGCAATGCTGTCAGTTGCTAAGACTGTAAAGAGTCAGTGACAAGAGAATGACAAGCATGAAGGATTGGTGGAATGATGTTGGCAGCGGAAAACCGATGTACTTTGAGAAATGTCTGTCCCAGCGCCATTTTATCCACCGTAAAACGCACATGGAATCCTCTCCTCTAGCAGAAGTTTACAATAAGATATTCTCTGATTAGTGGCGAATTTAGGGCACGACTTCATGATTTATATACATATTGTATGTATGAAACTTGCCTTGCCAAGGTCCTCCTCATAAGGTGTTTCAACGCCATACTTGGGAAGCTTTTCACCTGTGAAGCTGTTGGTGTGACAGAGGGGCTTCTTGACCCCTGATATCTGGGACATAGTAGTGGAGCCATGGCGGGGACGTTCTTTCTTCTTGTTAGCTCGAGGTTCTGTGTCTTCTATCCGCAAGGAAGGCAAATCTAACTCCTGCTGCTTGTCTGCACAACACAAAACATATCAGTGAATAACTCGCTTGTCACTGCACCAACATGTATGTGGATTTTCATTAATCCTAGGCATTTGATTACAATGGATACAAGATTTTAGGTTTTTGTCACAGTGCAGTTAAGGTATTCGATATTTAGGGATGTTGTGCAGGTTCAGTAGGTGGTTTGTTATAGACGTTTCGGGACAGCGGTTCGGTGCCGTCTTCAGGGGGTTAAGATATCTTAGTCATCCTTACCATGAAGGTGAGACCGATGTTATGAAGTCTTAGAAATCCTGACCCTTCAAGATGGGAACAACACGCTGTCCCGCAACGTCGGTAACTACCCACCGACGCTGTGCAACATTCTAGAAGAATGAAGACTTCTAGTACCTCCTACATTTCGTTTTGTTTGACTTCAAATAATACAGCTGGGGGGGGGGGGGGGGGAATTATTTTTTTT
>Ga0123353_10015985_pt1 | contig 10944 bp, 10 predicted proteins | sample TergutLab28metaG_3_FD_92763 | JGI IMG/M metagenome (GOLD analysis project Ga0123353, IMG submission 92763) | Labiotermes labralis P3 segment gut microbial communities from Petit-Saut dam, French Guiana - Lab288 P3 | ecosystem: Host-associated > Arthropoda: Insects > Digestive system > Gut ... | reverse complement strand
CATTGTTTCAGTTCTTTGCATACTTCTTTTGCCGCCGGTCGCTCCTTTGATCGGTATGTTGATGCTTGGCAATTTATTTAAAGAATCAGGAGTTGTGGAAAGGTTGTCAGAAACCGCACAAAACTCCTTAATTAACATTGTAACTATTTTTCTTGGCCTTACAGTTGGAGCTACATCAAATGCTGAAAGATTTCTGAGTCCTCAAACACTTATGATAATCGGCTTAGGACTTACAGCATTCATGTTCAGCACTATCGGCGGTGTATTATTTGGAAAACTAATGTACTGGATGTCCGGCGGAAAAATAAATCCATTGATTGGTTCTGCAGGTGTGTCAGCCGTACCAATGGCTGCAAGAGTATCTCAGGTAGAAGGACAAAAAGCTAATCCAAGCAATTTCCTGCTTATGCATGCTATGGGACCAAACGTAGCAGGTGTAATTGGTTCTGCTATAGCTGCCGGAATATTGTTGTCGTTGTTTGGCTAAAATCGTTTTTTTATAAATGACGGAGAGAATATAATATCAATATCTTCGTCATTTATTATAAAACAATACATGATCATGAAATGGAAAACACAAAAAGGGAGTAGATCGGATTATCTTTTTGCTGTAATTGCTAATTATTTTCTTACTACCCTAAATCCGATTTTCTTAGTATCTCTATCTTGTGGAAATCTGCTTTCCGGAAATGATTCTTCTCTATAAGCTAACGAACTTTTTTCTTCATCTGCTTCCCAACTGCCGCCAAGAACAGCTCTTTGAATTGTCCTTGAATCAGGAGTATTTCCCTGACCAGGCAAGCTCCCTCCCCTGTAATCTGTCTGCTCGCTCTCCGGCAGTATTATAAAAACAATTTCATTTTTTATCAGAGATGGGTCATCTACATCAAGGCTTGTAAGTTCGCCTGATCTTTCTTCTACAGTGGCTGTGATATCCCAGCACCACTCCATTACATTACCTGTCATATCAAATATTCCGGGGAAATTAGATCTCTTTCTCCCTACAGGATGGATATTATTCGCGCTATTTATCATATACCATGCATAATCATTTATTTGATTCCTTCCGTTATCCCCCGAAAACCGCCTGTTTTTAGTCTCTATTCCCCCTAAAGCTGCCCATATAAATTCCATCTCTGTCGGGAGCCTGTATCCATCGGCATCCCAGTCAGCTTCAATTCTGTTCCATAGAGAAACAGGATTATTTTGAATAATTTTTTCAGAATCATCAGAAGCTATATTTTTTTCTTCGGAATAAGTTTCGGGAATAGCTCCCCAATCATCGGGGTTTGTCCCTTTTCCCGGCAAAGTATATACAGGCAACAAATTTTCTTTCATGCTTAATTTATTGCAAAAAACAACTGCTTCAAACCAATTCATTCCCGTACATGGAAGGCGTTCTATATCCTCTTCATTATATACGTCTGAAAGAGGATATGGATCATAAGCATCAAGCAACCACGGTTTTTCTCCCATTATATTATAATACTCAGCTCTTGTTATTTCATATTTTCCAATATAAAAAGGAGAAACTGTCATTTTTCCAAAACCTTCGGCAGGATAGAAAGATCCTTCGGGTATATATGTAAAACCAGCGATATAGAGTGATGTATAAATTTCTTTACTGTTACTATCTTGTTTTGAAGAGCGTGCTGTTGCGCGCTTTTCGGCTTTTTCCTTGTCTCCAAGGCTTCCGAAAATACTTCCGGAACCTGAATTATCACAATTGATTATCAGGATTCCCATGGCAAGCATTAAGAGCAATGGAAAAGATGTAACTTTACCTTTCAACTTATACTCCTTAAAAACAAACTTGGATATCTTATTAATTCTATCATATTTTTTAAGGGGAATTTCAAGACTCCCCTGCCCATGTTTACACATAGCGCTTTGCGACTCACAGAGTACACTTCGTTACCCACGGGGTACGCTTCGCTACCCGAAGGGTGCTTTGCGACTCGCAGAGTGCTTAGCTACCCACAGAATGCCTCGCTACCCACAGGGTACTGCGCGACTCACAGAGTACACTTCGTTACCCACAGGGTATCTATTTTGACCACCGGTATATTGTAATTGCCAATACCTTTATCGCATTCAGGTAATCATCAATATCAATATACTCATCAACAGTATGCGCAGCTTTTACATTGCCGGGCCCATATACAATAACAGGAATCTTTCCTGAATTTCCAAGCATTCGGGCATCGCAAGCGCTCATTCTGCTTATTATTATATCTTTTCCGCAGAGCTCTTTTCCTGCGCCTGTTAATACAGAGAGTATTTCCTTTCCGTTATCTCCCATTCTATAGGCATCATCATAATGCTGGAATAATAATTCGGGCGGATTTTCTTTCAACCATGGGTCATCAATATTTTTCACACATTCTTTCAAAAGGTTTTTAACTTTTACCAACCCTTCTTCTCCTGTTCCAAGATTGGTTGAAAAATACGCAACTCCATTTAAAGCGCATTCCAGAGCTGTTGATGTTGAATAAGTTCCCCCTTTTATCATTCCGATACAAAGCGAAATATTGGGCTCATCTTTGTTAAGAGAGCGTTCAAGATCAAGTAATTTATTTATTACTAAAGGGGTTTTTTCAATAGCGCTTACGCCATATTGTTCTTTTCCCTGCCATCTGGCGCCCGCATGCGTCTCTCGACCTTTTATCCTTACTTCCCAGTAGACCCCTCCGCCAGATTCTGTTACAACAACATTGCTTCCGCTTGGTTCTGTAATTATCGCAGCATCCGCAGCATAACCTTTTGCAACACAGGCAAGAGCTCCGTTTCCTGCATGTTCCTCATTTACAACACTCTGTACCATAATATCGCCGCGAAGCTTTATACCGGATTTTATTATGGCTTCCATTGCTTTCATCATTGCGGCAATACCGCCTTTCATATCAGTAGCGCCTCTTGCGAATATTTTTCCATCTTCAATTTTTGCACCCCATGGATCATGTTTCCACTTTGCCCTCTCGCCTATGGTAACAACATCAATGTGTCCGTTTAAGATCAAAGACCTTCCCCCTCCTGCGCCGGGCAACTTTGCAATAACATTTGGCCTGTCTTTGTAAGTTTTTATTTTATCAAATTTTGATTCCATTAATTGAGAATATGTAAAAACATCGTTTGTTCTAAGAGGCATATCATATTCCGGATTCCATAGCGATGGTATTTGCGCAATTTGCGGATATTTATCAAAAAGTTCTTTTACATCCGGTTCAAACATCTCTACTGTATATCCCTGTGCTTTAAGCTCATTGGCAACAAAAACCTGCGCCTCTTTCTCTTCTCCGGTTAGACTGGGAATCCTTAGCAATTTTTGTAAAAATGAAATATACTCGTTTTTATTTTTATCGATATAATCAACTATTTTTTTTTCTATATCTTCCAAGTAAAAACTCCTTTGTTCACAAAGCCAATGTTATATGGCTTGGCTTTTATGCAACAGAAAGTTTATTTTTATCTGCATTAAATCTTAGCACATGCATTGTTCCCGCCACCAGGTTAAACGCAAGCATAAAAACTATGTTATAGTTTTTAAAAACAAATAAACTTGTTATAGCTGCGCTAAAAAATAATAGTTCGGCAATAGTTAATTTCACAAGCCAGAATTTTCTGCTAAGCGCTATTATTGGGAAAATAAACAGAATAAGTATTGCAACATGATGAGCTATAGTTAAAAGAGAACAACCATTTATAAGTAATCCCGGAAAAAATACAAACAAGAAAGGAAGGATATAAATAAACGGAGCCATACCAACCGATGTAAAACTTACTTTAAGAGGATTTTCTCCTGCTATTCCGGCAGCTACAAAACAAGCAAGACAAACAGGCGGAGTTATTGCCGAAAGTATCGCGCAATAGAAAACAAACATATGCGCTGCAAGTAACGGAGCGCCCAATGAGGTTAATGCGGGAACTCCCAATGTCGCAAGGACAATATAGGCAGCCAGTGTAGGAAGACCCATGCCAATTATTATACACATTGCTGCGGTAAACAGTAATCCAATAAAAAGATTGCCATTAGCTACTGCTAAAATACCATAAGCCAATTTATCTCCAAATCCTGTAAGAGACATAACGCCAACAACAAACCCGCAACATGCGCATGAAGTAGTTACTGGAATCATAATTTTGCCTGTTAATGCAAGTGCTTTAAAAATCTTCTTAATATTTACATGAACAGTTTTTCTAAAAAACAAACTGCATACTACAAGAGTTATAATTGACCATATAATTGAATATTGAGGGCTATACATTAATGCAAGTAATGTAACCAGTACTGTAATCGGAATTATAAGAGGAAGAACCTCTATTGTTGATCTTTTTAATGGCGGTAATTCGGATTTATCAAGCCCTTTAATCCCAAGTCTTCTGGCTATTATTTCAACAACCAAAAACATTCCCGCAAAATAAAAAAAAGAAGGAAGGAATGCAGCTACGCAAACATTCCAGTAAGCATTTCCCGTATATTCGGCAATTACAAATGCCGCAGCGCCCATTATAGGCGGACTAAACTGTCCTGCTGTAGAAGAAGTTGCCTCAATTGCTGCTGCCATACGCTTTTTAAAACCCATTGAAACCATGAGTGGTATAGTTACAGATCCTGTAGTTGCCACATTACCGCTGGCGCTTCCTGAAACCATTGAAACTATAGCGGTTGAAACAACACATACTTTTGCCGGCCCGCCTATCCTGTTCCCGGCAATTGATTTTGAGAAATTCATAAAAAGAGCTGTTGCATTAGACATTTTCAAGAAAGCGGCAAATAGCATAAAAAACACTATTTGCGTTGCTCCAATAGCCATAATATTACCCATCATCCCTTCCGTTCCTATTACAAGATGAGTAACGAGTTCTCTTGGTTCAAAACCAATATGAGCAAATGCCCTTGGCATATATGGCCCAATAAAACAGTATATAATAAAACAACCGGAAATTATTGCCATAGGTATCCCTATTGCTCTTCTTGTTGCTTCAAATGCTATTAAAACAAATATAAATGCGGCAATTGTTTCATAATCAGATGGAGAGGGATTAATATAACAAAGATATACCCACCTCTTACTTGCCCACACCGTAAATCCTATTACAAATAGTATCAATGCTAAATTTAAGGATGTTTCGGCCTTAGGGTATTTTTTAAAAAAACCGGAAGGATATAGTATAAGTGTTATTATGAACATTAACATCAAATGAACAGGTCTTTGGATATGGGGAGGAAAGGCGTTAAAGAGCACCTCATAAACAGGAATACCGGTTACAACTACACCGCAAACAAAAATTATTCCTTTTATAATTTTTTTGTTAATATATGAAGTTACTCCTCTTATATCATTTTCATCATATATATTAACGCTGCCTTGTTCATCAGGTAATTCCGGTATTTCTCCGGCTTCATTTTTATCTGACATTTATACAATATACCTCCGGCTTTTTCTGCTACTTCATCAAGCCAATTTCTTTAAAATATTTAAGCGCGCCGGGATGAATGGGTATTGGAATTCCTGCCATTGGATTTTCTTTGTTAATCCACGGCATATTTGAGGGGAGAGCTTCTGTAAGAAAATTCCAGTTTTCATACCATACCTTTGTAAAAAGATATGCCTGATCATCAGGCATTGAAGACAAACAAATTGTAAAATATGGAGATACAAACTGATCATTATCTTCTACGCCAAATTCACTTCCAAATGGCTCATAGTAATAAAAGGGGTACTTTTGTAACCATGGTTCAATATGTTTAAGGTCGCCAAAAATAAATTTTACTTTTCTTGAAGCAGTCATTTCTTTCAAGTTCGCATGACCATGTCCGAATGCATAAATAAGACAATCTGCATTTTCATCAATAAACATTCTTGTAGCATCATTTTTCATTATTCTGTAAATTCTTGAAGTTTGCGTTGTTATACCATGCATGGTTAAAAGCTCTATAAAAGCTTCGCCGCTTGGCTCTCCATCAACATAAGTTGCAATGCTTTTGCCTTTTAATCCATAAAGATCTTTAATACCTGATTTTTCATGTACTATAATATTATAAACACCTGGCCATAATCCAAACAAAGCTCTTACTTCAATAGGTTTTTCCCATTCGCCTTCGCCTTTATAAGCAGAATATGTAGCAAGTCCATCAACAAATGCAAGGTGGGCTTTCCCTTCTACCATTCTCGCAATACTTTCATTTGTAAGCCCCGGTGATGCGCTATTTGTCGCAATAAATTTTGTATTGTCTGTTATAATTTTTGCCCATGCAGCGCCGCCTGCATACCAGGATCCACCAATTGCAGAAGATTTAATCTGAATAAATTCTTTTTTCACTTCCTTTTTACATGCTATAAATAATGAGGCTGAAAGAAAAAGAAGAATCATAATGAATAAAAAGCTTTTCTTTATCATTTATTTCCCCCCGGAAAAATTCCAATAAAATATTGTATCCTACATTAGAAAAAAGAACATGGTAATTTTCTGGCTTTTTAAAGAAAAACTATTAATTTATGCTATATCTTTCAGACTCTGCATAAAATCATCCAGATGTTTTTAATTAATTTTTACCACTTTATACAACTCAATTTGACTTATTTTTTTTGTACAGATATTATCATATAGACCTTAAAGCGCAGAAATCTGGCGCGCCGTAAAGCGCTGATGCAGAGTAAAAGACTTTGTGACCAGGCATTATATGCTTATTTATGACTTAGGGGGATTTAGTGAGAATCGATGTGCATACTCATGCTTTTCATCATAAAATTGCTGCAAAAGCAACAGAACAGCTTTTAAAACATTATAAACACCCTGTTTCGGGAACAGGGACAAAAGAAGACCTTATCTCTTTTTTGGATAAGGCAAAAATAGAAAAATCATTTGTTTACAGCGCAGCAACAATTCCCGAACAGGTAGTGCCTGCCAATAATTGGGCAATTTCACTTTCCGAAAACCCGAGGTTTGTCCCTTTTGGAACTCTACACCCGGATTACAAAGAATGGGAAAGCGAACTTGACAGGCTTGAAAAACATGGTATAAAAGGGCTCAAATTCCATCCGGATTTTCAGAATTTTAATCTTGATTCAAAAAGAATGTTTCCTATATATGAAGCTGCTTCAGGAAGGTTTATTGTAACTTTTCATATAGGAGATATTCATCATCCTGATAAAAACCCTTCGTCTCCACAAAAATTCGCAACCATTTTGCGAAACTTCCCAAATCTTACTGCAATTGCCGCACATTGCGGAGGGTTTGCCCACTGGGAGTGGGTTAAAGAATCATTATCAGGTTTTCATTTTTATATGGATACATCAAGCACATTGAGATTTATTTCTGACCAGCTTTTGAATGAAATTCTTAATGCTTTTCCCGAAGATTTTTTTCTTTTTGGGAGCGATTACCCGCTGGGGGATCCTGTTACAGAGATAAGGCTGCTGGAAGAAAAAGCAAAATTCTCCGAGGATAAAATCGAAAGGCTGCTTCAAAGAGGGGCAAAATTATTGGAGTTGTAAAAGTTTGGCAATAAAAAGGGGGCTGTTACGCAGACCCCTTTTAAAAATAATTATCTAATAATTATTCATAGCTTATAATTTTCCAATCATCCTTTCCATCTTTACCTTCATTTTTCAAAGTAAAAATCCAGTTGGATTTTCTTGCTTTTCCGGTTATAGTTACAGACCTTGTTGACCTAATACCTGAAACACTTACATCATAATCTTTTGCCGGAGGGAAAGTTACTTTTAATGTGTTTTCATCTCCATTATAAAATGGAGATGAGGAAGAAAAATGTTTTTTATAAATACCGTGCCTTGGCGGTGGATTATTAAGGTCTTTTACAAATGCTTTTATCCTCTCATTTGCGCTAAGAGCGCTCTCTTTTTTTTTACATCCTGTAAAAACAGAAAATATCAAAACAAATATAACCAATATGGCTAAAATATTCTTTTTCATTTTTTCTCCTTTATTAATATTTACTATATTTTTTTGATAAGTCAATAATCTTTTCTTTTTTTTACTTCGTTACATTTATTGCTAAACACTGTGAAAAGAAGGGGAAAGTTATTGGAGTTGTATTAGCATAAAAAAAGGCTGTCGATTGACAGCCTTTAAAAAAAACAACCATTCTTAAAAATTAATTAGTAATATCGTCAATATACCAATCATTCTTTTTTTCTTCTCTCATAATAAAATTTTTGCTAAAAGGGGCTGCACCTGTTTCATCTACTCTTACTTTTCTACTATTTGAACCTGTATTTTCAATAAGTCCCGCAGTATAGAATGCTCCCGGTGATAGCTGTGTAAAACCCAAAGTATTTAATGTACCTGAATTACCACCACGCCAATTAGATGAAGAATGGAAATGGTCTTTACAAACACTATCTCTATTTTGACCGCTGGTATCTCTTAAAAACGCCCTTATTCTATCATCTATGCTAAGACCGGTATTCTCTTCCTTACATCCTGTAAAAAAAGAAAAAATTAAAAAACAAATAACCAATAGGACTAAAATATTTTTTTTCATCTATTTCTCCTTAATCTATAATTAAATATCTGTCTCATTTATTTGAGGAATCGATATTTCTTCAAATTTTTTAAGCACTTCTTTATATAAACTGTTAAACTCTATAAAAACAGGATCATTTAGTTTTGTAATATATCTGGATTTTATTTCTGCGTACATATTTCCTACAATATAGCGTCTCATTGAAAGAGCAGAAAGTGCATAATATCTTAAATTAAGACTTGTATATGCGGCATTAAGAGTAAGTGGCCTAAAGACAGTGTCGTCATACTTCGCAGATGCAGCTTCTCCTTGCTCTTTATATATTCTATTAAGCTCGGCCTTTGCTTTATAAACATTTTCCAACATTTCAAGAAAAACCGGATAAATCTCCTGCACCTTGGCATTATAATAATCAAGCCTCATATCAACAGCTTTTAATGCCTCAACAGGATTATTAAGAAAATCTTGTTTTTTATCCTCATTCCATTTGCTAAAATCAAGGCTTCTCCCAAGAAGCTGAATTTTTGGTCCAGGCGGGCTTCCCGGTTTTACTTCAACAGCTTCATCCGGATTAAGACTAACACTTTTGCCGGAAGCTTCAACTTCAACAAGCCCTTGTGTAACAGCAATAAGCGAAGAGCCATCTGAACCTGAATAAACAATAAATTCTGTTCCTCTTACCCCTGCGACAGTGCTGTGTGTTGCGATCATAGACTCTGTGCCTGCCACTTTGTTAAACTTGAAAGCAACCTCTCCAATCGTAACAGCAAGAACACTCTCTTTTTTGCCATTGGATTCCATCTCTCTTACAGTAAATACTGTATTAGGAGATACTTTATATGTGCTGCCTGACTTCTCAAGAAGCTCGGCATAACTCCCTTTCCCTGTGATTACAGAATTGCCCGGAAAAAGATCATCTCCAATATATGCTTCAAACACTTTTCCCGAACTATCTTTGATATCAACCCATCCATCTACATAAGAGACAGCGGCAACACTCTGACCATAAAGAGCTGATGCAAATATTATAAAAATTACTGTAAAAATAATCTGCTTTTTCATTATTTTGCCTCCTGGACAGGACCTGTAAAACCGCACATAGCAGGATAACCTTTCTTTGCTCCTGATGCATCTGTTTGAACCTTCTTTTTTGGGCCTAAAATCATATAATAAAGGCCATTTTTGCAGTTTATCTTTGCAAGCGAAGCTTTTTTAGGAAGATATTTTTCAAACCATGTTTTTACTTCCATAGTATTTCCAAAAAGCAGATAATCTTTTGAAGAAACAGGAATTGATTCTGCATCAATAATTTCTTCAAAACTAAAGCCCGCATTACTGATATTTTGCCATATCATACTGCTATCCTTTTCAAGGACAATTATTTCTCCATCAAAAAGAAAAGGCAATTTTGTAATTTCACCTAATAAAACACTGTTTTTTGTATTAACAAGATCTATTATTTTATCTGACGAGGATTTTCTCTGGCTGTAAGTAGCGCAGGATAATAGTCCTGTTATAATCCAAACCAAAATCAATAATAATACTGTTCTTCTCATTTAGTTCTCCCAAAGTAGTAAAATTGGTGTGTTAGACCAATTTTGTTGACTTGCCTTGTTCGCTCCCCCTCTTTTGCCGGGACAGGCACTATTTTCATAACCATGCCCCAATTAAATCAGGATATTGCGCGACACTCACTTGTTGGCTAATAATATAAATAATTATACCATTCTACAATTAAATTTTCTATGAAATATTATTTAAATAAATATTATTCTATGAAATAAACAGGCAAAGTTAAGGTCTAATTATAGCAAGTGATTGGCAAAAAAAAATATTAATATTATGCTGAAAATGATGGAATTTGTACTGTTTTTACAATAAACTTAATATGTTACAAATTCCAAAGTGGAGTATAAATGACATTTCAACAAATTATTGATGCTTTAAAATGCGAAATTATTCATAAGGGCAGTAATTTTGATACTTTAAATATTATAAATGTTTCTGCCGGCGATATGATGAGCGAAGTTCTTGTCAGCGATGAAGAAAATAGAATTCTTGTTACAGCGCTTACGACAGATCAGGTTGTAAGAACAGCAGATATTGTTGAAGCAATCGGTATTATTCTTATAAACGGTAAACAGCCACAGAATTCAATGCGTAATCTTGCGGTAGAATCGGACATGACTCTTTTATCAACAGGCTTGAATATGTTTGAAGTATGCATTGTCTTGGGAAAGCTGTTAGGAAAATGTTAAATAATGCAGGAACTTTCATTAACTACAACCGATTCCCACGATGTAATACTTGATATAATACGCAGAATAAAAATCAAAGATGTGATGACAAACAATCCTTACACAATATCCCCCGAAGCCCCAATGAATGATGCAAAAAAAATAATGAAAGAAAAAGGTGTTACAGGGCTTCCGGTTGTAAGAGAAAAAAGAATT
>Ga0123353_10015983_pt1 | contig 10944 bp, 9 predicted proteins | sample TergutLab28metaG_3_FD_92763 | JGI IMG/M metagenome (GOLD analysis project Ga0123353, IMG submission 92763) | Labiotermes labralis P3 segment gut microbial communities from Petit-Saut dam, French Guiana - Lab288 P3 | ecosystem: Host-associated > Arthropoda: Insects > Digestive system > Gut ... | reverse complement strand
GGCAGATCGCTTTCTCACTGTGCAAACGCTGATAATTCTTTTCTGCGGGCTTCTGGCATTTGCTACCGGCACTGTTGGCGGTGTTTTGGCTGCGAAACTTATGTGCAAGGTGACCGGCGGAAAAATTAATCCTTTAATAGGTAATTCCGGTGTCTCCGCCATGCCGATGGCTGCTCGTATTTCTCAGAAATTAGGACAACAGTATAACCCAAATAATTTTCTTTTGATGCACGCCATGGGGCCGATTGTTTCCAGTACCATCGGATCCGCTATTATAGCTGGTGTTTTCATTGCCATCTTTAAATAAATGAACTATTGCAAGGCGAGGTACAATTTGTTGAGATAAACACAAACTATCCCGGCCGGTATAAGAGAATCTACCCATACCGGCTGGATGTTTGTGGTGCGGTGTTTTCTGGCACTACCGACGCGAAGCGAAGCCGAGGCTTAACTTCTGGCTATTTCTTGCGCACACACAGTCCTGCAAGGGCGCCCGTTCTGGATCTTCCCCGAAAGGATAGACAGCAGCTCAAATCCAAATCCAAGGAAAATCAGATCCTATTTTACTGTAGTACCCCAGTATTTGGTGCAAGATGGTCATTTATCTGATAAAGAGGCACTGTCGACGACAAGAAAAAGGCTGATTATTCCCATCTCTGGAAACAAAATTACCATGATAGCTCGTTTTTTATGGTGGTGTCACGATGCGATATGAAATGAACCTTCTTCCTTCTTTGCGAGAAGGAATTCATCTCATCAAAATGCTCATCTACAGAGAGCTTCGGTATCATTTTCTGGAAAAATATGCTTCCGAAAAAGAAGAAAACTTTATTCCACGGCTGGCAGGAGCACTCATTAATGAACTATTTGGAACACCCAATCATGAAGAGCCATTTTTAACTTTTTCGGGGAAGCATAACATTATTATTCAGGAAGAATTAAGGACCATGGCCGGGGCTCATCCAGGGTTCAAAATACTACTAACCGACGCTCTCCGTGTACAATTCATTTGCGATAGCCAAGAAGGGTTGGAAAATTCTTTTGCCCTGTCTCAAGCCAAAGAGCTTGGTCTTTTGATTCCAGAAAGAGATTTTCCTCTTCCTCATCAGTTCATGGCCCTCGTCCGTAATCTTGGAGAAATGAATGCGATAACGTATCATATTCCCACGGACCCCGACTGAAAAAGATCGTAATAAATTACACCTTCCAAAAGAAGAAATTCGGACTTTTTATAAAGGATGAAAGAGACAGCAATAACCGAAAAGATAAGCCGCCGGCGTACATTTGCCATCATCAGTCATCCTGATGCAGGTAAAACTACATTAACGGAAAAACTTCTCCTGTACGGCGGCGCCATTCAAATGGCCGGAGCGGTGAAAGCCCGTAAATCATCACACTATACAGCCAGTGACTGGATGTCCATGGAAAAGGAGCGTGGCATTTCCGTCACAACCTCTGTTATGAGCTTCAGTTATCAGAATTACGAAATCAACCTCCTTGATACGCCCGGGCACGAAGATTTTTCCGAAGATACCTATCGTGTTCTGACAGCTGTTGATGGCGCCTTAATGGTTATTGACAGTGGCAAAGGCGTTGAATCAAGGACAAAAAAATTAATGGAGATATGCCGTCTAAGAAATACACCCATCATTACTTTTATCAATAAGTTGGATCGAGCCGGACTTGACCCCTTATCCATTATTTCCGATATTGAAAATACTCTGCAAATTGAATGCGTTCCTATGACGTGGCCTATTGGCATGGGTAAACTCTTTAAGGGAACATATGACCTTTACAGGAAGAAGTTACATTTGTTTTCTCAAACTCATCATGGCAAAATCCAAGAAGGTATCATTATAAACGACCTACAAGATCTTCTTTTAGATGAAAACCTTGGAAGCCAGGCGAAGGAATTACGAAGTGACATAGAACTGTTAGAAACGGCAGCCAATTCTTTCCGCCTTAACGAATATCTGAAAGGAAATCAGACACCTGTTTTTTTCGGTAGCGCCATTAATAACTTCGGTGTTCAGGAACTTTTAAATACCTTTGTAGAGCTTTCTCCCGCACCATTACCTCGCCCGACAACAACGCGCATCGTGGATCCGGCAGAAGAATATTTTTCCGGATTTGTTTTTAAAATTCAAGCTAATATGGATCCTGCCCACCGAGATCGGATAGCTTTTTTCAGAATCTGCTCCGGTCGGTTTTTCCCGGGTATTCGTGTGCGGCATCACCGTTTAAATAAGGATATCCAGATCAACCAGGCCATTATATTCATGGCTCAAAGCAGAAGCCATGCAGAAGAAGCTTTTCCCGGGGATATCATTGGTATCCATAATCATGGCACCATGAAAATTGGAGATACCTTTACGGAAAAAGAACCACTTCGCTTTACCGGTATCCCCAATTTTGCTCCGGAACACTTTCGCCGTGTTCGCTTACGCGATCCCCTCAGATCTAAACAACTGGAAAAAGGACTTTCTCAGTTAGCGGAAGAAGGGGCCGTTCAGCTTTTCAAGCCTCTGGGGCAAAGTGATTTTGTTTTAGGTGCCGTCGGTGTTTTGCAGTTCGATGTGATTCTTTCACGCCTGAAAAATGAATACAGTGTTGACTGTGCCTGCGAACCAATTGATTACACAACCGTACGCTGGGTTCATGGCGATAATAAAGCGAAATTGAAGGAATTTCAACGAAGCGCCAGCGCATACCTCGCCTATGACGCGGAAGGAAATCTGGCCTATCTCGCACCTAATGAATGGCGTCTTCAGGATACCATTAAGCAATGGCCCAATATTTCCTTTCAAAAGACTATTGAGCATAATTATGGAAATTAGGATTAAAACCACATCCTTTTCCTAAAGTCCTTTCACAGGAATGTCACTTTGATGAATAAACAGGCAACACCTGCCACGGTAAAGGGGTAGGGGTTGCTATAAGTTAGACAATAAATTTCCGAAAACGATCAATCAGAAGGTGAATCGGGCGCCCATGCTAAACTGGTGCTGGTACACGCACTTGGCTTCCATACGCCATCCATCGCCAGGAAAAGAAACTCCATATGCGTCTCCCCGCTTTGTCTTCACCTTACCGAGATCAGCGAAGCGGTAGTCAACATCTAAGGCAATGTTATTCGTAATCTGGTATCTCAACCTGGGCGGGAGAAAGGACAAGACCGTGGTTTTTCACCGGCACAAAACGCAAAAACGACCCGCCTCCCCAGGTAGGAAAGTACCGTTTTGAAAAGGAGCCGTAAACCACAACAACGGGAAAAACACCGGCGATGAAAATTCACCTGCAGGATAGATGTGTTATCAGGGCAATATAAAAGGCATAAAGAGTATAAATATAGTACACGATTTCAGAATGGATGGTAACATTTCACTGATAAAAACAGCCCCGTAAAGATGATTGGTTAGGAAGCATCAATTTGTTTGTATTGGAGCTTTCCGTATAGGAAGAAAAATTGCCGAGCAGGTAAAATTAGCGTATAATACAGCATATAAGATGTTAATAATTTCTCATTATATAAATACAATTCACACTTATTGATCATCTGATAGCTTCGTATGAATCCTGTTTTTTGAGGAGACGAAAAAGGGGAAAGGGGATATTCACCGGATGAAAAAACAATTCCTGGATACGAAACGGGCAGTGGGGAAAATGCTCTGCCACGATATGACCCAAATTCTAAAAGGGAAATATAAAGGTCCTCGTTTTCGGAAGGGGCATGTCATTAAAGAAGAAGATATTCCTGTCCTTTTAAGTATGGGAAAGCATCATATCGCTCTTATCGAATTAGGACAGGATGAACTCCATGAAGAAGATGCCGGATTGCGCCTTGCCCAGGCTTTAGCGGATCATGAATTGCGACAAAAAGGCCCTTCAGAAGGAAAATTTGAATTGCTTGCCCCAAAAGATGGCCTGTTAAAAATTGATACCAGAGCACTGCTAAAAATCAACCGCATCCCTCACATTGCCGTTGCTACGCTTCCTACGCTAACACCGGTCAAAGAAGGAGAGAAAATCGCCGGAGCGAAAGTTATCCCACTGGCAATTAAGGAAAAATATGTTCTCCGCGTAGAAAATATTGCTAAAAATGCCTTTCCCGTCATTACCGTTTTGCCATATCAGAAACTCAAGATCGGTGCCGTCATTACGGGGCGAGAAATATGTGAGGGGCAAACCCGTGATGAATTTACTCCTGTTCTCCAAAAAAAAGCAGAAGCGTTTCATCTTGATGAGCCGGAATTCCTTTACGCAACGGATGACCGTGAAAAGATTTCCCAGGCTATTCGGACTCAACTGGCAAAAGGATGTGAGCTGATCATGGTAACAGGGGGCATGTCTGTTGATCCCGATGATGTTACTCCGTCCGGGATCAGCATGGCAGGAGCAAAAATTATCCGCTATGGCGCACCCGTCATGCCGGGCGCAATGTTCCTGATGGCTTACAAAGATAACATCCCCATCATTGGTGTTCCTGGTTGCGCCATGTATGCCAGCACCACTATTCTAGATCTTTTACTGCCCAGAATTCTAGCAGGTGAAAAAATAACGTCAGGTCATATTGCTCAGATGGGTCACGGCAGCCTTTGCCGAAACTGTGTAAATTGCGTCTATCCTGTGTGCGCCATGGGAAAAATTCCTTAAAGTAATGCTTCCTCCGGCATCTTTATCTCTCATTTCCTGCCTATCTCTTCCACCAAAAGGAATTGTAACCATTTATGGTGCGGGCGGAAAGACGTCATTTATGCAATTCCTGGCCAAAGACCTTGTTCTTTGCGGCCATAAGGTCATTCAGACGACCACCACCAGAATTCGTCGCCCGGCTTTTATCCCCAGTATCATTGGTCATGATATTCATACTGTTACGGAGGAATTACGCACCCGCTTGAAAGAATCCCTCATGGTCTCTCTGGGTTCATCTCTCACCCCAGACGGAAAGTTGATCGGGATCCCTCCTTCCTGGCCCGACTCCCTCTTAAAGAAGGAAGTGGCGGATTATGTTCTTGTAGAAGCCGACGGCGCATCCCGTAAACCAATTAAAGGCTACGCCCATTATGAACCTGTTTTTCCTGTTAATTCTTCTATGCTGGTTCCTATCATCGGTTTAGATGCCATAGGCTCCCCTGTAACCGCTGAAAATGTCCATCGGATCGATCTTTTCTGTCGCCAGACAGGGTGCCAGCCGGGAGCATTGCTGGAAATTCCGGCCCTGATTACCATATATCGGCATATGATTGAATTAGGAGTTGCCCATTCACCCCAAGCAGCCATTGTTCCTCTTTTCAATAAAGTAGATGCCATCGCCGATGAGAGTATGATAACCGATATTATGGAGGTGCTTCCCCCTGTGGGGCCATACGCTTTCTTTACATCTCTTGCTGACAAGCATCCGGTTAGATTTGCCTATGGATTAGAGAAAAAAAATCATGGCTTTGGCATATCCGTCGTGCTTCTGGCTGCGGGAAAGGGTGCGCGCATGGGAAAGCCAAAACTCAATCTCGAAGTAAACGGAAAAGCTATTTTGGAACATGCGGTCTCGGCGATAGAAAAAACTGGCATTAGTGATGTCGTTACGGTATTCAGCGAGCAAAATTCTCATAATCTGTGTCAACTTCCTTCCCACTTTCGCCGCACTGTTATTACAGGTGCCTCAGAAGGGTTATCAACTTCCATGAAACAGGGATTACTCAGCATTCAACCGCAAAGTCAGGCCGTTTTTTTTGCCCTTGCCGATCAGCCCTTCATTACGCCGGACATCTATAAAGATCTTATGCAATACCATTTTCGTCATCTTCCTCTTATCACAATTCCCGTATATGATGGCAAAAGAGGCAATCCCATTCTCTTTGATCGGCGTGTGTGGCCGGAACTTTTAAGGATAAAAGGAGACGAGGGCGGACGCAGTCTTATTGCCTCTGTTCCTTCCCATAAACTGGGGCTGGTCCATGTCAAACATGAAGGCGTGTTGGTGGATATAGATACTCCGGAAGACTATCAACGGCTTCGCCCTAAACACGCCCAAATTGTCTCTGCTTTGTCTGAACCGGCACGAAAGGATAACTGATTATGAATCCCGTCTATTTTGATAATGCCGCTACAACATGGCCAAAACCAAAGGAAACTCTCCACTCCATGATGCAAAGCCAGAAATCTGGCGGGGGGAGTCCGGGACGTTCTGCCCATCGTTCATCAATTGAGGCCGCTCGCATCATTTACGATACCCGAGAGGCCGTTGCCCAGCTTTTCGGTGTCAGTGATCCCTGCCGCGTCGTTTTCACTAAGAACGCCACAGAGGCTCTAAACATAGCCATCATGGGCCTTTTAAAAAAGGGTGATCATTGCATCACATCAAGTATGGAACACAATTCCATTTTACGTCCCCTGCGCTTTCTGGAAGCAACACGAAACATCAAAATATCGCTTGTTTCTGCCCACACGGATGGAACCATAGACCCCTCACTGATAGAAAAATCTCTGCGCCCCAAGACGCGGTTGCTTATCTTAGGTCATGCCTCAAACGTAACGGGTACTATTGCTCCTATTCAGGAGGTTGGGGCCATGGCTAGGAAACATGGCGTTCATTTTCTCGTTGACGCGGCACAAACAGCCGGTTCGGTACCGATTGATGTTGAGAGTATGAAGATCGATCTTCTGGCTTTTACGGGTCACAAATCTCTTTTTGGCCCTCAGGGAACAGGAGGACTTTACATCCGCGAAGGGATGGATACCTGTATTGTGCCTCTTATGGCCGGAGGCACCGGTAGTCACTCTGAATTTGAGGAACAACCAGATTTCATGCCAGATAAATATGAATCAGGAACACCCAACACTATTGGCCTTGCGGGTTTGAGCGCGGGCATTGCCTTCATTCAAAAGAAAGGGATTGAGACTATTCGTAAAAAAGAACGATCCTTGCTGAAGTATTTTTTGTCAGGTCTGCGAAAACTGCCTGACATCAAACTTTATGGCCCTGCTGGTATAGCAGACAGGATAGCCGTCGCGTCTTTTAATATAGAAGGTATGACATCATCAGAGGTGGCTTTCGCCCTGGATGAAAAATATGATATCCTTTGCCGGCCAGGCCTCCATTGCGCCCCTGCCGCTCATCGCACTATAGGAACCTTCCCGCGGGGAACTGTCCGTTTCGGATTCGGTTATTATAATACCTTCCCGCAAGTAGAGTCCGCATTAAAAGCATTGGAGGAAATAGCCCAAAGGAAATAAGAGCTACCAGGAAAATCACGGCATGGATTATAATATTGTTCTATTTCATAATATCAGTCATGCGTTGAAAAGTGAAAAGCTGCTCAAGGCGGCAGGGTTAGCAATTAAACTCATTCCCGTACCCAAAGAGCTCAGTGCGGATTGTGGTGTTTGTCTGCTGTTTCCTCATGAGCAACAAGAAACTGTTACCCATGTTTTATTGCATAACCGGGTTGAGATTCAGGCCATCTGTCCCTTTAAATCGTAACCGCTGCCTTGCTTTCTGGCATTATTTGAAATTATCGCTCGTCTTACGGCGCTCGCACGGAATACCGTAGGCAGACGGGGCAGCAAAAAACAAAGGCCTCTGAAAATTTAAGGGGCCTTTGTTTTTTATCCTTGTTTATATGTGGTTATTATTATTTTCCGCTTTTAATAAATCCTTCCAGCCGGTTAGCACGGTCGGTACTGTTAGGATGGCTGGCCAGAAACCCACCGCTTTGCCCCAGATTATCTATTTTGCGCAGGGCAGAAACTGCGGCTTTGGTGTCAATTTGATATTTTTTCATCATGTTATAACCATAAAGATCGGCCTCATATTCCGCCTTCTGAGAGTATTGCGCATTAATAGCCGTGTGCAGGAGATCTCCAAGCTGAGAATCCGTCAGAACCGCAATAGTTGTACTGGTCGCACCGGCAGCTTTAATGATACCGGACGTGAGATAAGCAGTGCGAATTTGTTTTAAGGAATCCTCGTTTTTTACATGCCCTATTTCATGACCGATGACATAGAAAATTTCGTCATCTGTCATCATATCCATAAGACCTGAGTACACACGAATCGAGCCATCTGCTGTTGCGTTGGCATTCACCTCCTGGCTAAGATAAACTTTAAAATTTAAATCAAGCCCTCCTTCCCTATTGAGTTTACTTGTAAGGGATGCCAATCGTTGTTCATACTTATTGCCGACCGGAGCAACTGTGTTTTCCTTATCGCCGACAGCCCGCATTTCTCTCGACATTTGGATTAAGTCACCATTGGTAACGGTTGCGGCAGTAAGCAAGTCCCCTCCCGCGGAAAGGTGCTGATCCGTAAGGCAACCGCTGATTAAAATGATTGCAACACATCCTAAAAAGAAAAAACCTAATTTTCTCATCAAACATTGCCTCCAAAATATATTTTATGTCTCATATAACACTGTTCTGTGCTTTTCAACGAAAAGCATACCATCTCTCTCTTCCAGGCAACAACAGGGATTATGTCCACACCGTTCCAGTTACAAGCATAAAGAGGCATTGTTTTAATACCTCTGAGAGCAAATGGCTGCGTTGTGCGGTGCTAGTTTCCTACTAGCATGTTGATATGTTTCGGTTATTGCGCGACCTGCCCTGTCTGCTACAGACAGGGCTCGCCCTTTATCTCCCACATCCCATTTAATCAGCCCTTCCATAAATCACACAGTACTTATTATTACGACCTTTGAAGAAGGGGCACAATAATATTATCACTGATTATTTAATAGATACTCGCTTATATTATCTTTAATCAACTGTGACGAACTCTTATTGCCGAAGTAGCCGACTCGTATAGCAAGCAATGTCGTTTCCCGTGTTTTGTATTCTAGGCGTATTTTCACCGACTCCCCTTTGATCAGAGCGCTGATGGAACCATCTCCGATTCTCCAGTCAGGAATTACCTCTCTTCCTCCCATTTCGGCGACAACAATTTCACAAGCATTTTTAAGTCTGTCAAAAGAAACATTATATTCCACCAGGAGTTCACCATTTACATAAAGAAATGTTCCTGATCCTGCTCCAACAGCAGCACCTCCCACTAGAAGGGGAACGCATCCATTCAGGCCCAAAAGCCCGGTGAGGCATGCAACGGCCAAGTATAATTTCCATTTCATAAAAAACTCCTTTCTCCTCGCTTCGTTTTTATTCCAAGCTTGCAAATTCGTTAAGCAATTCTTCTTGTCTCTTTGTCAGCTCTTTGGGAATGATAACCATTGTCTCTATAATCTGATCCCCCCGTCCTGCACCGCGCAGATGGGAGATACCTTTTCCTTTTAGTCTGAATATCGTTCCCGGCTGAGTTCCCTTGGGAATTTTCAATTTTTCTGAACCGGTTAATGTGGGAATCTCTACTTTTGTGCCCAGCGCCGCCTGAGTGAAAGAAATGGATATCTGACAATAAAGATCGTCATCATGCCGGTCAAAAAATTCATGAGGTTCTACTTCCAGAAAAACGTATAAATCACCGCTGGGGCCACCATTTTCTCCTGCTTCTCCTTCACTGCGCAAACGAAGGCGTGAACCCGTTTCCACACCGGCGGGAATTTTTAAATTAACTGTCTTGGTGATTTTCGTTTTTCCTGATCCTTTACACTCATGACAAGGATGAGTGATCGTTTGTCCATGACCATGGCAGTGGGGACATGTTGAACTGATACTGAAAAATCCCTGAGTTTGTAATATCTGGCCTCGTCCATTGCAACGCGAGCAGATGGATGCTTTTGTGCCTGGTTCCGACCCCGTGCCATTACATTCCTGGCAAGTGGTATTCTTGTTGACGTCAATATCCATGGAAACGCCCATGGCTGCATTCATGAAAGAAATGGACAAATCATAACGGAGATCAGCTCCCTGTCTTGCCGAAGATCGCGCTCTGGAGCGCCCTTGATGCCTTGTTCCAAAAAAATCAGAAAAAATATCATTAAAGTTGGAAAAGACATCATCAAAAGAAGAAAAACCTTGAAAATCAGATCCTTTCAGACCTTCATGGCCGAAGCGGTCGTATCGCTGCCGCTTTGCAGCATCTGAAAGTATTTCATAAGCTTCCGTTGCTTCTTTAAATTTTTCTTCCGCCTCCCGGTTATCCGGATTTCTGTCCGGGTGATAAAGCATAGCCAGCTTGCGGTAGCTTTTCTTGATCGTTTCATCAGACGCAGTTTTTTCAACACCAAGGATCTCATAATAACAACGTTTTGCCATGTGGTTGTCTTTTTTGTCCTCCAGCGGGATAGGAAGTGATTTCCTTCCGGATGAGTCTCAGATTATTTTGAGTACTTTGGCCGATACAATAGTCATTTGCGGCGATTGTGTCAATAGAAGTGGTGAAAAATCATTACAAATTAAGAGAATCTTGAAAGTTATCCCAGCCTCATCTCGTCAAAAGAGACAGAGTATGAACAAGAAAAGCCCGCTTCGGCTGATCCTGCTACTGGTCTGCCGCGCCTGGGTGGAAGAACCGCCGAAGGAGATACGGCTTCCTTTCAAGGAGAAAATGATGCGGTCTGCTGTTATTTAAATATCTCCTCTGGTTGTACAGTACGGGACAAGAAGTCGGGTGCTACCTCCTTGGCTTTTTTGTAATCCTCCATTTTTGTCCGAGCTTTTTATAACAATCACCACGGGGTAAAAAGCCCCACCCATCAGTGGGAGCAAGTTTAATCGCTTGCAGCCAGCAAACATGTCCATCTTGTGAATTATTGCACTAATTCCCCCTCAAAACCCTCAAAATAATTTTTCTCGTGCTACATATGAAAAAGATTGCAAGGAGCCGCATTTTATAGTGGCTTACAGAAAAAGATGATTTGTGAAAAATATATCTATTGCGGAATCATCAAATTTTGAAGCTATCGGAGATAAGGATTGTATTCTTTCTCGTGCCCGACCGTAGACGAAGGCATGTGACCATAATTATGACCGGGGAAAATCCTCGTTTCATCG
>Ga0123353_10015981_pt1 | contig 10945 bp, 5 predicted proteins | sample TergutLab28metaG_3_FD_92763 | JGI IMG/M metagenome (GOLD analysis project Ga0123353, IMG submission 92763) | Labiotermes labralis P3 segment gut microbial communities from Petit-Saut dam, French Guiana - Lab288 P3 | ecosystem: Host-associated > Arthropoda: Insects > Digestive system > Gut ... | reverse complement strand
GGGAAGTATCCCGCGCCGGTATACCGGTAGAAGAGCACCAGGTCTCCGTCTTTTAAGGCCGGGGCCATCCATGGCTCCTGATACCGGAACACTCCGTAGACGAAGGTAAACAGCAGCAGGGTTATCAGCGCGACCGATCCGATTTTTAAAAACAGATACAGGATTTCTTTCCGTATCGACGTCTGTCCTTCGGACACTGCGCCAGGCCGCGCCCGGAAAACCATTTTGAACCAGGGGGCTTTATTAATATTTTCCCGGATCGGCTTTATGTTGAGATCGTCTGTCTGCCGCATATTTTTTCATCTCCTCGCAAACTATAATTTTAGCGAATTAAAAAATCCGCACTACACAGGATACTGTAGAAATTTCCGTATAAAAAATTGAAAATTGAAACGAACCGGGCCTCTTCGACCGATACCGGCGCACATTAAATTCGGGCACGAAAAAAACCGGGATAAGAAGAAATCCCGGTTTATAAAATAAAACTGCAAAAGATAAATCATGTGATACGAAGGTTACAAAGTACACGAAAAAAAACTGATTTCAAAATTAAAACAAAAAGACATGAAAACGAAAAAATAAATAAGCGAACGGATCAGTGCAGGATTTTTAACATTTCCCGGCGAAATTTCCGTAAAAAAAGCGCATGTTTGAGCGAAGCGAGTTGTGCTTTTTTAGGAAATGAGCCGATGGAAATGTAAAATCCGAAACGGTTAGTGAGCTTATTATTTTTTCGTGTTCGATCGACCGCTTTTACTCTTCTTTTCACATACCAATAAATAAAAATCAAAAACTTTTATCCGATCATCTTCATTTCGATCCCGATCCGTACTGCGTCCGCGCTGTTATTCGCGTTTAATTTTATAAACAGCGACTGCAGTATCTTGTTGACGGTGTTGATGGACAGATACCTGGTCGCCGCCATCTCGTCGCGCGAAAGGCCGCTGTAGAGATCGTTCAGCAACTCCCGCTCGCGCTCGGATAATTGTACGCCGTCCGTTATCTTCTTCTCCCGTTTGAACGAATCGGTGATCACCGCGGTCTTCTTCGCGTAAGCCGACGCCTTGCGCCCGACCGTTTTGAGCCACTCGTCGGGGACGGGGCGTCCCTCCTGTTTCACCGCGGCGGCTAACGGGCGGAATATTTTACCGAGCTCGACGAACGGCATTTCGAACACGCCGCAAAACGACATTTCGTACGCCCTCGCGAAATCAACAGCCGCTCCCGCTGCGTCGCCGGTCTTTAGGCGCGTGACGGAGTGCAGCAGCAGTATTATCAATTCCCCGAAATAAAACCGGTCTTGCGGGTCCCTCGGATATGAGTTGCATAAGATCGTAAACGCCTGTTTATATTTTTCACGGGCCAAATAATATCTGACGCCGACGATCAGCTCCCTCACCGGGATATGCAGCTCGGATTTAGAGTCTCTGTCGTCGATGGCGATCCATTTGGGCATCAGATCGCAGACCCCGATATGCGTGTAAAAAGAACCGGCGTACAGATCGTAGAGCAGCTGGCGGTTCCAAAAATCCGTGTTGTCAAGCAGCGCGCGCATCTGTTTCAACGTCTCCTGCGTCAGCTGATAATCCCCGTCGTGTATCGCGATGCGCAGCAGATAATACAGCGCCATCATCTCTATGCCGTATTGCTTTTTCTCGCGCGCTTTAAGGACCGCGTCGCGGGCGCGGCCGCCCGCCGAATCGAGCCGGTTTTTAAAAAAATCGAGCTCGCAGTTTACGAGATCGTCGTAACCGTAATACATGTTGTGACGGGTCTGCGAGACGTATACGGCGGTCTCCCTCGCGGTTTCAAGGAAGCGGTCGAACTCCGGCAGCCGCGCGCCCTCCCCGACCAGGCAGGCAAAACCGCGGATGTCGGCCACGCTGAACGGCCCCTCTTCCTTTAGCGGAGGCGCGGAGGATAGTCTGTAATACCCCACCGCCTTTTTCAAATGCACAGGGGATTCGTATTCGTGCGTAAATGTACAGATATACGTGTCTATGTAGGCCAAATTGCTGTAGGCGATATAGAGCAGATACGCGGAGGCCGGAGTATTTGTACGCTCCAGTTGCCGGATGTGATCCATGGAGCGCTTTCGCGCCTCGTCGTATCTCCTGACGCCGGTATATAGAAGCGGTACAAAGAGACTTTTAAGCATTTGAACGCTGAAATTCTCATCTTCGTTTTCGATATCCGCTTCGTTTAAAATGTCCAACAGATATCGGCAGGTGTCGTGCGGCAGCTTATACGGAAGGGAGAGGAGAGTCTCGAGTATGCGGTCGAACTGCCGGGACTTCGCGTAATACCCGACGGCGTCCATACGGAAGCCGTTCTCGGAGCACCAGACGGCCGCCTTTCGGTAAATATCCCGCTTTTCATCATCCGAAAGTATATGCTGTTTATTTTTTAAAAATTCAAGGTAGAGCGGATTCACCCTGTAATCGTTGAAAAAACTGTCGAACCAGATAAACGACGAAAGCTGCGGCGCGTATTGCGCGAACATCACATCGCGGAAAATCTCATTCAGCGGGATCAGCGGCAGATCGGATATCAAATATAACTGTGCCAATTGCTTTCGAAACGGCTCTGGGAAATCGTCGAACGCCTCGGTTTCCAGCAGCTTAAAAATATTCTGTTTCATCGCGTTTAACGCGAGGTCAATGTTTCGGGGGATTTTTGTTAAAACCAAAGAGAGGAGTTTTATCGCCAGCGCCCAGCCGTTGGTGGCCTCGAAAAACCGCGGGAGATCATTCGCCGAAAACGGGATCCCGCGCAGCTTCAAAAACTCCGCGATTTCTGATTCCGTAAAGCGCAGCTCGTCTTCCGTTACGATACTCGCCGCGCCTCTTGAAAACAATGAAACGGCCTTGATCTCGGGTTCCTTTCTGGAGATGAGGATCACGCACGCGCCGGGGACCCGCAGATGAGCGCAGCGTTCCGCGAAGGTCAGCGCCTGCGCGGAATGTATCAGATGAAAATCGTCTAAGACGAGAAAGGTTTTATTCGAACGGTGCTCAAAATTTTTTAAGATTTCGGCGAATTGCCTGAAGCGGGCCAATGTCTCCGGGAAGCCGAGTGCGCGCAGTTTTTCAGCGAGCTCCGGATTGTCGTGGGAGACGCTGCGCGTAAGGCTCTCCCAATAACGGGAACCGGTATTGTCGTGTTCGGTCAGCTGCACCCACCGGACGACGGCGTCCCGTTGTTTTTCAATGTAATGGTGCATAGACTGGGTCTTCCCGTAGCCGGCGCCGGCGATCACATAGACCAGCTTGCAGCGGACCGCCCGGTCAAATATTTTTTCAATGCGCGAGCGCGGCATATAATAGGCTGTCAAAGCAGAAATATTATAATTAATTTCCGGTGGAGAGTTCATCATATATCCACTCTGTCATCGTTTCGGATTCTGCGCTTTCATCGTTTTATTTCTTAAAAATGCACAATTCGTTCGCATTTTTATTTTGATCGATTTGATGAAATAATTCTATTTTGAAACGATGTGCTTGTCAATTTAAAGAGGGACGCGGGTTTAAAGAGGGACGCGGAATACAGGCGGAACTCGCTTTAAATAAATTCGCCAAATCCGTTATTTTATTCGCGTGAATATTTAAATAAAATCGAACCGCGCGGTATTTTTTTACACAAATAAAATTGATTGTGAAAAAATACCGTTTGTGTATACTGATATCAAATATAAATAATTTAACGGCGGATATGCAAATCCGTTTCGTTTAATTTTACTGATTTTAACGTATTCGCCGCCGTTTATTGATTGGCGCGGGCTGCGCGTCGACCGCTCGATCCGCAAGCGTTTCGCGCCGTGCATGGACCGCCCCGAGGCGCTCGCGCCCGATCGACGGCCGGGCTTCGGGGATATGCCATCGTCTTATTTTTAAAGGCCGAAAACATCACGGCCGGGCATATTCGTTGCCGGGGAGCGGCCCAACCGCTGATAAATACTCTTCGTAAACGAAAATATTTACCGCGGTTTTTATTTTAGGAAGGAGCAGAGCCGTATGCAGAAAATCATCTTCAGGAACGGCGGGCGCAGGAACAACCTCGTGCCGGACGCCGAACAGTACAGGCGGATGGCGGAGCGCGCGGCGTCCCTCGGCGCGACGCACATGTATGTGACGCCGGTGTTAAAGAGCATCTGGCAATGGGATTCGGACCGGGCCGACCCGTACCCGAACTGGCAGATACGTCACGCCACCCTCTTTAAGATCTGCCTGCCCAAGCTGCTTATGCCCTATATGCCGAAGGAGGCCTTGGAACACGCGAAGATCAATCAGGAACTCGTCGCCGGGCGCGCCGCCGTGCTGAAGGAATTCGGGCTCAAGGCGGCGTACAACGGCTGCGACCCCGCCTATCTACCCGAGGCCGTCTTCCGCGCGTTCCCGTCCTGGCGGGGCCCGCGCTGCGACCAGCCGCGCCGCTCCACAAAAGAATACTACAGCCCGTGCTGCGACGTCCCGGAGGTGCGCGAGCTGTTTAAAAGCGCGATGGCCGAGTTGTGCGGACTGGTGCCGGTCGAATACATGAACCTGCTGACAAACGACTGCGGTGGCGGCACCTGCTGGAGCGAAAACCTGTACAGCGGGAAAAACGGCCCGGCGGCCTGCGCGCATATCGGCCTCGCCGAGCGCGTAACGAATTTCCTTTCGGCCCTTCAGGAGGGCGCCGCGATGTCCGGCGTAAAGCTGGAGGTCGGTTATAACGGCATCTTCCGTCCGTTCGAGATCGACGCGATCACCCCGTCGCTGAAGGAGGGCCAGTACATCTATCAGCGCGCGCGCAACAACAACGTCGCCGATTTTTCGGTCAACTACGAGGCCGACGCCAACCCTGTCATCGGCCTTCCCGACCCGCTGTGCTTCGCCGATGAGATGCAGGCGGTAAAGGCTGATTACGAAAACACCATCACGATCAACATGCCGCTCACAGACGGCGGCGAGGCGGAGGCGTTCTTTAAAAAGGGCTGGCGTAAAATCGGGCCGGCCCCGCTCGGGCGTATAAACCTATTGAACGACGTCGCGGAGCAGTATGTGGGAGCGGAATTTGCGACCGATCTCGCGGAGGTCTGGGCCAAGATCCGAAGCGCCGTTTCGGACCAGTTCATGATACGAAACGGCTGCCAGGCGTTCTGGGTCGGCGGCGTGCAGGAGCGCCTGCTCACCCGCCCGTTCGTGCCGTTCCAAAACGAGCTGACGCCGGAGGAGAAGGATTATTACAGGGAGTACCAGTTCACCAAATGCCTTCCCGATAAGGACAGCGACAACCTGATGAACTTCCAGGGCGCGGTTTATATCCGCGGCTACTCGGGCTGGTTTTTGGTAGACAGCATCTTAGACACCGCCGAGAACCATCTGAAAAAGGGCCTCGAATGTTTGGACCGCGTCTTGAACGGCCTTCCGGCCGAACATAACTACCGGCGGGAGCTCGTCGTATTAAAGTTCCGCATACGCGCGCTCATCTGCGTGTACCGGAACCTCGTCAACGCGGCCGAGTTCCAGAGCGTATTGGACCTTACCGACCGCGAGACGCCGCCGAGCGATAAATACGAGGTATGGTACATGCAGGGCGACGAGCTGCTCTACCGCATAAAGGCGGCCTTCCGCCGCGAGATCGACAACACCGTCGAGCTGATAGACATCCTTGAAAACAGCCCCGCCCCGGTCTTCCAGCTCTCCGCGGACAAGCACGACGAGGATATCCTGATGCTCGGCTGCGACATCGTCGATCAGCTTAAAAAGAAGATCCGCATAATGGAGGATCACAGGGGGGATTTCAACCGCGTATACATGAATTTCAACAGGTAGGCAGTTATTAGGGAAATACCGCATAATCCGATTTTTACGCGGGCATAATGTCGGCTTTAGAGCATTTTTGAAGCGAAAAAATCATTTTTATGTATTTGCGGTATTGCCTAAAAAAAATATGGAGGTATTGAAATGAAGCGTGTTAACAAGTACTTAAGCTGCGTTTTGATCGGCGCGTTCTTACTTGCCGCGCTCGCGTCGTGCACGGGTTCCCCGGCCCCAGCCCCGGCCCCGGCGGAAACCGCCGCAGCCACGGCGACGCCCGCTCCGGCGGAAACCGCGACGCCCGCTCCGGAACCCGAGGCGGAGCCCGAACCCGAAGCGGAGCCCGAAGCCGCGGCAGTCTCGTTCGAGATAAGCTGGTGGGGGACCGATTCGCGCCACGAGGGCATAACAAGGACGATCGACGCGTATACCGACGCGCATCCGAACGTCACGATCAAGCCGACCTACATGGGCTGGGAGGGCTACCACGACGCGCTGATCGTGCGCATCGGCAGCAACGACGCGCCGGACATGATCGGCTACAGCGGCGCGTATAAGGCGCAGTTCTCCGTCGGGAACGTGATGGACGACTTCGCGAAGTATATGAGCGAGTATTCGTTCCTTGAAAAGGCGAACTATGTGATCAGCACGTCCGAGTATACGATAAACGGTAAAATAATAGCCTATCCGTCCGGCATCGGCGGGGGAGTGACCGTCTTCAACAAGCGGCTGTTTGACGAGGCCGGCGTGCCGTATCCGACGGACACGATGTATCAGGACGATCTGGACGAGTTGATCATACAGGTATGCGAATACCACAGGGATTCCCCGGTTAAGATCTACGGCTACAGGACGCCGATGGACAGCCCCTCGGGCCCGTGGGTGGATTTTCAGGTCTATATAGACAGTTTCCTCCGCGCCAAGGACCCGTCGCCTCCGAATTATTATCCGGCGTATACCGTCGATTCGGCCAAATATAAGACCGAACCGGTCACGGTCAGCATCGACCGCGAGCTCGGACGCGCATACTGCGCCCGTCTCGAACGGATGTGGGATCTCGATATAATGCCGAGGGATACGGACGATATCCCGGAATTCAACACCGGGACATTAGTCGTCGACGGCTATCCGCTGTCGCTGATAACGAGCGTTAGGGACAGCTGCCCGGATCCGGTCGGGTTCGTGCTTCCCCCGATAAAGGCCAACGCGAGCGCGATCGGCGTGACGTCCCCCCCGACGGCGGGAGTCAACTGGGGGCTTAACAACAACTCGTCCGACGAGAAAAAACGCGCGGTGCTCGATTTCATGCAGTTCATGTATATCGACCCGGTCGGGGTCAAGTCGCTCGAGCTCGTCTGCGGATCGCCGCCGGTACCCGAATCGGCCGAGATACTCCGCGACTCGTTCGAACCCGGCTCCGACAACTATATCATGCTCGACTTTGTAAGCCGGCTGTTCGGAACGTACGACATCATAATCGACCGCTACTCCATATCCGGCCACGCGGAATCGCTCGCGGCGTATCTGCTGGAATTGGAAAAATACATGTACCATATGTACACGATGGACGAATTCATAGACGCGGTGGAGGAATCCACCCAGGAGGCCTACATCGAATTCTTCCAGCCTCAGGAATAAAAAAGTAAAAAAAACGATCCCCCTGTCGCCTCGTCGCGGCAGGGGGAATTTTTAAAGTAACACCGCATAACCGCGGCGAATAAGGGAGGCTCGGGCACAAAAAATGGCTGACCAGAAACCGTTTAAAGCCAAAATGACAAAAAGGGAAATAAGGGAAAACTTGACCGGATACGCTTTCCTTATACCGTGGTTCATCGGAATACTCGTTTTTACGGCTTTTCCGTTTATTTACTCGATGTATCTTTCGTTCACGGACTACAATTTCGTGAAGGAGATGCAGTTCATCGGCCTCGACAACTGGAAGCGAATGTTTTCGATAAAGCCTACCGGCTTCGATTTCAAGGCGTTCATGAAATCGGATCTGTACATGTCGATCAAGGCGACGTTCACATATTCGTTCGTGAGCGTCCCGGTGCGGATGATCCTCGCCATGTCCGCCGCGCTCGCGCTGAACAGAAAGGCGAGGGGCGTCGGCGTCTACCGTACCATTTTTTATATGCCGTCGTTCATCGGCGGCTCGATCGGCATGGCGGTCATGTGGAAGCTCATCCTGACCGACCGGGGTTTCGTAAACGCGATGCTGAACATCTTCGGGCTCGGGCCTGTCTCGTTTTTGTCGAGCCCGCGGAACGCGGTGTTTACGCTCGCCGGCATCAGCATGTACACGCTCGGCTCCACGATGCTGATCTTTTTGGCCGGGCTGCAGGAGGTCCCGACGGATCTGTACGAATCCGCGACGATAGACGGCGCGGGAAGGTGGAGCCAATTTATAAAGATCACGCTGCCGATGGTCTCCCCGGTAATACTGTATAACGTGATAATGTCGATAATCGGCTCGCTGCAGGTTTTCAGCTCGGCGTTCGTCATAACGAAGGGCGGCCCGATCAAATCGACGTATTTTTTCGCGCTCTATCTGTACGAGGAGGCCTTCAAATATTTCAGGATGGGTTACGCCTCCGCGCTGGCCTGGTTCATATTCTTCGTGATAATGATATTCACGCTGATAATGCTCAGGGTCTCCGGCGGCCTCGTCTTCTATGAGTCCGACATATCGAGGGCGAAAAAGGATATAAAGGACGAGATCCGAAACAGGAAGAGACGGCTCAAGAGACGGGGGGCCGCGGCGTGAGGGCTCAACGGATAAGGACCGACTTCGTATACTATATCGTAATGAGCATGCTGTGCCTCGTTTTCCTGTTCCCGCTGTACTGGATGTTCACGTCCTCGTTCAAGCCCGTGGCGCAGATCTTCGTCATACCGTACGAATGGCTGCCGAGGGTATGGATAACCGACGCCTACGAGCGCGGATGGAAGTTCATGGGCGGTATATCGTTCGGAAGGGTAATAATAAACACCTTTTATATCGCCGGGATGAACGTCGTTTTTACGCTGTTCACGGCGAGCCTTACGGCCTTCGCGTTCGCGCGGATCAGATTCATCGGCAGGGATAAATGGTTCATCATTTTACTCGCCACGATGATGCTGCCGAGCCAGGTGACGATGGTCCCGACCTATCTGATAATGAACCGCCTTGGCCTCGTAAACACGTTCACGGTCCTTTTTATCGGCAGCCTGTGGGGGGGCGGCGCGTTCAACATATTTTTGATCCGCCAGTTCATGATGGGCATCCCGACCGAGCTGGACGACGCGGCTAAGATAGACGGCGCGTCCATTTTCATGATCTATTGGAAGATCATCCTCCCGCTGTGCAAGACGGTTCTGATAACGATTGCGATATGGACGTTCAACGCGGCGTATAACGACCTGATGGGCCCGCTGATCTACGTCCACGACATGACCAAGCGGACCGTCGCGCCGGCGATCAGGATGTACCTCGACGAATTCGGCGCCGGGCGGCAGGACGTCGTCATCGCGCTGACCACGGTTTCTGTGGCGCCGCTGCTCGCGCTGTTCTTCGCCTGCCAGAAGCATTTCATAGCCGGGATCAAGACCACCGGCTTAAAGGGATAATTGCCAAAATAAGCATTTTTTACCGTTGAAACGCTTGACTGCCTTTTGCGCCTCCTATATGATTGCCGTAAAAATCCCCACGGGAGGCGCGATTTGAACACCTCCGGCCTGCTCGATATCCTGCTGCGCGAATCGTTAATAGACGGCGCAGCCGTTTCGGAGTTAAAAAAATTATCGGAAGAATCCGGCGACGGCCTTGTCGCGCTGTTGAACGGGCGCGAGGACGTCCCGTTCGGCAGGCTGTCTGAACTCATAAAAATACATTTCGATATAGAGACCTTCTACCGGAACGCCTGGGAGTTCGAGCAGAGCGCGGTCGATCTTATCACGCCCGAGACCGCGGAACGGCGAATGCTGATCCCGGTGTGTATAAAAGATAAAAAACTGATCGTCGCTTTTGCGGACCCGTTCGACGCCGACGCGTACGAGGACCTCCGCGCGCTGTGCGACCTTCCCGTCGTCCCGCTGTTCGCCAATCACGCCGACATACGGCGCTGTATCGACAGATTCTTCGGCGCGTCGAAGCGAAGCGGCCTGAACCGAGGCGACGGCGTATCAGTCGTGAAGCTGCTCGACGAGATCATAAAAACGGCCGTGCTGCGCGGCGCGAGCGATATACATATCGAACCGTTCGAGAAGATGATAAGGCTGCGCCTACGCGTCGACGGCTCCCTTACGGAATTTGAGACGCTGCCGCCGGAGCATCTGCCGAACCTGATATCCAGGCTCAAGGTCATCTCCGGCATGGACATTTCGGAGCGCCGCCTCCCGCAGGACGGGCATTTCAAACAGCTGCACGGCGATAAGAAGATCGACTTCAGGGTGTCCACGATCCTCACTATCTACGGCGAAAAGGCGGTCATCCGCCTGATATACGAAGAAAACGGGATGTTCGACAAGAACGGCCTCGGTTTTTTCGACGACGGGCTCGACGTGTTAAACGGCCTTCTGCGGAACAGGCACGGCGTGATCCTCCTCACCGGGCCCACCGGGAGCGGGAAGACGACGACGCTTGCCGCGCTCGTGAAGGAGCTCAACAAGACGCGCGTCAACATCGTGACGATCGAGGACCCGGTCGAGAACGTGATCCACGGCGTCAACCAGATAAACATCAACCCTAAGGCCGGGCTATTTTTCGCCAACGCGCTGCGCTCGATACTCCGCCAGGATCCGGACGTGATCATGGTCGGCGAGATACGCGACGACGAGACCGCCTCGCTCGCGGTGCGCTCCGCGATAACCGGCCATCTCGTGCTGTCCACCCTCCATACTAACGACGCGCTGAGCGCCGTATACCGGCTGATCGACATGAACGTGCCCGATTACCTGGTCTATTCGGCGCTTCGGGGAGTCGTCTCGCAGCGGCTCGTCCGGCGGATATGCCGACGCTGCAAACGGGCGCACGCCATTTCAAAAGAGGACGCCCGCCTGCTTAACCTTCCCGAAAACACCGAGGTCTGTTCCGGGTCCGGCTGCGTCCATTGCGACAACACCGGCTATTCCGGCAGGTTCGCGATATACGAGATACTCGTCGT
>Ga0123353_10015980_pt1 | contig 10946 bp, 11 predicted proteins | sample TergutLab28metaG_3_FD_92763 | JGI IMG/M metagenome (GOLD analysis project Ga0123353, IMG submission 92763) | Labiotermes labralis P3 segment gut microbial communities from Petit-Saut dam, French Guiana - Lab288 P3 | ecosystem: Host-associated > Arthropoda: Insects > Digestive system > Gut ... | reverse complement strand
TGATGAAATGTAAACAATCGGACACCGGTGGAACGCACAGAAGTGTGCTGACTCCCTGTACGCCAACAGCTCGCACTCAAACTTGGAAAAAACACAATCCGCTTACGCTTGATTAAGGACTAACGGGGTATTTTTGTAAAGCTCGTAGGTTTTTGTTTGGAAAGAATAATTTCCCTACGACACCGTTACTTTGTAGCGACAAACGATCGGAGCCGGAGAAAGTATAAGAGTATGCCGAGGCAGCTAAATGCCTATGACACATACATTCCCATGCCGATTGGTGAAAACTTTGTTTCACGAGAAAAAATTCTGAGAACAGGAGTCCGCACATGGCAGTCGCCTACGCCGATGCTCGGTTGAAATGACAAATTGCTGCCCCAGGTTATGGCCCGGTAGTTTGTTGGAATAAGAGCTTGAGAACCTGTCGGCAGATTTACTAGTAGCAATTTGACGCTTTCACAGGAGGCAAGGCGCTTTACAAGGCGCGAAAGTCCTTCACTGCCGCAAATTGTTGCAACCGATCCGCAATTGGCGGGGTAATACCCGCGTCGTCCGATAAGGACACCTAACAACATGTAGTTTGCCTGTCGAACTGTGGCGAAAATAACTTTCTGCACAATTGGCAGCACAGACCGAACGCAGCCCTCTAGGTTGGGGGGATGAAACGCTTGAGGTGGACAGCCCTAGCGCAATGTGCAACCGAGAATGTCTGGCACTGACCAGAAACGGATGACTCGAACATAAAGCGACGGTCAAAATATCGGAACAAAGATTTTCCGATATTGTAGGCAGGGATAACAAACACATGAGCGATTGCAATGGCGCGCTGGGCGTAGGGTCATCCTGCGACAGGACATAAAAATGCGACCATAAAAAACCATCGCAGAACTAGTTTTCAAAAAACCAGTTCCCGGGGGGTAAGGGGGGCATCTGTATGCGCAGTGGTAATGAGGAGAGGGGTGTTCCCTCGACTAGCCGATTGAATAAATGAATTCATGATCATGTCCATATATAAATTCATGATCATGTTCAAATATAAATTCATGATCATGTTCAAATATAAATTCATGATCATGTTCAAATATAAATTCATGATCATGTTCAAATATGAATTCATGATCATGTCCATATATAAATTCATGATCATTTTTTACGAAGTGACATGCCGAAGCTGTGGTGTGGCTGTCGTAACAAACATGTAATAATCTCATGAATTTATAACCTACGGCCCCTCTTTTTTCCAGGATGTAACATCTGCATGCTCTGGTGTAATTTGCTGCGCTGCGCTCCGCAAATTACACAGATCATGCAGATCAGCTTCGCGTTCCATCTAGGAAAAAAGGCAAATTTCTCCATTCACTGCGCAATAAGACTTCGCTGCGCTGCGCTGCGCGAAGTCTTATTGCTACGTTCAGTCGAAATTTTAAAGGTGGACATTTTCAGTCGGCCGATTAAAAAATAGTGTCTTCAATTTTGAGCCGAGACGGAGGTGTATTGCCTTCGCGCAAGCGAAGGTAATACACCGGAGCGAGTGCTCAAAATTGTTCCTGTCCAATAATCGGACGCGCAGCTGACCCATGATGTGATTTGCGTAGCGAAGCGGAGCAAATCACATCATGGGGTTCGATTATAGGACAGGACACCGGGCGTACACACGATAGCCTAATCGGGATGGATCTGTTGGATGGGTGAATTCTGTTCCTTGTTACCAATAGTACCACCATGGCTCATTTTTAGTCGGATGAATCTTGCAATTGATAAATAATGAAATGACGGTTGCCTTCACTATTGCGCAATTCGGCTGCTTCCATCACTTGATTCTGACCGCATTTCTGTTATCCTGCTGGAATGATACTCACTGACAGAATTGCCGCCGCCGTCAATAAAATAGCCGCCGAAAGACAGGTTGTCCTGGCCGAATCTGTCAGACCGCTGCTACAAAGAGCCATCCGCGACGCCGCTGCAGCGCACGCCGCAATGGACTGCCCAGCACTGGACGTCAATATTGCCTGCTTCCTCGCCGGCTATGAGGCGGGCATGGCGGGATGCGCCGCGAGGGAAATGGTAGAACACGAAACCAATTTGGCAGATAAAACCATTCTCGACAGACCCATCCGCGATCTGGAATTATCGGTGAGAGGGCGTAAACTATGCTACCGCCTCGGACTACAAACAATCGAAGACGTCACAAACACTACGATAGACCAATTGCTGAACACAAAAGGCTGCGGTATCAGCACCGTGTGTGACATCAAAGAACAGTTAAAAAAACATGGCTTAACCCTGCGCGAAGACATCCCTGAAAAAACTGCTGCTGTCAAAACGCCAAAAATTGTACTATCGGAAATCATCCAAAAGACACCGGTGAAGCCGATTGAACTGACGGCAGCGAATTTCCCATCGCTGCTGAAACAGCTGTCCTACCGCGAAAGAGAAGTCTTCAATCTGCGCTACGGTCTCGGCGACGGTCACAGATACACACTGGGAGAAGTGTCGCACATTTTCAAAGTAACCCGCGAACGGGTCCGTCAGATCGAAACAAAAGCCATTCGCAAACTCTGCCGTCTATCGGGCGCCTCCGACGAACAATTAGGGGAATTTCTACGGGAGCAAATGGCAAAAAGAGAAGCGGCAAAACAAGGCTAGTTGTACCAGAACGAGAGTGCCGTGGTAGTCGTGTCGGATTCCGCGTGGCTTGCGGGGATCGTGGGTCTTTTTGAAGACGTGGATCAGGGTATCGAGGGGCGTATTGTGCATGAAAAACCTCCGTGCGGGTTGAAATAAAGGGGCAAAAAGAAAACGCCCCAACGTTATACGTTCCAAAAAGCAAGGTGTAGAGAAAATTCGACTTTGCAGTTCTACTGCTAGTGATGCCCCTTGCCTTCCACCTAGAAAAAGTTATAATTCCGGTAGTGCGGTATTTTTAGAAAGTATTGCAAGACTAAAAGTGGAGACGAGAAATAGTGATGGAACAAGACAATGTCGCGCGTATGGACGATCTAAAGCCGCCTCGTATCATGCCGTACTACCGTATCAAGTGGTACGTTGACGTTTCCATTTCAATTCTGACGTTGCCTATCATCGGTTCGCTCATTTTGCTCTTCATGCTTTTAACCAAATTGACCTCCAAGGGTCCTGTTTTTTACACACAGATACGGTGTAGCAAGGATGGTAAGCCGTTCAAGATGTACAAAATTCGGTCCATGGTAATTGATGCTGAGTCGAAGGATGGGGCAGTCTGGGCAGGAAAACGCGACCCGCGAGTTACCACCGTTGGAAGAATTATGCGGAGACTCCATCTTGACGAACTGCCGCAGGTTTGGAATGTCTGGCGGGGCGAAATGACAGTCATCGGTCCTCGCCCAGAGCGTCCTGAAATCATCGAACAACTCAAAAAAGAAGTCCCCTGTTATGAATACCGAATGCTCGTAACGCCTGGTTTAACCGGTTACGCTCAACTAAATCGCCCTTCCGATACCGACGTAACAGATGTACGCAAAAAATTGATTCTCGACCTCGAATACATCGAAAAAATGTCCTTTTGGTTCGACATGCGTATTTTGTTAGGTACGGCATTTAAGTTCATTCGAATTAAGCACCCACGTTTCGACAATTTACCGTTACGGATGCTCGGTGTTTATCGGGTTCCGCAGGAATCACCCTGGGCAGATATAATTGGTAGCGATGAATTTGATGATTCAACGATAGTCTATGACAATTATAATTGATCCTGGGGTTATCGTGTCCAGGACAACAAGGCACGGCACAATTTCGTACTGAATCTAGGGTTCACGAAGCCGTTTGAGAATCAAGAACCACCGCCGATGACCATACAAAACGCTTTTTCTGTTGATGTAGAAGATTATTTCCAAGTCGGTGCCTTTGCGAATACCATTTCGCCGAAGGATTGGGAGACGTGGATGCCGCGTGTCTTGGAAAACACCGAACGGATACTTGATATTCTGGCAGACGCACCGCAACCTGTCAAAGCAACCTTTTTTGTTCTCGGCTGGGTTGCCGAACGATTCCCACAACTTGTTCCCGAAATTGCCCGACAAGGACACGAAGTCGCTTCGCACGGCTACGGACATCAACTCATCTATACCCTGACGGAAGGCGAATTCCGCGAAGATGTCCGAGCAACGCGGAAAATGTTGCAAGACCAATCGGGACAGCCCGTTATTGGATACCGCGCTCCATGTTTTTCCATTACCAAGCAAACTCCCTGGGCGCACCGGATTCTTGTTGAAGAAGGCTACACGTACGATAGCAGTGTTTTTCCGATCTACCACGATGTGCATGGAAGTCCCGATGCTCCACGGGAAATACACACGCTTCAAACGGAATCCGGCACGATTGTCGAGTTCCCCCCGGCAGTCATCACGCGGTTCGGCAAAAACATCCCGACGGGCGGCGGCGGATATTTTCGTTTTTTCCCCTATTTTATAACAGCAAGATGGTTAAGGGAAATCAACAAGCAGGGCAGACCATTTGTCTTTTACATCCATCCGTGGGAAGTCGATCCCGATCAACCGAAGGTACGGGATGCCTCGTTGAAGAGTCGGTTTCGGCACTATGTGAACCTGAAACGAACGGCGGATCGCTTGAAAAGACTGTTACAGGACTTTTCGTTCACTACCGTTCAAGAGATTGTTCACGGATGACGATATTTACGCAAGGTTTTCCGTGTACCAATTAATCGCCCGCTCCAAACCTTCGTCAACATAGACAAGCGGCGTGTAGCCGATCACTTCTTTCGCAAGAGAAGCGTCCGCAAGCGAATGTTTAATGTCGCCGATTCGTGCCGGTAAGTAATCGGCTTGAATGTCGCTCCTCATCAACGATTTCAACTTGCCAAGAATCTGATTGAGCGAAACGGCAGTATTGCAAGCGATGTTCATCGGCGAACCGTTACACCGTTCGGCTGGGGCATTGGCGGCGAGCCAGTTTGCGTGGCAGATGTTTTCAATGTAACAAAAGTCGCGGGTCTGTTCACCATCGCCAAAGACCTGCGGACGCTGCCCCCGTAGGATGTTGGTAACAAATGCCGGTATGACCGCTGCGTAGGCACCGGAGGGGTCTTGATGAGGACCAAACACGTTGAAATACCGTAGGCTGACCGTTTCCATTCCATAAGCGGCGGCGTATGCCTGCATATAACACTCACATGCTGTCTTATTAGCAGCATACGGACTGATCGGCACAGGACACATCGTTTCCAACTTTGGCGAACGCGGATCGTCGCCATAAGAGGCGCTGGAAGCAGCAAAGACGACTCGTTTAATTCCGGCGGCGCGGGCGGCTTCTAGGACGCTGATCGTGCCGTTGACGTTCACATCGTGAGCGGTAACGGGATCGGCGACGCTGGCAGGAACCGATGCCAAGGCGGCTTGATGGAAAATTGCCGAAATGCCTTGTACGGACTTGTCGAGCGTTTCCCGATTACGGATATCCCCTTCGATTAAGGTAATTTTGTCAAGGATTTCCGCAAGATTTTCCCGCTTCCCAGAGGAAAAATTATCGAGCACGACGACACCGTGCCCTTTGTCGAGAATAAACCGGGCAAGATTGCACCCGATAAAACCTGCTCCGCCAGTGATGAGATATTTCATGGATTGTGTACTGCGAACGTGTCAAATGAGCCGTCATTATCCCCGAATGGCAATGGAAAATCAAGTGGATATCAATTTTTGCTCGATTGGCTCGAACAACATACCGGATTTCATGTCCAATGTGGTTGTTTTATCATGAAAATAAGATAAAAATTAGGTTAGATTTCCACTGGATCACGATATCGTACCAACTCCTATTTCCTCCACTATGACTCGTTTCGCAATGATCGGCTGCGGTGCTTGGGGACGGCACTATGCCGCCGCGATTAAGAAAAATCCCCGACTTGAACTGGTTGCGATTGCCGATGTCGCAGAAGAGACCCTCGAAGCACTCCGCAAAGATTTTCCCGGCGTTGCCATCTCGACGGACTACCGGGACATTGTGTCTGCAAATGTCGATGTCATTGCCGTCGTTTCGCCAAACTACTTGCATCACGAACACGGTATGGCTGTCTTGCAAGCGGACAAACATCTGCTGATCGAAAAACCCTTCGGTCTGTCCACAGCAGAGTGCGAGGACATGATCCGCTTGGCAAAGGAGAAAAACCTGCATCTTGCCGTCGGACATCAATTTCGTCTGTCGTCGCTTTGGGGACTCATCAAAAAGATGGTCGATGACGACTTCGTCGGTGAACCGCGTTACGCTCTGGTCGAACTGTCGCGGAATCCTTATCGTCTCGGTGCGGAGGGTTGGCGGTACGATTTGAAACGTGTCGGCGATTGGATTGCCGAAGAGCCGATCCACTTTCTCGATCTTGCCGTTTGGTACTTCGAGAAATATGCCAAGCCGGTGTCGATCCACGCTTCCGCCAATTCAACGGATGCCAGCCGACCGGAATTGCAGGACAACGTTGGAGCGACCATTGCGTTTTCCAATGGTGCGTTTGCCGTCGTTGCCCAAACGCTCAGTATGTTTGAGCATCACCAGTTAGTCAAAATTGCCGGTACAAAGGGAGCACTCTGGGCAACTTGGAGCGGCACAATGGATCGAACACTGCATCCCGCGTTCTCCTTGAAGGCGTTTGACGGCAAGGAAGTTAAGGATGTTCCCATTGAGAAAATTACCGGCGAACTGTTTGAGTTGGAAGATCAACTCGATCTGATGGCGGACATCATTGCTGGCAAGGCAACGGTGCACTGTTCGGGCGAAGACGGTTGCCGTGCGGTCGCCCTTTCGGCGGCGACGTTGGAGTCGGCGAAGCGTAAACAGCCGGTGGTGCTTTAGTTTTTTTTGCTCTTGCGAAAACGCTCCACATTAGATATAATCGCTTTTTGTGAGTCGCAACTTTTACCCAACGAGGACATGATGAAAACGTTCCCCCTTTGCACTCTGATCGCCATCCTGCTGGTCGGATTGACAATATCGGCATTTGCACAGGATCAGTACAACCAAGCCGACGAAGCCCAAAGAATGGTGGCCATGCAAAATGCGATGGCAGCGCGGCAAGCCCTGATGCGTTCGTCGGCAGTGACGCAGGCGCAGAGCAACGCGCAGAGACAGATGATGAATTCCTTATGGGACGGCAACCGTTCAATGCACATAACATTAGGATTCCTCCAGCGAGAAGACTTTCGAGAAGGAGTCGGTATCTCGGAAGAACAGTTGCAAAGAATCATGCAGTCACCGCACAACCTATTGGAGAATGATCCGCGTGTCCGACAAATTCGTGAAGAAATGATGGAGTTCCAGACACAAAACGGCGATCCCTTTTTCGGAGAAAACGCCTCGGAAGCAACACGTCGTCAATTCGTCGAACTACAAATGCGAATGGAGACGACGGTACAGGATTTTATCATGGAAACAACAACGAATGCCATGCAACAGAATCTGGCACCGGAGCAAATCCAAAGGATCAAGGAAGCCCAAATTTCTACGATGTCTGCGGTACCGATTATTTCTCCGAGCATGTTTGAAGCCCTTGACCTTTCCGATGCTCAAAAGAGGCAACTCGATGGAATCAAAAATGAGATGCAACCGGAGTTTGAAAAGCGTGTGAACGCGATGGTAGACATACAGATGACGCAGAGGACCATGCAGAAAAATGTGCAGGAATCACTCGAAAGGATCAACCAGATCACCGATCCTGACGAGCGAAGAAGATTGTTGGAAAATCTTCAGGCAAATATAGACAGAGCCAGTCCTGAGATTCACCGGGCAATGCACGAGGTGCAGGAGTCCGGCAGGGCGTTTTCGGATGCACTGAAATTCAGGATGTTCGATGTGCTCACAGACGCGCAGTGGTCGCGGATGGTGGACTTGATCGACAATCCGCCGGAGTACATTCGGAAAATGTTTGCCGAGAGGGACGCGGTGGGGCAACAATCCGGTCAGTCGCCCGGCGGCGCTTGGGTGCCTGGTGCCGACGCGTGGCAACCGGGCGGTTGGGTTCCCGGTGCCGATGCATGGCGACCTGGCGATACGATTCCCGAAGGGTATCGGATTGAACGCAATACGCGGAGGGGATTTCCGAGAGGAGAGGAGTGAAACGAAATCCGGAATGAAGCAATGCGCAATGACAGCCCCGTGGCAGTGTAGTTGTTTTGCCTGAATGATTGCGGTACAATCACGGTAACATTCTCTTTTCACCCCGATTCCATTCATGCGATTGTTCCATTTAGCAAGTCTCCCACTGCTGGCAATACTATTGACAGCATTCGTCGCCTCGACTCCGACTGCGTTGTCCCAGTCCCCCAAGAAGAACGCTTTTGAAGTCAAGAACGGTGTCAACATCAGTCATTGGCTTTCTCAAAGCGAGCAGCGCGGAGAACGACGCAGAACCTATTTCACCCGCGCCGATGTGGAGTTCATCGCCAGTCAGGGTTATGACCACATTCGCTTTCCTATCGACGAAGTGCAAATGTTCACCGAATCCGGCGAAAAGGAGCCGGAAGCATTTGCCCTATTGCATGCCGCACTGGGTTGGTGCGAGGAATTCAAATTGCGTGCTGTGGTCGATTTGCACATCCTGCGTTCGCATTATTTCAATGCGGCGGAAAAGCCTTTGTTTACCGATCCCAAAGCCCAGGAGCAGTTTTACGAGTGCTGGCGCAAGATTTCCAGCGAGTTGAGCAAGTATTCCGTCGATAAAGTTGCATACGAACCGATGAATGAGCCGGTGGCGGACGATCCAGAGGTATGGAACGTCATCCTCAATCGTTGCGTGGCAGTCATCCGAGAATTGGAACCGGAGCGAACCATCGTGATGGGCTCCAACCGTTGGCAAAGTTACACCACGGTCAAGGATTTAAGAGTGCCCGCAAACGATCCCAACATTCTCATCAGTTTCCATTATTACGATCCCTTTATGCTCACGCATTACAAGGCATCGTGGACGCACATGAAGGATATGACTGTACCGGTTCATTATCCCGGTCAGTTGATTGCGAACGAAGACATGGCATCGGCAGGCAACTACGCCAGAGAGGGGCGGACAGTTTTCAACATTGATGTTATGGAAAGGCATTTTTTGCAAGTTGTTGAGATTGCGAAGAAGCACGACCTGAAGTTGTACTGCGGCGAGTATGGTGTGATCAACACGGCTCCTGACGCCGATAAGATTCGCTGGTACAAAGACATGCACACGCTTTTCGAGCGTCATGGCATTGCCCGGGCGAACTGGGACTACAAGGGCGGTTTCGGTATCATCCGTAACGGGCAACCGCAAACGGAAATGATCAACGCGATCTTGGGGAAAGAGTAAACGGTAGCGCAAGAACGGAACAACGAGTGCAGGAACGACGAGCGCACGAGCGGGGTGTTAGCCCGCCAATGATGCGCGAAATCCCTACTAAATGCTGTCTCTTACTCCTCACCTCTCGGGAACCGACTCCCGCGCGGTTGGAGGATTTGCACCGGCAAGTCGTCACCAGGTCGCCACGCACCGGGTCCGCCATCATAGCCTCCCGTGTCCCCTCGATTGACCCGATCCCGTATTTGCGGCGGCAACGGCGGCAAGAAAGCGGGACGCGATGCAATCAACTGCCGCTCACGCTCCAACTGCGCCGGGGTCAAATGCTGACGTAACTGTTCCGTCAACCTTCTTGATGTTGCCCAAAATTGGGCTTCCAGTTCTGGTCCCTGCCTGAGGAACTCCTCCCGTTCTTCCTGCGACAAGTTTTGCCACCCCCCCGCCGCAATGACCTTTTCCGCGATACCCAAGATCGTTTCCATTTGAGCCGTCCGCTCCTCCCGCATCTCGTCGAAGACCGACTTCAACTGTCCTTTCTGCGTTTCCGAGAGTTCCAACACTTCCACCATATTGAGGTTGATGATCGGCGAATCGAGTCCGCCGATTGATTGAAAAACGAGTTTCTGTACGTTGTCCTGACGCTCCTTCGGCAATGCGGTGTTCAGGGTATCGGTAATCCGCCCCATATCGCGGATGAGGTCTGCCTGCATCGTTGCCTGCGTTTCCTCGGTCATATTTCTGAACCGGGTAGCATATTGTGCCGCTGGCACTAACATTGCCCCACGGAGCAATCGGATGGAGTTTGCCTCGGTGTCGGTGATGCCGAGTTCGTCTCGGAAATTGCGATCATCCACACCGATCAGCAGGGCAAGTGAACCATGAAAGCCGTCTTCCATTGCTCCGAAGAAGGAGCGTCCCAGCACGGACACGGCACCGGCTGGCGGCGGCTGCCCTTGAAAAATATCTCCCAGCGGACCGCCCCGAGGCTGTGCCGACACAGGATGACTCAACACTACGACGAACGCAACAAACAGAATGGAACAAAGAATTTTCCGCATAAGTAACCTCCTCGACATTGAATGACAATCAAAAACCGGCGTGGATTCTAACAGAATCGACGCAGAAATGCAATAGGGAACCAGGTCGATTTCCAGATTCCCAGACGCGAAGGGTGCGCGCAACCCAGTTGCGCGATTGGGAAAGATATCCGGTCGCTCCACGTTGTTGTATCCCGGCTTGCCCGGATTTCCGCCTTGCCTGTTTGCCCGATTTTTGCTATAATCCCCAGCGAAATCGAAGGGACGAACTGTGTTAAATCAACAGGGCAGAACGTATGGAAGCGTATCTCTATAATATGAACACGTCAACCGAGGCAACCGGCGGGCTAATGCCCCCCGCTCTTGATGATAATGATAAGGTCGCTCACGACGAACTGCGCCGAGGCATTGCCGCGACGAGGCAGTTTTTCTTCAATCATCAGCATCCCGACGGATACTGGGCCGCCGAACTCGAAGGAGATGCACTCCTCCAAAGCGAAACCATTATGCTCCTCGCCTTTCTCGGCGAAGAAGAGACCGACTTGGCAAAGGAGTGTGCCATGCATCTGCTCGATACGCAAAACGAAGACGGCGGTTGGGGAATGTAC
>Ga0123353_10015979_pt1 | contig 10946 bp, 9 predicted proteins | sample TergutLab28metaG_3_FD_92763 | JGI IMG/M metagenome (GOLD analysis project Ga0123353, IMG submission 92763) | Labiotermes labralis P3 segment gut microbial communities from Petit-Saut dam, French Guiana - Lab288 P3 | ecosystem: Host-associated > Arthropoda: Insects > Digestive system > Gut ... | reverse complement strand
TGTGCGAGTGCCGCGATACCTGTGTGACAGTCTGCAGAGAGCAGAATGCGTCTCAGGCTTTATGCGCCCATCCGACCCGCCGATAAGAATAGTTGTCCACCGTTCCCGAGGACATCGTAAGCTTGGATTAAAGTAGTAGATTATTGGTCACCGTGTGGCGTAGCTAGTTTTTCTGGTGCCCAGGGTGAGCAGTTACATGGCCGCCGCTAATATAAGTTACGAACTTAAAAAAAAACCAGAATTGCTTAATTAATTTAAAATTATATTTATTTTGCAAAATGATGTAAATTTTTGTTCAGCACACGAAGTGTTTTATTGGTATTCAGTGTGTTGCCCATTTTACCGCCCTTTGGACAGCTGTCCGGGATATCCGCGCTGTAGCTATGCCCCTGCTTGCCGGTGAATTCCTGCTGCGTGTGACGAGTATTGTTAATTGTTAATTCCGTTGTTCTTTTAATGTGTCTGTTGGCAGTTTATATTGTGTGGCTGAACTTAAGTCCATACTAAGAGACAAGTCTTGTAAACAATACTATCTTGCAAATAAAGCCAACTTGGTGCACAGTTTATTCTTAGTATATTCATCAATTGATAAATATACTAAGAATAAATTGTGCAGCAAGTTGGCTTTATTTACAAGATTATACAGGGATGTACGGTCAACAAAACATGAAATTAAACAATACTAGTTGTGGACACCCATTTATATTTGACATTTAGTAGGTTACTTAACGACGCTACAGTGTAGGGGTTGTGCGTGAGGCATATCAGTCTGCAAATATTTGGTACCTTTTGTTGTCAGGATCATAAAGGAGATATTTCATTGACGAATTCGTAGATATTCACAATAAGTAGAAGTATCGTGCGCAGATCACGGTTATCAACAGAGTAATTGTGTGAAATTTCAGGATTCACCGCAGTATAGCTGCGGCGTTCGCTGTAATGGGATGTTACGCAACATGTGTAGGCTAAACAACTAGTAACATGCTGCGTAACATCCCAGAAGAACAAAGGCCTCGATTGATTTTTACGAAACCGAAATCTGAGGAACTTGTCTACCCTTGGCCTGAATATTGATTAAAAAAGCATTCATGATTTGGTTGAATTAGTGTCAGACGTATTATTCATATTTACGCATAAAGAGTAAATTAACGTGGGAAATCGGAGATTAGTGGGCTTTGAACCGTTGATGGCCCATATTATATGAACTAAATATTTTTAATGGGGGACCGCGGTAGCACAGTTAAGGTGATGTTCTACAAATCGGAAGGTCGCTGGTTCGATCCCAGCTGGTGTCATGGGAATTTTTCATTGACATAAAATTCTTCCGATCGCACTATGGCCCTGGGGTCGACTCAGCCTCTAACAGAAATGAGTGGCAAGAGCATTTCTTGGGGGTAAAGGCGGCCGGTGCTTAAGGCTGACAACCTTACCACTATCCTGTGCCGTTGTCATGAAATCTGAGAACCTTAACTTCCTGGAACCCTCTGGGCCACTCCAGGCCTGTAACGGGACTGCTTTACCTTTTTAAATATTTTTCATGACACGAATAGGAAAATATGATAGGGTAAAACATTGAAGAGATGTGTGTGAACGTTTGTTAATTATGTTTGTACTATTACAGTTACCTTAATTTAAATATGTGGATTGTTAAAAATTAATAATTATATAGGTAGGCCTTTCATAAATTGCCGACGACCGAGTTGTAGCGGTACCGGAACACACAGAAGTAGCACACTTAATCGTTAATTCGGACAGGGTGTCCTAAACTCTGACCTTAGCCCTTTGACGCCTAACGACCCCTATAGGGGTCGTACCGCGCCGCTAACCTCTAAAGTTGCATTTTATTTATTTATTCAACAAATATAGGTACTGAATATTTTAAACATGGTATATACTCTCCGTTTTTTTCTCTTCAAAATGCAGTTTGTCTCATAAATCTAACATATTTGGTTCCTGTATTATTCACATTTTATATACAGGATGTGCTAAAATTAAAAAAATAATTCCGGCGCCAAAAGGTTAATTTTTAAGGTAATGTTGAGTACGTGGAGCAGGCATCTTCTTGAGAGGATAACAGGGGCAATTTCGTGCCTTTTGTGCCAATACCCCACTTGTAAGTACATTAAATGCAGTATTTATAGGCTTAGGCTTACTAACAATACCAAATCTTGTATATTCCTGAAGACCTCGACAGTCATATCTTCTCTACTTTCTCAACCCGATTTTAATTCTTTATCTGTTGTTTGTATGAGAAAGTAACGTTTGGGACGTATTAATATTTACTTATTATCACGAGCCATAATTTGTTTATCCCTGAGCTTCTATATGACCGTTCATTGTATAGATGACTACTGATTTCAATCCGAACCGGTGTATAAAGTCCGCGAGGGTAGGGAATGGCAGGAAATTAGTTACCTCTCTTCAGCAAACCCAGTCAGCCACTGAAAGACACGCCTTATGATGAAGGATGTACGTGTTAATTACTATCATTTTAAAGGCTAGTGTGACATTGCCTGGGGGGAATTCAAATGAGGACTGGTTAGTTACTAGCAAATCCAAGGTCATTTGTTTGATTTATCATTAGCGATCACGAATCAAAATAGCAGTCTAGTTCCCATGTCATTGGGTCTTCACTTTTTTGCGTTCGAAGTTAAATATTGCCATGGTGTTATTACTGTTTACTCTGGAAAGTTTTGTGTATTTAAGAAAAAAATACCCAGTGTTTACATAACTCGTTTTTTACACCGACTTTTGTGCACGGCTGTACCAGCAATCGTATCTAGTTAAGCACCTTACCGAGAGAGGGCAGGAACATCCGCTTTTTTTTCCCCTCCAAAGATCCTAACGAAGGAAAGTTGTTCCACTTTTCGTGTCCATACTGAGGAAGTAGAGTATATCCTCCCGTCTGCTTTCGTACATTCCTTACCTTCGAAGGAAAATCTGCTTTGTTAAAACAGCGTAGTGGAGTTGCCCGTACAGTAATCACCGAATTAGCCAGATTTTGGTCTTCCATAGTAGACTTGCCTGCCGTGCACAACTGCCACATACTATGAGTACATAGGACAGGGGTGCACAAGGTAAGCCTGCAAAACTGTCATAATAAGTTAACATTGCACGTGTTTTGAGTTCTTTATTTTCAGCTCTAATAAGAACAGTTAACAAGCAATCGTGCTGCTCTCACATTACTTTTCTACATAGAGCCTTGTCCCCCCCCCCACACACACACACGCTTCTCAATCACCTTACGGTTATTGGTCGCAAACAGTTTACTTCAGCTTTGGAAACAGATGACAGTCGCTGAGCGACGAATTTCCCTGATATAAACACAATCAGTGTACGTTCTTTAGTTACGAAATTTTATGTAGTGTAAACTTATTTTGTGATCGAGACTTGTAGATAATCAAATTTTGCGTTTCAGGCGTAGTTGACTGAAGGTAGAATATAAGCTGCAGAATAAAATGAACAAAAACCTAGAATTTGGTGGATACGCATGTTTTGGGCTTATAGTAAGTATAAAATATGCAGGTGAAGTTGTCCCTTTTCACGCCAGGAAGACATATGGAAGGAGCGGAGGTATAGCTCCACTCATTCTTAACCTAGGTACTAGATTGGGGATCAGCGGTAAACTTAACGCCCCCCCCCCCCAGTACGCATTGAGTAGGAGGGTGAGTTGGTTCCAGAGCCGGTCTGGACGTTTTGGAGTAGAGACAAATTTTTTGCCCCTCCTTCCGGGATTCGAACCCCGAATCGTCGAGCCCGTATCGTAGTCACTGTAATAACTACGCTGTCCCGGCTCATTTTTGGATAAGTACTTGTTTGATCACAGGCGATATTTACCAGGATTAAAGTAGCCGGAGCGTGACGCTGGCTACTCACGTCCATCTAGCGGAGATTAAGAATGATCGGAGCCGTACCTCCATGCTTCCGTGGGTCTTCATGACGTGCAGAGGGTCAACTGTTTCATCAGTTCCGTTGTTACGGAGGTGAGGGTAGAGTGCGAAATATACACTACGTTAGTAGCAGTGGTAGTGTGCTGTGGTGAGGTTTTATTTAGGGCGTACTGTAGGACAGGTAGGGCGGATTTGTTCCGTTAAATATGAAAATCGTGGAAGTAATTGTCTGTCCAAAGCTGCCAGATATCCGATAGAGTATTGCTTATCAGAATATTTTCGGGCTTCGCCCATTTGTTTTTCTGGTAAGAGCAAGATGTTGATAAAGATTAGGCTGGAGTGTTGGTTAGACGGTACTGACAGGGGAAGACGGAAGTATGCAGAGCCATTGCCACTTTGTCGACCACAAATCTCAAATGGACTGGCCCGGGGTCAAACGCGGGCCTTCATGGAGAGAGGGCGGGGACTAACTGGCTGAACCATTATATACGAAAAAAAGGGTTAAAGTTTTTTTTATATCCAATGCCCACCGATTGCCGAAAGAGCATTACTCTGTGGAAAGTTCCCAGGCTTGGCCCATTTGTCCTGGTAAGAGCAACATGTAGATGAAGATGAGTATGGAGCACCATCAGTATTCCTATTTATGGTCGTTTCATCCCTGTCATAAAAATGAATATTGAATTGTATTTAAACACATTCCGTCTGCGTTATAAAGTCGGTCAGTCAGTCAGTCAGTCAGTACTGTATAGGGAAATAAGAAATAAAAAAAGAGTGCCGATATTCACTCTTTAAAGGAAGGTTAGGTTCAAAATTTCCCTTGCCTTCGTAATAAAAATTTCGTTATATCTTTGTTTTATATAGTCATAATATTGAAGGAATGTAAACTGTGGACAATGTCCATTTTTCCCGAGTTCCGGACTTGTAATACCTTATTTATCTAATGCGTCATCGTAAATAAAAATTCCGGTACACCGTACCGTTGAGTACCGGCACTCAAAGGAACTGGTAATAATGACCCAGTATTGAGACCCGCGAACTAAACGACAGCATGTATAATTTTGAATGTGGAACCCGTTGGAATGTCAAGTAAGCACTAGGCTTTAGTCGAATAGTTCGTGTGGCGGGTTATATTCGTAGTTATTACGTAAGAGAGTTAACTTGTTACTGTGAGACGCAGGACTGTATAGTGCTGTATAGGCCTGTAGAATATGAGACAGCCTGCGAACTTTCATATTCTTCACATTCTTTCATATTCTGTAGGTTCTATTTTTTTTTATCAATGCATATATGGTTGTATTCTTGTTTAATGCTGTAATTTATGTATTTTTATTCTTATGTCTATGTATTCTTATTGTATGTGTATATATCTTCATCGTGCCAGCTGGCACTCTTCGGCTACCCTGACTGAGGTTTCATAGTGCTTTTTCCTCAGCTCTAAGGCAAATGCCACGGTAAAACCCGCAAAGATGGGGCACGGCCCGCACTCTTCCAAACTTTTTTGTCGTTCTGTGAATTGTGTGTGTAAATGTGTACTGTACTACTGCCACCGGGTGGCTACCCAATTTCAGTTAACAAATATATCATATCAAAATATCACGCCTGTATATCGTTTCGTGATTCAGGGCAGGTTCATCCACTGGCCTGGACCGACGTCCGGTGATCCAGACAGTGTCGTTTATATTGTCCAACATAACTGGCTTAATATTTATCACATGCACGAAATGATATTCTTGCCTAAACCAGTGATGGAATGTCTGAATTAATTAGGTGTTTTGTACGTATTCTTTTTTACCCGAAAATGAGTATACTTAGTGTTTTACGGTTTGCCATGATTCAGTCATCGATATTCTTAGATTAATGTTTTGTTCTTAATTTATTAGCCTATGCCACAGAAAGAAGGGCACAATAATAAGCGGAAATAGCTTGCAAATTTTTTAACCATCGAGTGAGGTTCTGGAGGAAGAAAAAGATGTTGCAGCGCCATCCAGCGATCTATATGGAAGCCATCCCCTTGTGTTTATCACTGAACTAATGCAACACCCATGTTGTGTTAGACTGAGTAAGTGTCGTTAGGCCACCTAACATGTTGGCTGAGGCATTTATAAAACCCGACTTAGTGGCATGCGGTGGTCGACTCTAATGTCGGCCGGAACATCATGACTGAAGGTTTTTGTGGTTTTTCTCAGACCCTCTAGGCAGATTAGGCCAAGACAACGTCCACAAGTTTTACAACTAATTTTCATTCGACGATGCAAATTCTGAGTTAGTGACAGCGTCGTTAAATAAACTACAGGCAAGTAAATATTTTTACGTGTTTAAAACGGACACTTTGCTGTTGTTTGTCTGTCATGTGCGTTAAATTTAAATCAAAAGTACCATTATCACACAGTACCAACCTTAAACTGCCCCTTCTCTTTCCGTGCCCGTAGAATTCAAAATGTGCCTGTCAGTTTTAATGCAATCTTCCAACACTGCGTTCCGACATCGTATGCGTGTTAGTGGAGTATCTGTGTCAGTGATGATGTTTGACGTTGGGCATCCTCTACCGGTTGACTGTGGAACTGAACCGGTGAACGTGTGTGTTCTGCCTGCGTACCCTGAGTGGGTTGGGAAGAAAGTCGAGTACACGTAGGCAGATGAGTGTTAGAATAGTAATAACGTCTCGAGTATGAAGAAGTTACACCATTCCGTGGGTGAGGTAATATGAGCTTTTGATTGATGTTTGTTAGTGAGCTGTGGTGTGCGTGAACTGATTGGTGCAAGGAGAGCAAAACATGGAGAGGAGCCGATGGTGGTCTGCTGTCTGTTACGTAGCACCTACTCCTCGTGCGGAAGAAAGTGCGGTAGTATGGCGTGCCGGTATCCGTGTGTCTTCTGTCAGTTCGTCCGATTGCGGTTGTTAGGGTTATGTCCGCAATATATTGTTGGGTGTAGGTGTTAACGAAATACAACAATATTAATATAACCTCGCCCCCATTTTAAGTTTTTATTTTAAAGAAAGTTGTTGAACTACTACGCCCCCTACATAAACCTACTCAAAGTGCTGTCTCTCCTCATCCCCACTCTAGCTACTTCGCAGTTTTTCTTCAGAGTGACGTCGCAAGATGCTGGAGGCTGGAGTCTCCAGAAAGGGTCAAAGAATAGTGACCACCTTTTAAGGTGACAAGCAAACCACAAACACACACATTGGGTCAGTTTTACTGTAGAGAGGTGAGAGGAAGGTAAGCCTAAGTAGGTAGGTAGCAAGGCAACTCCACCTACAGAAAGACGGAGGGACCAGTTATGTCGTGTGTGAGTGGAAGATATGTGGTAAGCGCCCACATTGCAGAAAAACCAGAACATAATAAGGTATGCACCTTTCAGAATTGTGTAGAAGTGTCAGTGTATTAGTTGAATCTAACACAGACAGCCTCACCAGACGAAGAAACGTACAGTAGCATAGGTGCTGGTCCCTCCTTTCTGCTGAAGAGTATACTAAGAACAAGGCGATGTGGTACATGGGTGCTTAATTCCGAGTATTCTGTGAACATCCCTGAAGAAGACGAGTGTTGCAGTATTAATCCAGTGTGTGTCGTGGTGCCGTTCCAGCTGGCATCTACTGGAGCCCATTCACAACACTGATAGATGTGTATGTGAATACTTTGATGAGATTTAAACACATCACGCATCAATAAGGCACTGGAGTTAAATAAAGTTTGCTTCCATTCACCATGTCGACACAGGCATACTACAAAGATCGACTTGGATTCGACCCGGCGGAAGCACTGAATGATGGAACTTCTTTCGACAAAACTCAGGACGGGTATGAAGAAAACCTGTGCAAGTTCAAAGGTTTGTGGGAATTCTATATCGAGTCCATAGGTATGGGTCCACACATTTCTAAGCCTGCTGTATGTCATGTAGTGATGATTGCATGCCATCTGCAGCATTTGAGTGTGGAACTTGTACTAATTTCTTGTAGTGTAATGCGTAGTTCGTTTTGTAAACCAAGCTAAAATGCGGCGCAGGGAAGAATTAAGTTGATAGAACAAAGACGTGATTGTAATATACATCTAGCCGAAAACGTGGGTCATGTGATAAGTAAAAATAACTAATTTCAAACGCGCCCATTTGTATTGTAAGAAAAACACCTGTGCTAATTATAGCATGCATTGTTTTTCAGTTTTAGTGCACGTGTGTGTTTTCTCCAGTGTGGATGAATATGTTTTGGTTTATGTTCGCTTGTTGTTGTTGGTAGGCGTTTTGTTTCAAAATTATTGTTACTGTTCCGTGATGCTTGCAGTAACAAACAGTGGCTGAGTGGTTAGGGTTATTTTTATTTTAGATGTATATTATTCAGGTTTTACAGTAAAAAAAATGGGCTTAATGAGTCTGTGGGGTGTTAGTTATGTGGTCATGGCAGTAGATCCACGTTTCAGAGTGAGTTTGTTAGTAAGATTTTGAGTGTTAGACCGACATGTAAGTATTGCAATATAATAGTCTTGTGCATTATTGAAATCTGTATGTAAATCTTACGGTATTTAAATGTGCACGTGCTCCAGAAAAACTGCATCCAGTGTGGTATAATGTTAAAATGACTGAATTCCAGGATGTTTTCTGAAGTGATCCTGTCATTGTATGGATGTTAGTGGCCCTGTGGAACACAGTGTATTAGGGGCTTGTTTTTATAATATCTGTTTCATTGATTTTAGTAGTTACAAGTTTTGAATCTGGTCAGGTGCACTGTTAATAGTAAAGACGTAGCCATAAATTAGTTTTAAAAAGTGTAAAGCATTTCAGCTTGTATTATTCTTTTTTTTTCTTTCTTTCTTTAACTGCAAGTGAAATTTTTGCGGATGGTTACATCAAAACATTGCCAGTGCTGACGAGGGGGTCGGAAGCCGGTACGAATTACCGGGGCCTGGTCGCCCGGAAGGGCCCCAACTGTTTTGCATATTTTTTTGTCTTTCTCGGTAGTATGATTATTTGTCGATTTACAAATCAGCCGTTTTAGGCCAAGCCCAAGTCATTCTGCAATGAAGGCCAGTCTTCCCGATTCATTGTAAAGATTTTTATGGGGCCCGCAAAAAAATATTTCACCGCGGCCCTAACCCGCTCTCAGCGATCCTGAACACTTTGTGTGAGCCATTTTTGCACAAAATTCTGTGAGGGCTTGTTCCACGCCCACGCAAGTCATGTTTTTGGGATAATCCTCATTCCATCCTCGAAGGTGGGTATCAGAGCCGCCTCAGCGTGAACATTGGGACTGGTATGGTCGGGGACATTGTCGTGGTTCAGAATCTTGTACCTGGTCGGTTGACTATCATCGGTTTAGTAATTTTCGTGAGGGTCTACTACCGGCGGTGCTTGACTAGCTGTAAGGCAGGTTTCATCACGACGGGGCTCCAGCACACTGTGGGGATTGGGCCCGGCAATGGGCGAACGCGACATACGCTGTTGTAACTACGAGAGTCCCATTGTTGATCGTTTGATGGTATCTTGTCCTTTGTGACAGTGACGTGTATCTAGAAAACTGAACGTCTCGGGACCCACGTTGTACTGTATGTTTGACCCTCTGTTTAACAAGGAATCTCACTGTGGTGAGTTTGTGCGCGAATTTCTTTTCGCTGTCACATTAAAGTACGATCTGTGATAGGGTACACTTAACGCGTTCCCGCACTATGTATATAGGCGTGTCTGTGGATGAGTGCGTGCGCGCAAAATATATGACGATTTTAAGCCCATTTTTATACAAGCTTTCTTTAAAGAGAGGTGCCATTAGCGCACACCGTTGCGTACTGCCACAAAAAGTCTGCTGTGTATACTGGGTGTGTGTGTGTGTGTGTGTCACATGCACACACACACACACACACACATCCATACAGACTGATCAACAGCTTGGTGTTATGAGGGTCCTATTCGTGAGGTCCTTTCCCAGTCGGAAATGTGATGTAGGCTACACAAGCGCATTTCTTAAGGGTTCTTTGCCATCTCGTCAAGACGATAAGAACCGGTGTGCAGCTACTTTATTGAGTTTTTATTGTCGAATTTACAAGTGTTGAAAGTGACCTTATATAGTCTCTTTACGCAACTGGGCAGTCTAAAAGCACGTTTCTTCGTTTCCATGATGGATGGTTGGTTATGGTGGTCGATAACACTGGCCACCCAGATGTTCGGACCCCAGCCCCATACATGCTTATCTGTGGGATAACAAAGGTTATGCTGTGCCTAAAAAAAAAAAACACACGTGCGTTGCGGTGGCCAGTCCCGTTTTGAAGAAGCTGGAATGAGTGTAGGAAAAGTCCTGATGAACTGACTGGTGCACACGCTTCACTGGCTGACATGACATGATGTGTATTGGGGCTGAGGGTGGTCACTTGGAACATTAATTGTGAATTCAGCTATAAAGGTCGTATGTGCAGTATCACTTACTTTATCACCTTCAGGTAATGTATGATCGATCAGTGACCCTTGAGAATGGGAAGGTAGTTGATATGCCATTCATGATTATGAATGATCTCACCAGTAACTCCCGAATTTCACACATCAAGTCGTGGTCACTTTGTAGTGCAAAGGTTTATAAAAAAAATTGTTACTTTATAAATGTAACTAGTATATAAACTAATTGCCTGCGCACATGCGTTAGGAACGTTTTATTTCTACAGTTTATATTTTGTGTTGGTTGTAATTAGCAGTTACTTGTCTTGGGGAATGCTGTGATGTAGGCTTTATTTGAAAAGGTTTGCTGTGTGTCACTAACATGAGTTATTACACACTTTATGGTGTTAAGCAAATCATTAAATGCTTGAATAAATGGCGAGGACTAGGATATATATATATATATATATATATATATATATATATATATATATATATATATTCTCTTTATATTTTATATTTTTTTTTTTTTTTTTTATTTATTTATATAATACAAGAGAAAGAAAGCCGGGAATGAAAAATAGGTGTCTCGGTCGGGTTGTATGGGTCGGAAGAGTATAGATTTGACGTGAATGACATTGGTGTCTAGTTTTGTTGAGTGGATATATATATATATATATATATATATATATATATATA
>Ga0123353_10015977_pt1 | contig 10946 bp, 4 predicted proteins | sample TergutLab28metaG_3_FD_92763 | JGI IMG/M metagenome (GOLD analysis project Ga0123353, IMG submission 92763) | Labiotermes labralis P3 segment gut microbial communities from Petit-Saut dam, French Guiana - Lab288 P3 | ecosystem: Host-associated > Arthropoda: Insects > Digestive system > Gut ... | reverse complement strand
GCTGACCACGTGACACCCCTCTATCCGCAAAAGTTGGCACTAACTTCGCCGACCGGCGGCGGCCGCTCTGTCGGTATAGTTCGCGTGCGGACTAAGGCCACGGAGTTTAGTTTTTTTTTTTTTAGTTTAGTATATTATTATTTTTATACGGGAATGAGAAAGAAGTCAGTTATCTTGCAGTAACATATTGGCCTATTCTTGCAGCATAACAAACTGATGTGCGTATGGATCATTGATAGAATATAATTGGGAAGTTAATGTCAAAGTAAACAGAGAAAAACCTGGGACACTGTCACTATGTCCACCACAAAGTCCATGTCGACTGCTCTAAGGCTGGACCGATACAGACCAAAAGCGTGTCCTGTTTCTTCCTCGTCTGTGATGTAACACTCGACAGACTAACTCCACCACATATTACCCCTCGTTTTCAGATCAAGGTATTTAGATGGTGATAACGTAAACACGTACCACATTTATGATTCTCGCCATTTGCTATAGGGCCTAGTCACCACTCGTTGCATGTTTAGGGCCACGTGAGATCAAGTTGCCATGGCAATACTGTCACAGAAATTCAAATTACAGTGCCAAAAAAAGCAAGAATAAACTGGAAATATATAAACCACCAACCTTGCGCAGCCACATTTTAAGACAACAGAAAATTAAACCGCGGAATTTAGGGTTTGAGTCTTCATTAGGTGACAGAGACTTTCAGATTTCGGTTTCATTTTACTGATAAGCAAGTTGAACGGTAAAAGACAAATGAATGATAATCAACGGAGGTTGCGCGTTCAGTCTCCGGTTTAGTAACGGGAAGTTTAAGCTCTCAGGCTTTATTTTGACACAAACGTCATGAAGACAATACATAGAGCTAGAATATGAGGCTTCACTTTGCTGGTGGATTCGAAATTGGGGCTTAGGCTTTTCAGTTTAGTGATAGATGTTTCGTGTTTTCGTATTTCACTGTATTGACAGCAACTGTATCAGACGACAAATATCTACATCTCCAAGTTCAGATGTAAAGTTTCGTTTTATTTATATTTTTTGAACTGTCAGTCACGTGACAGAAAGTCTGGGCATTCATCTTTCATTGTATTGACGGAAATTGAGTTTGAAGACATACTTATTGCACCAAATTTAGGTTTTGAGATTTAATGTTAATTTTCGAATTGGACATAGAGGTCAAATTTAACATTTTATTTTTAGTAAGAAAATTTAGGGTTTCAGGTGGTTGAATTTTACTAACACACTGAAATTGAAGGTAGATGTTTATAGCAGCAATGTTAGACTTTGATATTTCATGTCATTGACCAGTACTGAACGGCTTCGGCTTTGCGTTTTCTGTTACGTGAGAAATGTTAGACTTGTAGGAGTTTAATATCTTTGACAGAACCTGAATTTAGGCCTGAAGCATGTTGGCTGTTTGAAAACAGGAGTAAAGAGAAATCCAAGTTCAATGCGACAGTACCTGCAACGTATGATTCAGGTTTTTACAAGGTTTGTTGCATATGTAAGTGTGCCGAGTACAGCTAAGAAAACACTTTGCGCTCTGGTAAGGTGTGACAAACGGCGCGCACGTTTATGGAAATTGTTAAAATGTGCATAGCCGAATGTGACAAAACTGAAACTTTCTGTTACTAATGTGCCAAGACAAACCGTAATGTCCGGGTACCTGCCGATAACACGAAACCTTACAACCGAGTGTAAGTGCAATAAACGAGTGTCTGTGAGTGATACGAACCACGAGGTCGTAACGCTTGTGTCACTAAAATGAAACCTCCACTCTGAAACTTTATACTATATTGATATTCATAATTTTATCTTCGCACACAATCTGTGTGCACAGTGTAATGTGTTATTAGTGTGTCACTGACGCCAGTTGTGGTTCGCATTATGGTAGTAATGGCGAATGCAGCGGTAGCTTTGGGCATCTCAGGCATGCTGGCAATCTCACTCCCGTAATCTTTGGAAAACGTGCGATAACATCTGAGTTTCTCACAATGATATCATGAACGCAACGTGTAGTTTGGTGTTTGACCCCAGCTACCAAACTGTACGTCTTCACATCCCAGACGACTGTAATTTCAAGACGTTATGTATGATATAGCACGTTGCTGGTGATATACGTACGGCTTTCTGTGTTTGTTGCTGTATCGGGAAGAAAGAATACTAGAGAGCAGCCATTCAGAAGTGCTTCTGGTTGAGGGTGGCAATGGAGATGTTAAGGAGAGATAGTAGATAAGAGAGAGAGAGAGAAATCGTCTAATATCATGAAATTCTATAACTTACAAGGCGTGGAATTTTATCTGGTGGCTGATTGTGGCACAAGAAAACGCCACAATTACAGTCGTTTGGGAAATCTGGATTTTGCGATTTTTTCTTTTTAAGTTTATGTATGGGGTTACAGATTTATACACGATTTTTCTGTTACTACAGGGAGGATAACATTCCCCAGTTGCAGGATGTCAGTCTGTATTTAAAGCGTAAGTATATCGGTTTGTGTTATTATTTACAATCAGCAGATAACTGTATATCGGTTTGTGGTATTATTGACAGTCAGCAGATAACTACAGGAAACATACTCAGTGAAAATAAAGATGTCGGTTACCGTGTTACTTGCTAGTGACGTCTTTTATAACTGCTTAACATGTATACATCTGCATGTATTCACATTTTTAGCCCACTTTCCGTACCTGAAAGAAAAAAGGCTGTTTCATAAGATCGCCATGCCATGTCCCGCCCGATTGCAACTATTGGACCAGGTGACTGGCTGTCACAAAACTCGGAACGAACCATATACATACTATTCGAGACCACCCCAACGTCGTAGTCAGAAGAGCATGTTTATAAACGCCACATGGAGTGTGGGAGCAACACTAGCGACCCTTATTATGTAATTCTTCTCTCCATTACTGTGTTACTCCCCCCTCTCCTAGGCCCACATACCTTCTATTGTTGAGAGATCACGTCGCAGATGCACATAAAATAACGGTATAACAGGTAAAGTTCCAGTCCACACTATGAAGGCATATCAGGTGAGCAGAAGTATAGCTCCACTTGTTCTTAAGCTAAGGTGACCATTCGTCCCGGATTTTCGGGGACAGCCCCAGAAATTTAGAATAGTGCCCCGGACTAATTTCGTCTACTATTCTATTCCCCGTTTTCATTTTTCCGATTTTACTGCGTCTTCCGGATCGTGTTGTTGAGTGTGGGGATTTGTTGGATCTTTTTGACAGCTTGCCCGACGAGGAAATGGTCACAGCACTGCAAATGGAGCAGTAAACAGTGAAGATGTGTGTGACTAACATGTGTATAATATTAATTGTTTGTTCGATGCTTCCAATCCCTGCATAAGCCAAAGAAAAAAATGGTTATTTTATGTTAACCTTGGCGCAGGATGTGAGTGGCCAATTTCACGCCTAAGCTACTTTACCTTTTGTGAAAGAACCCCTAATACCCATTTAATGGGAGGGCATGTGGGCTTCATACCCAGTATGGACATTTTTTTAAAACAAGAATTAACTATCTGTTGTGATTTCCATGATCAAATTAGCATCTTTGCATATTTCAATATCTAGAATTTTATGTAGGAGATCAGAGTAACTGGAAGTACGTATTGAACTTGCAAACCTGCTCTGTTTGTTTGTGAAGATAACATTGGTTTCTTTACTGCAGTTTATCTCGTGTACAGTCAACTGGTGCAATTCAACAGAGTTGCTGTAATGGTGACTGGTATAACTGAATTTATTGTTAGTTCTTTTGTAAGTTGTTAATTTCATTGTTTAATATCTATATTTCATTGTTGTTCCGACAGGAAAAACTGGTTTCCAGCTGCGACCTGTGGCAGGCTATTTATCTCCCAGAGACTTTTTATCTGGACTTGCGTTCAGGGTATTCCATTGTACACAGTATATTCGTCACTCATCTGATCCATTCTACACCCCTGAACCGTAAGTCTCTGTTTTTTGGCTAATAGGATACAATAATAGATATGTTTTCATGCTGTATGTGTGTATGGAAAAGTATTTTACTGTACACTAACTGTACCGTTGTCTTTAAGTTGTGATTCTAGCAGGCCTTGTGTTCCATGTGCTGGTTGCTGTGGGTTTATTTACCAGTGTGCTGCAGGAAATGTGGCAGAATAAATGTGCTGTGTTATGTACCTGTTTTGTTAGATATTGTCTGATTCTAAAAACTTGCACCTAACACTGACACCATGTCACAGCTTGAAAGTGCCAGCAAAATAAACAGTTGCAAAATACAGAATGAAAACACAGTATGGAGTTAATGTTTTTGTGGGGTGCCAAGGCATCACATCATCGGTGACTTTGTTGTTATCCCCACTTTGACAAACAGGGATGTCTGCAGAAGTGAAGTGTTTGTGTTGCTAGCAGAACTTTCATCTGCGTGGTGATTATGGACACATTGTTTGCATGGTTCTATGGTCAAGCCTGATTGAACAACCCACCAATCTTCCTCATCATTTTTGTCCAAGTCTTTTTCAGTTGCCTGTAATTTGCTGTCAAGTATGGGTGTTTTCCCATGGAGATATCTGAATAGATTAGTACCAACATTTTCCCACGTGGTTAAGATGCACATTGCTTTTTTCAATATGCTTTCCACTACTATGTACGAAATTTAACTATGAAATGAACTTGTTAATAAATCTTCAGTACATGTTTCACATCATAGTCTGAACCTGAACATTTTACATGTGTCCTTATATCAAAACTCACAGAAATAAGTTTTGTAGTTGTGAAATACATTAAAAAAAACCACAGTTAATGAATGCAAACCCAATGTTGTAACTAACTGCAGCTCCAGTTACTTAACTTCCTTGTGCATCTTGTGTCCACCCCTACTTAAATTTCCATCTGAAGCCTCATGTTGTGCTCTATTGTAGAGACTGCTGCCATGAACTGTTAGGACATATGCCACTGCTAGCAAACCCAAGCTTTGCACAGTTCTCACAGGAGCTGGGACTTGCCTCGCTGGGAGCCACAGATGAAGACGTAGAGAAGCTGGCCACAGTAAGTACCAACTACTAACTTATGGAGATCTACAGTACTTCCATTTGTAATTACTTGATTGTTTTCCATTTACCTGACTTTGTGTGTGATGTTAATACCCTTCACAGATGACAATGTTTAGATATTCAGTCGAACACAATTTAATTAGCACAACGGGATGGTACCCATAAGATGGCTGTTGCTAATCAGTATCATTCCATACATCAATACAAAATCCTCAAAAGGAAGGTTCTAAAATGTAATTCCTCTCACAATTGTTGAGGACCTGTTGCCAGTATCATTTAATACATTTTTATCATTGCTCTTGTTTTCATTGTCTTTCAGCCATAAATAATATGGCACTATAAATAAGTTTGTGTGTCCCTGGTAGTGCAGTACCAGCTTCATTGTCAAGGTTGTCTTTTGTGGGGAATAATGACTTTATCACTTATTTAGTGTCCCTTGTGGGGAAAGATTTGAAGCTATTATGTTTCATTCATTCTTAAGGTAATTGTATTTGTAGCTAGGTGTTGAGAGATATCACTAAAAGCTGCTTTGCCACAGAGTAAAATGAACACCATTCCTGCAACAAGTAGGTTGACTTGACGTTTATAAGTCTATTAAAAGTTTTCTGTTATGTTTCCAGTTACCACCTTAATTGGTTCCTTTACATCCTTTCTCTTCTAACTTAATTGTGTTTTAGGATAATTTTCCTTTCATGGCATATTTAATGATTTCAACAGTTTTTAATTATAAATTTTAAATGACTGCTATCACATGTTTTTTCCTAACTTTATTTGGTAATTTGATCAGATGCCAACATTCACTGGCACCTTCATTAAATATGGTTAGAAACTGTAAACAGCAACTCAAATGTGTGAACCCTAACTATGTTGAGACAATTAAACATGCACTGCCGTACACTGAACTGAAATGTATTGACCGCAGCTGATGGCAAATTGGTATGATAATGGGAAGCGATCAGCAATATAAGTCAGATAAAATAATGACCTATATAATTTTCTACATTGCTCTGAGGTCCATAGCCACAAATACGAAGAACATGCAGAAGTTTTTATGATGTGATTTGGTTGGCAATTAACATTGTTTTTCATTGTTTTATGTTTTTAATACTGTACTTCAGAGTAGTTTTCAAATTTAATTATTTCAATATCATGACTGGCTCTATTGTCACTGACAAACTTACTTTGGTGTGCAACTGGAACTTTCATATGACTTTGAGTACTGACCTGTTGGCTTTATATAACAACTGTAATTACCTTTGCATTGATAGTACAACATTAAGACTTACATAGAAAGCAGGATAGATAAGGTTCGAAGTCCCCATATCACAAGTAGTAGCAACTAATTTTTTAAATTGCTAGTGAAATTATTCATAAACCAACAGCAGCACATTTCAAACACTCTTGGCTATAAAAAATAAACTCACTCTTTGGGTTTACCATAACATTGTGTTACTTTCTCATAATTACTTTGTGTCTTGCAAAGTGACAAGACTATTTTAATGTGTGTAGCTTTACTTCTTCACTGTGGAGTTTGGGCTGTGTAAGCAAGAAGGTCAGCTACGTGTGTATGGAGCTGGATTACTGTCGTCTGTAGCTGAACTAAGACATGCTGTCACAGCTTCAGACAAAATAAAAAGATTTGATCCTGAAGTAACATGTCAGGAGGAGTGCATCATCACAGCATTCCAGAATGCCTACTATTATACTGATTCATTTGAGGAAGCTAAGGATAAGATGAGGTAAGCAGGAATCCATCAACAATTGATACAATTTAAAGTATTTGTGTATATCATTTGTATGATATCATATAAAATTGAATTTTATTTTTAGAAATAGTCTTCATCTACTTGCCTCTTGAAGAAAGGTAGGGAAGGGTATGAGGTTGATGTATAAGTTATGACAGAAATTGCAACTTAGTTGTTGACCAAGAAATGTCTGCTTCAGTTTGTAATATTTTAGAAGCACAACCCTAGAAACTTTGGAAATACATGTTTTCATTGCCTTCATTTACGAGAAAGAATATCACTTCTATTCATCATGAGACTTATGGTACGTAGCCTAACTTAGTTTAGTCTGGATGGTTTTGCTGAACAATTTCAATCTGTCAACATGTTGTTCAGGGGTGTTCACCTCCCACTCTGTGTCCACTGACTTTTTATAATCAGTTCCTATTTCTCATTCAGAGATTTTTGAAGTCCTTACTTGTCGTAAGATCATCTAAATGTGTCAGACTTGATGAAATTTCAGATTTCATTATAAACTGTTGTGCGAACTTCGTACACAATCACAAATGCATATTCAACCTCTTCTTATATCATCAGCATTTGCCACCCTTACGGAAGCAAGAGGCATTCATCCACGTTTTTAAAGGAGCAGCAGTACTGTTAGTACAGACCCATGTCTATTGTTCACAATTTTGTCATATTTGTGCAATTTGTTTTACAGGGAATTAAAAAAAATTAGAAAACCCAATGATGCTGAGCACTTTATTCTGACTTCACTGTGTACATGGTGCACGTTTAGTAGATGGTACATATCAGATATCCACATAGTGGCTACTGGTATTTAAGAATATGTGCCACTCTAGCATGAACACTTGTGTCATGGCATAGAAGAAACTGGTGTCAGGTGTCTGCAAACATGAGGTGACAACTTGCTTCACATTAGTGTCTGTTTCAAATCGCTTGCTAGCCAGGTGCTTTTGAGGAGGTCCAAAGAGATGAACATAACTGGCCCCACCCAAACTGCCAACTGGATTTGTGACTGGTTACAGTGCTATTGGGGGGAGGTTACAGATCACCTTCCCTGCAGCCCTAATCTCTCACCCACTCTTTCTTTCTTAGTCTGGCCTCTGTCTACTACACAATATATGCATAGAGGGTTATTTTTGCACTTGATCACGTTCAATAACATGAACACACTCAGCAGGACTCCTCTGGAAAAGGCATCGGACCATCACGAAGGTCTCTACCTGACAAAATCCAACAATGACAAAAGTGCCCCCCAGTAGCATTCAAACCTGCAATCTCAGCAAGCCAGTGACTGCATATCTACACTCACACCCAGTCACTGTGTCAAAATTTCAATAGAATACACAGCTGTTACTTGATGTGCTGTATGAACAGAGCAAAATAGTAAGTGAAACAAGTGACTGCCAATCATGACAAATTTCATAAAAGAATCAGGAGACTGTCAGTGAGATGTATGTTTCCTACTCATTTGAAAAGTATGTAGAAGCAGATAAGTGCCCTCCATATGGGAAAAACTAAATCATATGCATCATATTAATAGAAACCTGTAGTGGTGAGTCCAGGTCTGATGGTGAGGAAGAAACCAACACTTCACCCACTTATTCCACAGTTTTAAATGCACCATGTGTAAATACTTAGCAGTGGGTACAGTACGAAGTATACCTTACACATTCAGGACAAGGACAAAACTGGAGAAAATGATGCTGCAAGTGTCCTTGAAAGCAGTGTAAAAGCTGTTTTATCTGTGTATGTAGATGTTTAATATGTGTGAGACTGAAATATAATGAAAGTGATTTGTTTAATAATTATGTCATCAAAATAATCGGTGTGGGACCTAATACACTTATTACATTGTTCATATGAAGTTTGGAATCACTTGTTAAGCTTGTATTCAGCGCTGTACTGAGTTCTGCTCTCATATCTTCTGATTGTCAACAATCATGTCAAATCAACAATTCTTCAATTTCATTTTCTGCTTCGGAATAGACAAAGCCTGGTGGAGCTAGGTCAGGGGAATATGGGGTGACTGAGTGGTGCATCTCAAATTTGGATAGAAGAATACTTTCATTTATCAATGAGTCAGTGGGTGCACTGTCAGGCAAAAAGCAGCCCGTGTTCCAAGGCTTGCCTCACGTGCATGATTCTCACTAATCCACATTTCTGTACCTCTAGGCAGTACATGCTACTGGCAGATGGTAGGAATTCCTTATGGATTTTCCATTTCAAGTCAAAGAATGTCACCTGCATGCTTGGGGCACTCTACTCTTGGACAAAGATGTGAGCAGGCTGCATCACCCATTCCACATATGGTACAAAATAAAACTTGGGCCTCCTGTCTGGTAGCCAGACAGCTCCTCATTTACTGCCTTCGAGAGTAATGTTACATATAAATGAATATGTGAGATTCTGACAGCATTGTGAAGATATGTACCCATGTTTGTAAGACACTCCTTCCTCAGTGGATGAGTGTACATATAATATATGCGACATTTAAAACATAAAATTTTACCCATATATGTAACAGATGTAGTGACGTTGGTCCTGTATGTACCATCACAGCATATAGAGGTGTGGAGTTGTATATCTTCACCCATACTGTGGCACTAAATGGAGATGGGTCATCAGCTTTAACTCCAGGAAAAGAACTCCAGTTCCCACTGAATATAAGGCTATATTGACCCCAGGACATTTTGGAGAAAATTCCTGCTCCTGCCACGAATCAAATACCAGTTCCTTGGTCATCTAGCCCATAGCCTAATCAGGCTACAGACTCCACTGCCATATTTAATATATAATACATCAAATGTACAAAATATTTTATGTCATACATGTGTTAGTTCTTTTAATGCAGGACTGAGCACTGTAGAAGTTCTGGCATCAAGGTTGTTACACAGAAGTGATCGTTGCTTTAAACTGGCACACTGTATTTTATGCATTGTTAAAATTTTAATGTTGTTGCTACTTCTGTAAATTGCAGGGCATTTGCTGGTGGCATCCAGCGTCCTTTTGGGGTACGCTACAACCCTTACACGCAAAGCATAGAGGTGCTTAGCAATTCCCAGAAGATTGCAGCCCTGGTATCAGAACTGCGTGGTGACCTATGCATAGTAAGCAATGCCTTACGCAAGATCCATGAACATGATGAAACTGTTGATGTAGAAGGAATTACCAGTCTCCTGCACTCTGGCATTCATCTCAAAGAGGAAATCACAGGAAAAGAGAAACAGTGAATGTACTCCCACATACCCAATAATTTCTGTTTTACATTGAATTACCAGTATAAATGTGAATCTCAAGGCATTTACTGAAACCTAATGTAATTACATGATTTGTAACATCATTATGAAAACAATAAATGGTCTGGATTGAAAGTGCTGTCCACTGTTTGACAACCAAACACTGTCAAATGTCACTTTGTAGGAGAGCTGGGATGTGCAGTTTTACTGGTCTTGTCACAGCAACCACTTGCATATCTTATCATTATTAAATTTTGCCACAGAAACTGTATAGTGTTGAATGAAATGCTAAGATAATCACAGATGGAATTTATATCTGAGAAAAGAATTAGGCCCTACATGTAAAAGTCTATTTCTTCTTTCAGATATTAATTGACTATACAATTTTAGTGTTCTGCAACCTAAAGAGAAAACATCGCTTGGAGAATGTTACATGCAGATGGGATGATAATGTTGATATTAAAAAGGCCCAATGATTTGAAGTGACTGAATAAGCAGCTGATGGCTTCCGTAAGTGCTGTCTTCTGTCCAGCCATGTAGAGATTCATCCAACCATATTGTTATATAAGTGGGAAATTCTGAATGCAAGTAGCAACATATCTTGTGGCCTCATATCATGAGCAAATACTTCCTTACTTATTCCATGGTGCAAAGTCTTTCTTGAGAAGCTAACTGGTTTGCAGCTAGTCAAGAAATTCCCTGCATTTCACAGAACCCGAAGGTTCATTACCGCACTCACAAGCCTCCGCCACCTGTCTCTATCCTGGGCCAGCCCAATCCAGTCCATATACCCACACCCCACCACCTGGAGATCCATCCTAATATTATCCACCCATCTACGCCTAGGTCTCCCCAGTGGGCTCCTTCCCTCCGGTTTCCCCACCAAGACCCTATACACCCCCCTCTCCTCACCCATACGCGCCACAT
>Ga0123353_10015976_pt1 | contig 10947 bp, 8 predicted proteins | sample TergutLab28metaG_3_FD_92763 | JGI IMG/M metagenome (GOLD analysis project Ga0123353, IMG submission 92763) | Labiotermes labralis P3 segment gut microbial communities from Petit-Saut dam, French Guiana - Lab288 P3 | ecosystem: Host-associated > Arthropoda: Insects > Digestive system > Gut ... | reverse complement strand
GCTGCTGTTGCTGTTGCTGTTGTTGCTGTTGCTGTTGCTGTTGTTGCTGTTGCTGTTGTTGCTGCTGTTGCTGCTGCTTTTGCTGGTGTTGCTGCTGCTGCTGGTGTTGCTGCTGCTGCTGCTGTTGCTGTTGTTGTTGTCGTCGTTGCCGCCCCCCGCCGCCGCCCTTTCGCTGCTGCTGCTAGACCATTCAAGTCCCTCTTCCACGCATATTTAAGATTATATTGAGGTTAAATGAATGTGAAAGGAGTTGCTGGTCCAACTGGAAGTAGTGAATTGTCATTTATTTGAAGGAACTGAGAATAACAAAGAAAAGGTGGAGGAAAAGGAGAAGAAGAAGAATAATTTTATGGTAACCGGTCTGCAAGTCAGTATTTTGGCCGTCCGACATACTAGAATACTATCCTTATCGATGGGTTTCAGTCCTGCCGTTACTCTTAGGGCTGTGACACGCATGACAAGGGCCACTGTGCCTCATTATCAGACAAGTGGATTCCGACGAGAAGTTTGTAGCTTAGGCCACACATCGATATTCCTCTATGTTTCCCGCTTCAGAGCTTATCAAGATTCAAGTCTGCCTCAGTCCCTACGTAATATATTAACCCTTTGACGACGAAACATAGTCTACATTTTAGATACAGATTATTCAGTTCGTACGTCGCAGAGAACACTGAGTGATTTGTTAGAAATATCGTGTTACTTGAATGTTGTTTACAGAAAAAATTGTTGTTTGTTTTAAGAATAATATTCAACACATAAATACTTGAAATGTGTCAGAAAAGTAGTCTTGATAATTCAGATGTTACAGTGACTCGCTACGGCTTTACGACACGGGGATCGAATTCCGATGGAGGTGAGATTTTCCGCACCCGTCCAGACCGCTCAGTGGCTATACAATGCGTACCAATTCTCTTTCTTGGGGGTAAATCGGCCACGTAGATAACCCACCCCATCTATCATTGAGATTAAAGAAAGTGTACAGCTATTCTACTATTTTCCCTTTCCAAATTCAGGGCCTTTTCCAGGATGAAATTTTTTAACTTTACCTTTACCTTTACCTCTGTGAGACAAATACAGAGGCTTTGAAGGTTAAAGCTAAAGGTTTGCTTTAAGAAACTAAGTCACAGTAAACACACTTTGCCTTTCGTGTGTTAATGTGCACAGGAACTGTGTCACCCTGCACTTCAATACAGTGTAATATTACACGAACTCAAAGCGGAACGCAGGCTCTTTGCGCAGAGGCTATGGTTGAAGAAGTTCGAAAGCCCCGAGCAATAGGCCTAATGATGTCGGTTGAAGCATTCCAAAGTTCTGAAGGTAGTGTAACTAAGCGACATCTTCCCGAGTTGTCATTGCTTGGTGTAGAGTCAATATTGGTATTGGTAATGAGAGCTGTGACAAGCAGGGGGCTCCCCTTCCTCTTACTTCCCAACCAATACAGTTGCCTCATACTCGGCCACCATCAGCACACTCTATTCATTTTATCGCTTCCCATTACATTCCACTAATTATCGTTACAACGTTTCGCTCTATAAGAGGTTTCGTCCCTTTGATGCCTGAAGAAAAAGGGAAGCGGAGAACGGAAAATATTCTGAGAAACGCCGCTTTAAATTAATGTCTTCCTAAAAGGAATCTAGTTCCGCATTCACAATGAATGGAAGAACAGAAATGAAGACCAAATAATGCGCTTCTACATAGTAGTGGGTGTGTATAACTGTACGTATGTGTAGAGGGAAGTGCAAATGAATGGAGAAGGAACTAACGTAGAAAACATAAAAGAAGACAAAAGATTTTTCTTCTTCTGCATTGAAAATGTAAGTTTCAATGAACCAGCGGAAACACTATTTTTTTTTCGAATTCTCTTAAACATACTTCACTAAAGTAATTAAACTGTGTGTTTCTTGTATCACGCTTGTATACATTTCTCCTAAAATCGTGCTTTTAGCAATCATATTCTACGCATATACCTCAAAACTTTATGGGTCATATAAAGAAACACAGGATAATTTCATCACTTTGCTGAGAAAAGAAATTTAGTGCACTGATAGAAGGTAAAGTAAAGGTAAAGTGCACCCTTGTACAGGCACTGAGGTTCTGTACGGGCCGTACGGCCCATAGGGGGAGTAGATGTATAGCTCTTCTCTTTCTTGACCACGACACTAGAATGGGGTGAGGGATCATAGTCAAGCTCCGGCCGCTTTTTACCCTCGTGAAAGACGGGGTTCCCATTGTACAGGAGGCTGGATGGGCCCCAGGGCCGGTCTGCACAGGTGCGGAAAATCTCGCCCTATCGGGATTCGATCCCCGGACCGTCCAGCCCATAGCCAGTCGCTATACCGACTACGCTACCCGGCCCACGGACACTGACAGAGGAGTAGGCTAAATATTTCTGCTCTCAACGCAGTATTTTTTTTAACAGTAAATGATCTGACCATAAAAGTAGTCTTCTGTTGCTTACTGTTTTGTGACTATTCATTGTCAGAAGGCTTATCCTAAATACACATAACTGATCGTTCTCTGCATTATCAGCTATAAGTTTTACATTTAAGACCGAAGGAGACGCGATGTGTAGTGCATGTAGCTAGAAGTCGCTGGATTCTTACTGAACATACAATGGTGTAAGGACGTCGGTTTTTAGACAAAAGCGATTTTAGAAATCTTTTTTTGTATGTGTGTTGGACCGTGCATCGTTGTGATAATTGAAGAATAAGAACCAACTAGATGCTACTTAGTTTTTTTTATCATATTTATGTTAGGCTCAACATGTTTCGGTAACTATTATGCCCATAATCAGGAGCTCACGACTATAGTGTTGATTACCACATGGGCCGTCCGGTTCTGTAAAGACGCATGAGGTGTCGTTAATTTAAGTTATGGTATTTGTGGTGTGTGTTAGGTGTGAAATTTTGCAGTTTTTGTCGAGTGGTCATAGCTGTTTATATTATTTTAACCCTTATCCTGCCAACGTGGAGAATATGGTGAGCTCCGAATGATGCTAGCAAATGGCGGATGGGATTTAACTTGGTGTTTAAAGGGTTAATTAGAAATCGTTGTTGCATTCAGACGGTTAAAACTGTTAAAACTGTCGTTAAATGCATGACGCACTAAATGCTTATTAAGAATTTTTGCAACAATAGTTTATACATTTGTTGTTACAGTAGATAATACCAGTAAATTGGTCGTTACGATTGGTGTCAACATCCGTACTGTACAAGGTAACGGTTAACAATTTTTGTTACAAGCGTACAGTATAAACTGGCTGTAAAAATTAGTTCAGCCAACCAATAATTCTGTTACAGAATTATTACGAATATATTTTTCTTCTAATTGATTCTATGGACGTTTATGTGAATAAGACTAAGGTTCAACGATCTTGCGAAATTTCGTTTTATTTAGCTGGCCTTTTTTTTTTTTTTCGTCTTTGATCTGGTGTCTCCTTCCTCATTCTTTTCTTCATTTCTTTCCTCGTGTCAAGGTGGCTCTCCTTCCTCAATCGTTTCCTCATTTTTCCTTATGCGCACCTTAGTCTCCCCTTCCTCCTGCAGGTTTTTATTCCCCCACGTTCTGGTGACGACTTTACGGTCCAGCAACCTAACTGGGTCTCTTACGTTTCCTGCCAAACCAAAACCTCCCACACCGTCCCCAATATGATAATGCATCTACTTGCTCCTGACATTCTTCTTTGAGTGCTTGACCCTTGAACATGGGAACAATACGTTGTCCCCGAAACGTCTGTAACGAAATACGAACCTACGTCATGTAAATTTCCAAAAGAGCGAAGGTCTGCTTCAACAGTCTTACTGGCCATGTCGCAATAACCTACAATGAGACGTACTGACAGAGACATCACCCATAACACCAGAGAATGAGACACATCAGATTTTAGACGGCCTGTATAACATACTTTAAGGAATAATATATACGGATGGTACGACGTAATCCGTGACAAATACGAAAACAGAAGAAATAAATCTCTCTTGTTTTACTTAGCTGTGAGGATTTAATATCTTATCTCTTACAGAAGAGTCGTAGCGGATGTGCGCGTAATGATGAAATGTCTAGGGTGAACTTAGTTAAAATGTCTTTAATGAAAGCTTTATTCGAATTATGTATTTAAAAATTTATAATAATTAAATCATGTCAGATCAAAACAAATTTATTTGCTAAGTCAATGTATTTTCCTTTGCATGTGACTGGTAAGGCCAGTGTTCACAGGTAGGTACGTATTATCTCTCATATAATGTTATTTATTCCGTATAATAAATTCTATTCTTGTGTATCTGTACTCTTCTCGGTAGGAAGTTTACAGTGTCACATACACATACATAAGTCTGCGTCGTATGAACGCGATCATTAAATTCATGGCTTCCCTTAAAATGTATCCGTTGGTTTAATATGAATATCCGACATTTTCCAGAACAGAGGAAGTGCAACCATAATATAATTTTCTGCATGTTTGGTTGTCATCACAAGCCTGATAAAACAGTCGTGTTGACGCGACACTTCGCACATAATTTGCCGTAAGCTCATGTTCACCAGACTGTAAAGGTGTTTACTGGAAATACGTTAATCATTGTCGTTTTTTTTAGTGTGAGTAGTAAAATAGTGAAAAAGATTTAGGTTTTACTGATGAAGGAAAAGAGCATTGTTTCAATAGGACCAAAAGGTTAAAGATATACAAGGAAGCAGTCACCCTTCATTTAACGTACAGATCTTATTGAGCACGCAAATACAGTGTAAGTGGAATTCGCACTTCAAAATTTGTGTTCCAGAAGCATTGAATGAGACTTCAGTCTGAAATGGCAAGCAGTAATTTATTTCCTTATTATTCTCCCCCCATTGCGCAATAGTCGCTAGTGGATCAGGGCGTCCTCATTATCGATGCTTCGCCATCACACTTAGACACGACACTCTCGGTAGAACTCCTATGGACGAGATCCCTTGGACGCAGAGGTAGCTACCTACACTAAACACAACACTAAAAGAGAGATATCCATAACTCCGCTGGGATTCGAAGCCATAATCCAAGCAAACGAGCGGCAACAGTCCCACAACTTAAACCGCGAAGCCACCTCGATAAACCTATTTTTTTTTTCTAATTTATCAAATTCTACCTTGCATCGCTGGAAATATGAGAAGAAACTGAAAAAGAAGTTTTTCCATTTTCATATTTCAAGCTCTCTACAACTGAACTTTCAACGCCTGCCTCGGGGCACTGTACGGAATTTTTTAATTCTTCGTATGCTGCAGGCCTCGGTACATAACACGTTTTAGGACGACATTTCAGAAAGATCATATCCATGACAAGCATATGCAGGTATAGAAACGAAGCTGAATTATAGATCAAAACTCTTCATAACTTCGGCCGCTTTCCCTCGGGAAAGATCCGTCACCCACTTCACAAGAGGCTGGGTTGGCCTCGTGGCATGAAACATTTCGCCCTTGAGGATTCGATCTTCTGAGTGTTCAGCGGGTAGCGAGTGCCTATGCCAACTGAGCTAGCCTAGTAGCTTTGAAGGCATTGATGGTATTAAAATATACAGCTCCTCCGTCGTGGGCATCAATAAAGGGTTAAGATAGCCTCAGCTTTTGTTATACCCGAAAAGTTACTTCAAATTACATCTATTAAAGTAAGTAGCCCGATGATGGATGACATGGACGTAGACAAGGAAATCGAAAAAACATTCCTAAGGTCTTCAAGTAACATGTACAAATAAACATGTACGAAATTTGTGTGCGGCAAATTTATTAATAACTTAATCCGTCTATTCCATCTATATTACTCACCTATAAATTACTTATTAATAAGTTATTTACCGACGATATGAGAAAAGATTCACATTTATTTACAGTATGATTAATATTCCCTCAAATTACGACATACGTCGAAGCAATTATTATGAAATTCTGTTTCTGCATCGAGTGGGATACCGAAGGTACTTGTTGTTCACATAAAAGCATTCTTCATAGCTCAGTTTACATATGGTTAGAAGAAGAGTAATTTATTTCAAAAGTTATAACGCCGTTTTCATTAATTCCATACTGTAGAACCCGGTTATAACGACATCGGTTTATACAACACCCCGGCTATAACATCAGGTATTCTGTGTTACTAATTAATTCTTCACTATTAACCGTAACATTATAATCCTCGGTTATGACAACGCCCGTTTATAACGATACAAATAATTCAGTCCCTTTCATGACGTTACAAACGAGTTTGATTCTATGTACTTTTCTAAAAATATCTGTAAATTTTATAAACAGGATAACTTCCCTAAGGATTGCTATTCAAACCCAATACGATATTCTCAATATTCCACAGAAACAGTTAGTGTAAGATCCTATCAAATGTCTGCTATATTTAACCACAATTCTATTTTTAACTAGCGTCATCTCTGTTAGTCACTAAATGAGAAATATTTAATTAAATAACACACTAATTTTATGGAGCAGAATCCTCCTTTTGAACGTGGTTTGTTAAGGCGTAATGAAGAATAAATCAAGTCTTATAGGAACACTTTCATTCCAATAATACAGGGTTTTTCATAAGTCCGTGAAACATTTTACAAATTCGCAACAAATAAACAGTAATGATTACATCTTCCAACAAGACGACTCTCCGGCTCACTACAAAGACGTGCTAGGGTATCTCAATCGAAACTTGCCACAAAGGTGGATAGGACGCACAGGAAAAGATGACGCGTTAATGCGGTGGCCACCACGGTCTCCGGATTTAACCCCGTGCGACTTTTTCTTCTAGGGGTTTGCGAAGGACACTTTCTTTGTGCCTCCACTCCCCGCTAATCTCGAGGATCTTCGCAACCGTATCACCGGTGCTGTGGCTCTGGCCGACCGTGATATGCTGACACGCGTGTGGAAAGAGATGGGCTATCGCATAGATGTCTACCGTATTACCAAAGGTGGACATATTGAACATCTGTGAAATATGTAAAAAAAAAAAACTTGGAGAGTTTCTCTCGCTATCGGCGTAAGATATACCGTGATCCATTGAGTAGTTTATTTGTTGCGAATTTTTTAAATGTTTCACGGACTTATGAATAACCCTGTATTTTCGCAAAAATCCCTCCAGTTCTTCATGTCCTTTATGGAAACAATCCAGTCCTGATGCTTATACAATTTTGCTGTGACGTACGTGCAGTTTTAAAATGTAATTACTACTACGCCTAAAACTATGTGCTTTCCCTGCCACATCGCTTTAATAATACATGTTCAATGGTCAGTTAGAATAATTAAATACAAAATAAATCACTTCACAGTGCTAAAATTGCAAAATGGACAGAACGGTTTCCTAACTTCCGATCCCATTGCTTCTTATTAGAGAACTGTCACTGTATTCAGAGTAGGATTATCCCCAGCTTAGCTTTATTAATCCCTCTTAGTTCCCCCTTATTTAAGTTTTTGCTTTCTATTTCCGTCTGTCTTGACAGCATTCAAGTCTTTCAAATTTTGAGATGAGGTTATTGAAAAGCAGAAATTACCAGATCTTAAAGGATTTTCTGAAAACAAAGAAAGGCGTCTCGACGAAAAGCAAAAAGAGGCGGTTACAATGAATGTTTCCCTCTTTCAATGAATTGCCAAAGTGTAAGAAGAAGGACGAGGTATTTAAAGACACGGGGTCAAGTAGTAAGAAGAGAGTACAAAAAGCGAAGCTGAATTTTCTTAATGGGTTTCTTTGTAGCCAACAGCAATATTGAAGGCTTTTGTATGTTGAAAGGAGAATCCTTCGGCAATTTTATATCTGAAAGTACCCGAGAAATGACAGGAGTCCGATTGTCAAACTTGAATGCAGGATATAATTATTGGCTCTGCAACTCGAAGAAATATACGGGATTTTAAAAACTGAAAGTACTATAGATATAACACTTTAAACACGAAGTTTCAAAATTTTATGAAATTGGTAATGCATGACTGGACGATTCAAAACAAAGTATGCGGGAATTCAAGGCTTACTCCGCGAAGCAGATAAGAACTGCGCTCTTCTGGGTTATTGCGCAGTGTGCAGAGGTAATTCCTTACCTAACAAGGAAAGTAATTATCACTACACGCTCCGTAGTGGCCCATAAGAGTGCAGTTTTCTTACACACGATAACTTACTTCGTTATTAAATCAGTTTCGAGCAGACTGCCTTGAGAAGACTTCGCCACCCGCATTGTTAACGCCGGGCGTGTAATTAAACTCTGTCCCTTAGCTGATGGGAATTATTAGTGACAATAATATCGCGTCCCTCAAAATGTAAACACGGAATTTCCTTGTATTTTGTCGGCATACTTCACCCTGGGCCTTCGGTGATGCTACCTTCTTGTAATTCGTTTTGAAAAATCTTGGTTTTTACAAACAGAGAAATAAGATCAGGAGTTTCTATTTACACAGTTACATTATTCTTTTGATTCAGAGATATTTCAGTGACACCTCCATCGAAAAATGAAGAACTATTACATAAAATCAAAGAGGAAATGAACATTATATACAAAGTAAAACAAAGAAAGGGGACCGCGGTAGCACATCGGTTAAGGTGCTGTGCTACAAATCGGAGGGTCGCTGATTCGATCCCAGTTGGTGTTAGCAGAATTTTTCATTGACATAAAATCCTTCCGATTGCACTATGGCCCTGGGATCGACTCAGCCTGTAACAGAAATGAGCACCAGGAGCATTTCCTGGGGGTATATGCGGCCGGTGCGTAAGGCTGACAACCTTACAAACATCCTGGGCCATTGTCACGAAATCTGGGAACCTTAACTTCCTGCAACCCTCTGGGCCATTCCAGGCCTCTAACGGGAGTGAATGAATGAAAACAAAGACAGGTTAAATGTTTTGATCAAATTTTGCGGCGTAACGGCCTTTTAAAACACAAAAACAAAACATTTTTGAAGGAAAGAGAGAATGGAAAACAGGAGGGACGGAAGAAAGAGAAGACGTAAGAAGCTACCGAATGACCTTAAGGAAGAAGAAGATACTGGAAAATGAAAAGGGGAGCATTACATGCCACAGTGTAGGGAAGAGGTTTTGGATGTCTTGTAGGATGCACTGTTTAATGATGCGCGAAAGTCAACCGAAAACTAAAAAAAAGAAAAGTAACATTTTGGAAGGTTATTCAAACTGCCTTTATGTAACTTACAAAGCAAATAATTTATTTGTTAAGTAAACAAATTTAGTATAAATAGTCACTGCAGTACAAATATATATTTCTTACAGTCTCGTGTGCTATCACATCCCACTCTACGCACCGCACAAACATATCAATACAAACCGCAATAAACCCATACCTCCACAATACACGGTTCTCCTTACACTCATCAATATCGCAGGAGAATGCTGTCCTAATATTTAAAACGCCGGTTAACTATTTGCCCCTGGACGCTGCACAAACTCCCAAAATGACTTGAATCTTCAGCAACATGGCTGGGAGAGACTCAAATGTCGCGAATCCGGAAATGTGAGTATAGCTAAGCTTTCCTGGGTGCTCGTTCTTTCATTTCCTCTTTTTCTGGTTGTATTCTCTGTTTAGTTCATTGTGTAATACAATAGGATTTTCCTGTGCGACACTTGCCATTCCGTGTCGCGGCCCGCAGCTCTCTTATCAGTCGTACCGGCTGTACCGTACAGAGTCTTAAAAAAAAATTAATAGTTGTTCAAACACCAAAAAAAAGTCTAAATCTACGGAAACAAATTTCATTGCCAATTTCGCAAGGACATCACTTGCCAAGTGTTGCCAGTCCTAACATCCTGGTGTTAAAAAGTGCAGATACGTTAGACTTCGTCATAAACCTAAGCTGGATGATCACCCCTTGTCAGCTGTCCGTAACTGCTTATTCGTTACAATCTCATTTAGCCTTCCGATCTTGGTGCCGTTTTCTCCATCCGTAGCCATACGATGGGTCATGCCGTTTTGATAGGGAGTAAATTAGACTTAAATACCGGGTGCGGCAGAGATTCATAAGATTGTAAAAATAATAATAATTTAATAAATTAATTTACAAAATTATAAAAGTTTTATGTTGATATTATCTTTAAGTATAGTAAGTCACTTATTTTGTCCAACCCAAATTTCTCCGGTTATTACGCAGCGTGCTGTGGTAATTCCTAACTGATATCTCGGGACAACATCTCGGTCCCATATTCAAGAGTCGAGAATCCAGGATTCAACACTTGAATATGGGACCGATATGTTGTCCCGAAAAGTCGGTAAGGAATTAGTACTATAAGCTCCGTAATATCTCAGAAGAGCGCAGATCTCATCTTCAGGGAGTTTATATATGTAAAAGATTCCTTAAGGGTGATCAATGAAACATCGAAACATGTAGGAATTTTGACGGATTGTACGAGTATATGAAAAAGTATATAATTTTAATATATTGTGCTTTTGTTGGCATTACTTAGTGAATTCTAAAATTAACATTTTATATATAATAACTGTTGAAGTTCTTATATATGAAAATTAAACATTTCTACGCCATATTTTTAACATCTCTCGGTCTACTTCATTTAGCTTTCAGAAAATGTGGTGTCATAACAGACGTTGCTGATGCCTGAAGTTACTTTGTCGTGCTGCGAGTTGGCAACCTGAGTTTTCAGCGTGCATTTATGTATTATATATATATATATATATATATGTTGTTAACCCCTTGGTGTTGTTTACCTTTTGTACATGTTATATTTGTGGGCCGGGTAGCTCAGTCGGTGTAGCTACTGAGCTACGGGCTGGACGCTTCGGGATCGAATCTCGGGGGAGACGAGATATTCCGCCCGTCCAGACCGGCCCTGGGGCCCACCCAGCCTCCTGTAAAATGGGTATCGGGTCTTTCCCCGGAGTAAATTGCGGACGGGGCGTGCTTCATATCAGTCACCCCCTTCTAGTGCCGCAGTCACGTAAGAGTAGAGCTATACTTCTACCCACCCTCTGGGCCAAACCGGGCCTCTAACGG
>Ga0123353_10015975_pt1 | contig 10947 bp, 12 predicted proteins | sample TergutLab28metaG_3_FD_92763 | JGI IMG/M metagenome (GOLD analysis project Ga0123353, IMG submission 92763) | Labiotermes labralis P3 segment gut microbial communities from Petit-Saut dam, French Guiana - Lab288 P3 | ecosystem: Host-associated > Arthropoda: Insects > Digestive system > Gut ... | reverse complement strand
TGTGCCGCAAACTTCCCCGCGCTTCAAGTAACTCTCCTTAAGCGCCTCAAGTAGTCGAATAATAACCGCAAATTGATCCTTCTGTGCCTGCAAGGTAGTATATTCTCATGCAAGCATTCAACAAAATTCAATAGCAAGGGAGAAAAAGCATGGGCTTAGCACAAGAAAAAACTGTTTCAAGTAGCGTAAACGAAGTTAGGCTCTTGGAACATTTGAATAAGTTTTTCAGTTCTTCAACGGTTGTCTTGGCGGAAATCATGCAGAACTCACGGCGGGCAGGGGCAAGTGGGGTATGGTTTGAGTTTGATGAAGAAAAAGCCACTTTAACCGTCAAAGACAACGGATCAGGAATAGAGGATTTTAAGGCATTGCTGACCTTGGCTGGATCAGGTTGGCCTGACAAGGTGGCTTTTGAGGAAAACCCGTTCGGTATGGGTTTTTTTTCAGTCTGCTTTGCTTGCAGAATCGTAACGGTCAAGAGTAAAGGCTGTAAAATTGTCTTCACTTCGGAAGACATAATAGAAAAGCGTCCCATCAACATAGAGCCTTGCGAGCATTTCGCCGGAACTCATCTAACCCTTGAGGGTTTAACGGTTAAGGCAAAGATATTAAAGAAGGCTTTGTTGGGATACGCCCGTGGTTTTGCAATCCCAGTTTGTTTTCAGGGAGAGGAGTTGCCCAGGCCGTACGCAAAAGCCGCTTTGACTGGTGTCGATACTGAGGTGGGATTTATCCATATTCCAGGAATTCATGACCATGAAAGCGACTGGTGTGCAGGTAACAGCTACCGAGCGTATTGTCAGGGTTTTTTTGTTGCCGGAGATATCTATGGGGGAATTATTATCCATGTGAACCATCACCGTTACGTGCCAAGGATGCCAGATCGAGATACGCTTGTTGATGAGAGGCAGGCAGACCAAGATTTTAAAAACCAAATAAGGATGTTGTGGCGTGAGTTTTTGCAGAACAAAAAAGAAACTATGCCTGCGATAGCGTTTGCTGAAAAATATTGGCATACAGCAGAAACTACGGATTGCCTGGATTTGATGAATGATGTACCTGTAATACCAAGGTCGGAGCTTTTTTTGGTAGATTCAACGCCGGTCAGATCTATTGAAGGGGATTGCATGTTTACACGAATGTCTTCTGCGTCCGCATTGATGAGAGATGTTGTGGGCGGTAAAATTGTACTGTATAGCAATTCTGTCTTTGCGAATGAAGACTCTGTGGATTATTTTGCCAGAGTCATGTTTGCGAAAGCTAAAAACTTATGTTTTGTCGAGAGTCTTCCGGAGGGACATTGGGCAATACCATATCTGATTGACCTGTCCAAGCCTGCGGTTACAGTTGGTGGTCAATGTATAGCAAAGCAAAAGTTTTTCGGAAGAATAGCGGATGCGGAAGTTGAGTTGGTAAGGGGTTTGAGCGTATCTATAGGTGGTGATACTGTTTTTCTTGGTGAAGCCGTTGCTGTTGGGTCTTTTTGTTGGACAGATAACTCGGGAAAAATTCTTGTACCTGAAAGTAACCCCGATGAAGGAGAGGTTCTACACCAGATCTCGAACTATATTGACGAAGATGGTAACTATAGAGAAGATCGGTTTGAGGATGACCTTACGTGTTTATCTGACTTGATAGCAATTATGGTCGGGGAATTGCCAGAAAAGACTGTGCATAAGTGCTTGGCGTATGCTGGCGCTCCCCAAAAAAGCAATCTGCGGTCTTGTACGTTTGAGGTTTGCTTTGACGAAAACGGAAGGATTAGCGTTAAGCGTTGTGCGTAAACAGCGAAAGCGTCGCGGCTGAAAACCGCGGCGCTTTCTTGTATATTGAAGAACTCGCGCCGCACTCCCCGTCCATAGCGCCGAAGGCGTTTGGGCGGGGTTAGGCGCGAGACGGGATTGAGAGAAAAAAAGAAAGAATATTAGGATTTAAAACAAGTATGCTTTGTAATTATGATTCTTTGGTTTGACAGTAGGATGAAAATAAGTTAATCTGCAACATAAACACAGGTAGCAATATGGAAATCATAACGTCATATAAAGTCAGAATCGTCGGAATGAACAATATCTTTAATGATACGTTAGAGATTTATCGTTCATTGCTTGCGTATCTCATAAACACGACAAATACGGAATGGGAAGATATCAAGGAAATACCTTCAAGCGAGTACAGGGTAAATTATATCGAAAAACTAATACATAGGACAATCAAAAACCCAAATCCAAAGTATACGGATTTAGATACCATCTTTTTTAAGCTGCCATCTTATTTGAGGCGTGCCGCAATATCGAGTGCGGTTGGGATCGTAAGCTCCTTTAACTCCAACCACAAAAACTGGGAAACCAAAGGCAAAAAAGGACAGCCGCCAAGGTTGCAACTAAAACATTATAATTTTCCGGCGATGTATAAAGGTAATACCTTCGTAAAAACAGGACTCTATACCGCAAAAATCAAGATATTTCACAAAAATGATTGGGTGTGGCTGGATGTTCAACTTCGCAAATCTGATATGGATTACATATTAAGGCATAAGATGAATTCGAAAGAAATGTCAGCTACCCTTGAGAAAAAAGGAAAAGCATGGTGTCTCAGGTTTGCGTTTAAAGATAACAAAAAACTCACAAACAGAAAGAAGGTGATTCTTGGTGTAGATCTTGGAGAGAAAAACTCAGCGACTTGCTCTGTCATGCGCTCCGATGGAACTATCGTAGCAAGAAGGATGTTCCGCTTCCCTATTGAACAAGACCGGATGGAGCGCATGTTAAATGTAATCAAAAAAGCACAGCAAAACGGAGCCAGGCAAACGCCAAAGCTTTGGGCGTTTGCAAATAATTATAACAAATCCGTAACCGAGAAGACTGCCAACGCCATAGTGGGGTTTGCAAAAGAATATCACTGCAACGTGATCGTGTTCGAGTATTTGGACATGAAAGGCAAAATCGGAGGTTCAAAACGGCAAAAGCTCCATCTGTGGCGCAAGAAAGGTGTGTTCGGGATCGTAACCACCAAAGCGCATCTTTTCGGAATGCGGGTGGCCAGGGTATGTGCCTGGAATACAAGTAAATTGGCGTTCGATGGCAGTGGGGAGGTAAAACGCGGGAAGTATACCTCCAAAAAAGGCATAGAGCGTAATAACTACAGCATGTGCCTTTTCCAGAGCGGTAAGGAATACCACTGCGACCTGAATGCAAGCTATAACATCGGTGCGAGGTATTACATTCGCGAGTTTTTAAAAACCTTGCCGGCGACGGCAAGGTTGGCGGTCGAGGCAAAAGTTCCCCGGCTTGCTAAAAGAACGACATGCGTCCTGTCTGATCTTCTTAGCCTTTATGCGGCTCTTGCGGCGTAAGCTAAAAGATGCTGAGTTTAGGCCCTACGGCAGACAGGAAGTCTAAAAGCCTCAAGCTTTTAGAAGCCCCGTCCATAGCGCCGAAAGCGCTTGGGCGGGGAGAGTTCACCTTGCCGGCAGATGCAGTTTGTAGGAGTGGACGAAAAGACGGCGAGCAAGGATGTTGCGGAAAAGACCAAACCCGTATATGCTTTTGCCAGGAAAAAGTCTGTTGGCTGAAATTCGGCCTCGCTGAAACAAGAAAGATTTGAGCAGGTGAGCTGCCCCGCAGCTAAAGACCGCGTGGTAGTTCGCTGAAAACCTGGAAATATTGTTTGCAAGGACGGTTAGAGATGGAAGGTAATCCTGGAGACAAAATCCAGCCCGTAACCAGCGGCATTTTTACGCCTTACCGCCAAAAAATAATCGAAGAAGCGTTTGCGATCGAGGCCAAAGACACAATCGAGGCTGGAGCGCTAGGATTTATGGGATGGGTTTTTGTTCAAACTTCGTTGCCTCACAAGGATCCCAAAAATGTCGAAGTATGGGGAAGGCGAAACGGCGCCCTCTCTATGGTGGTCCAGCCAGGGGTGTATCTGGATGAGAAGGGTAGGGGGGTCAACATAGGCATTCCCTATGGGGGACTGCCAAGGCTGCTGTTGGCTTGGGTGACAACCGAGGCTGTTAGGACAAGGGAGCGCCAGCTCTTTTTAGGGAAAAGTCTCTCGCAGTTCATGCGCGAGATAGGACTCGACCCTACAGGAGGGCAAAAGGGTAGTATTACTCGGCTGAAAAATCAAATGCGAAAATTGTTTTCAGCCAACATCTCCTGTACCTACGAGGGCAGGGAAAAGAAGGGCGGTTTATTGGAGTGGGCCAATGCTGGATTCAGGTTGGCAGACAGTATTGTTTTGTGGTGGGATCCAGCTTCTCCAAAGCAAGAAAATCTTTGGAACTCAACAATTACGTTAAGTGAACTTTTTTTTGAAGGGATAATAAAAAATCCTGTACCGATAGACATTAGGGTTTTGAAGGTTTTGAGCCAATCAGCTTTTTCTCTTGATATCTACTTTTGGTTAACTTATCGAATGTCTGTTTTGAGTAAGCCTACGCTTGTCCCTTGGGAAGCCCTTCGAGCGCAGTTTGGGGCTGAGTACAAAAGAGATAGAGCTTTTAAGGAAAACTTTCTCAAAAGCTTGCAGAAAGTGCAGCTTGTGTATCCAGGCGCCAATGTAAGAAGTCAAGATAAAGGGCTGTTGTTAATGCAGGGGAAACCTCACGTTTCTCGGCGTCTTCCAGGAAAAGGGAAAAAACATAATGCCTGAAGCCAGGGGCTACCGCGTCGTTAATTCTTTTGGTGTCATTTTTTTTACGCATAAAGACTGGCGGGCATCAGGTAAATTTATTGCGTTTTTCTCTCAAGCCGTAAGAGTGTTGTCGCTTGTGGATATCTATCGGAAACATTAGGGTTTTTCCACGCATAAACGCTGGCGCTACGGGAAAAGAAACACGCATAAATGCTGGCGATTAAGGCAAAAAACACGCATAAACGCTGGCGCACAAGTCCGCAAACCCTTGATAGTTGCGGGTTTGTGAACTCACTCATGTAGTTTTCTTTCAGATAATTTAAAGAACAAGTAGTTAGCTCCGCGATCCTGTGGAAACGCCAAAATCGCGTTCCCACAGGCGTCCGCGGAGTCAACTGTTTTTGCAACCTTTAAAGTATTTCTTTACCCCTCTGGCCGACTTACCTCAAAAGCATGTTAACTGCCTTGGTTTAAAGGAGTTATGCCTACAATCGGCTTCCTGGAATTTCTTAAGGTGAAATATAAAGCGCCGCAAGTTTCCAGAAAGCAAAAATAGCAAGCGTCGCAGGTTTCAGGGAAAGCAAAATGGTAGGTGTCGAGTATTCTTCGAGAAGACAAACCTGCGGCGCCTGCAATTTTGTTGAGATGAAAACTTAAAGCGCAAAGGCGGGAGATGAGGCAAAAACGCTTAAAAATAGAGGCGTTACAGGAAAAACAACAAGCGCTTTAAATTTTTGTTGAGTTTTTTCTTTGCTCAAGATATCTGTAGCTTGTCGTTAGGGAAGAAAAAGCCAAGCAATCGCGGCAAAAGGCAGTGGAAGCTGACGGCAACCGGTCAAGGTGGCATTCGGCGGGTAAGCTGGCCAGAGAGGAACCAGAGAAGACCCTGCCCTCCCGGGAAGATTTGGCTACAAAACCAAAAAAGAAGTGCAGCACTTTCCCTTGAGTGTTTCTGCTGTTGAGGAAAAGTGACGCCGCACAGCGAAAGGCACAGGATATGAAAAAGCGAGGGCCAAAACCAAAAATAAACAGCAGGAAATATAGGGCGTTTGTGTTCCTGTCTCTTGCGGAAATAGAGCAAGTACGAAAAAGTGCAGCGCAAGAAGGAGTTGGGATCTCGGAATATATCCGAAGGCGAATAACGGGACCCAAAACAATTGGGCTGTTAGAAAACCTCCTTGATGAGCCAGGAAAAGAGTTTTTAGCGTTAGCGCGCGCGGAGGGATGGGAGGGGTTCAGGTCTTCAGCAGGTTGGGCAGCCGCAGGAGGAAAAGAAGGGAAAGAGCAGATAGACGAAGCAAGCTGGCCATATGTACGCCTGGTCGAGAAAGCCGACGGCCAAGAAAGCGGAGAGAATTTAAGGAAACAAATGGTGACAATGGATCCATACAAAGAGCCTGTGAGGAGAGGAAAGGTTACCATAGAGGAAGCGGTTAATTGGACAGGAGGCGACTTGAGGAAGATCTTGTCGATAGGGATGTTCGAGGTGGCACGAAAAACTAAAGAAGAAGATTGATGAAACACAGCGCCGCACACCACGTCCATAGCGTCAAAGGCGCTTGGGCATGGTGTGCGGCGCTGTAAGTCTTGAAGCTTAATGTAATTAGAAACAGAGGTGTTCGTTCTTTCGCTAACAGTAGCTGTAAAATAAGAATTGCTCCAAAAATAGGGTTTCCAGTAATATCGAGAAATATGAACATGATCCAAAGAAATGTTTGTCTCGAATATCTTGCATGACTATTTGCTTTAATTCAGTTTGCTCCTAAAACCACCAATACAAATGAAGGCGTTTAGGCTGATTAGATCGAAATTTTGAAGCTGTTACAATGTAGTCATGCCAGCAACTAAAAGTGCCATCCAAAAACTGACTTGCGAAACATGTGGATTGTTGGTTTTCTCCTGCGAACCTAGATGCTATTTTTGTGGGAATGAAAACCTTGTTGTAAGGTTGGGTTCAGCCGCAAGTAAAGATATTCCGGAAATGAAACCAGTTAAAAGCTCGAATGTGGATTCTGTTGGATACAAGCCGGGGTCTCGGGAACTGTATGTTAGGTTTAAGGGTGGAAAATCGTATGTCTACAGCGAGGTGCCCGGAAATATTTACGTGGAACTTGTTGGAGCTCCATCTGTAGGAAAGTACCTGAACAAAGAAGTTATACCGTATTTTAAGTGCGAAAGGATTCAGTAGGCAACAACGAACAAAGCTGGCGTGGTATACTTAATGTGCGAGTTGTTGGGGTTTAACCTGTTAGGGGAGGGCTTGTAAGTCAATCACCCCCCACTGAAGTGGGAGGCTTGGAAGAGCCTGGTTGATTAGCCTGAAGCCTTTACTTGCTCGACTGGCTTGTCCGTTGCTTGAGTCAAGATTACAATGAACGCGCGGGAGCTTTGCCATTTCTTCTCCTTGCGGACATGCAAGCGAGCGCAATGGGAGATTCGAGAAATGGCAATGAGGATGTTGGCGATTGCGCTGGAGGAGGCGCCTCTGTTGTTTGAAAACGCGGGCCCAGGGTGCGTCAGGGGGAAATGCCCCGAAGGAGAAATGAGTTGCGGGCAACAAGAGAAGGTAAAGGATGAGATATCGAAGTTGCATTGCTGACAAGAAAGAGTTGTTGTGCTGTCCAGGAAAAACGGTGGTGAGGAAAGGAAACCGATTCTAGGAGGGATTCAGAGTGAGAAGCGTAAGTTTTGCGTTGTCGGTTGCTGTTTTTTGTGTCTTTTCTGTTGTTGGAATACCAGGGGCGGTCTCTGCGGACAAGATGTTTTTCGGAGAACGCAGTGAAAGCAAGGGTCCGGAAAGATGGGAGTACAAAAGCATAGCTATGAGCATGGATGGACGTTTCTTCGATGATACCCTGTACCGAAGTATAAAGAATAAAAAGGAGGAAACTTCTGCCTTCCTTAGCAAGTTGGGAGCAGAGGGATGGGAATTGATTTCGGTTGTTACGGTAGGAATACACCACAGCGGTGCATTGTATACCTTTAGGAGGAAGTTGTAATTAAAGGTTCTTGCATTAAAAAGCGTAAGAAAGCAAAACTTAAACGTTAGATTGTTCTGTTGTTTTTGGTATACTGAAAGTGTTAGGGCTTAAAATTCAAAGTCAGGAGGTTTTGTTATGAAAAGCACAATTGGCGCAAACATAGAGTGTTCTTCGGAAGAAAGCATTGGCACGAACATTTCAGGGGGGGGGGTAGGTCTTTATAAGCCCGATTTTTGGGTTCGTAGTTGCGCCGAGAATGACAAAGCTTTGATTGATTTGTTGGAAAAAGCACTTAAGGATGCTCCGGTTTTTGATTGTTATGAAAAAGCAAGCGATTGGGCGGAGGAAAAACTTAAGGAAGAACTGCAAGGCACAGAGTGGAACTATGGGGAGCATGTTCTTTCGCATAGAACAGCAGTGGGTTGGGAAGCCGAAAATCAGCCTGTGGTGCGCGGTGTTGAGATAAGAGAGGGAAAAGATCTGTTTTGGGAGCAAGAAGCAAGGCAGTATGAGTGCAGGAGGGGTAGTGGTCGTAATAAGTGTATTGCTTCGAGATGTAGATCCTGGATTTGGTACGAGATGGAGCGTACAATTAACTTTTGTGATGTGCGCGGGAAAAGTCATTATGGCAATGCCTGTGTTGGTTCCAAGTGTAACCGTTGGGGTTTGTGTGGAATAACGAGGGAGGTTGGTTTTTGTAAGATTGGCGCTCTTAAGCGGCCTTAAAGTTCTCCGTAAACAAGAAAACCGAAAAATGCCTGCGGAGGCAAAGTGAAAAAAATAGAATTTGTTGTTTTCAACAAAGACGAAGGTTCTTTTGAGTCTTTTGTGTCAGATTTTACTACATTTGGTTTTTTAGCGCTTTGCATTTGGTTTAGTCAAGAACAGGGAGGCGGTTGGTGGACCTTTTTTACATACTCAATGTTTTTGTTCCTTATTGGCGTTAAAGCAATTTCAGCCTCTGGTCGTCAAAAAAAACTCAGGACGAAAAAAGAAGCTGTCGATTGGGCAAATTCTTTGCCGGAAGATTGATTTTTATTGAGTGTATTAAGGCTACCTAATGCCAAATTCATCCAGTCAAAGTCATCATCCTTTTCTTGTCGCATTGGGTACTGCCTTGCGCCGCAAGCGGATTGAGCGCGGAATCTCTCAGGAGGAACTGGCTTTCCGGGCGCAAATAGACAGAAGTTACCTGGGAAGGATTGAGCGTGGGGAAAATAACGTGACGGTTCTCACCTTAACAAGGCTGGCAAATTCGCTCGATATGTCCCTGCCTGAACTGCTCGATTTAAAACAAGATTAAAGTTTTCCTCCAAGCGTTTGCGAAACAGGTAATGCCAAAAATAACGGTTGTTGTATTGAATAGCTTGGCTTAACAATGCGGGCAATTAAAGCTTGCTTGTTTTGTCTTTCCCTTGTGTTTCCCTCCGCTTTGATCTAATACTTCCAGCACGTTATCATTCTCTTGGTTGTTAAATCTCCTGGAGGATGGAAATGTCGAAGCTTAAATTGTGAAACTACAATTCTTGTGTCGATTCTTGGTTTTCAGAAAACCACAAAAGAATGTTGAGAGGAGACAAGCATGAATGAGTCAATTCGCCTTCTGTCTACGAAAAATGGCGCAAACAAAGAGTATCGTGTTCAGTTAGAGGCCCGGGACGGAGGATATATTCTTACTGGGTTCAATGGTCGCCGTGGCGGTTCGTTGACCGCGCAGGTAAAGATTGCTTCCCCGGTTTCTTACGAGGAAGCAAAAAAAGCATACGATGCGCTGGTAAAATCGAAACTCAAGGGCGGCTACCACCCTGCCGACGTGGGCGCGGAATATGCTGTTCCCGCAGATATCGGTAAACCAACTGGCATCGGCCTCCACCTGCTTGAGCAGGCTTCTGAGTCGGATATCGAAAAATTTATCAAAGACGACAGTTTTCTCGCTCAGGAAAAAATTGATGGTGAGCGTCGTCCGGTTGCCCGCCGTGAAACCGTTATCGGTAGCAACAAGAACGGGTTTCAGACCACTTTGCCTGCGGAGGTGGCTGAGGCTTTATTGGTGCTGCCCCCGGACACGGAAATTGACGCCGAGCAGGTCGGTGAAGTGCTGCATGTGTTTGATGTTATGCGGGTCGGGAGAGAATGTCAGCGAGGTAAACCATGCGGGGAACGCCTGTTGGTTGCTGAAGGACTGGTAGGTTTTGTCGGGAGGCCAGCGAGCATTGTGGTTGTCGATACTGCCTTTGGAACATATGCCAAGCGTGCTTTGTATAACCGTTTGCGCGCCCAAAACAAGGAAGGGATAGTTTTTAAGCGTATTGACGCCTGCTACGGTGAAGGGAAAAACAATGACCAGTACAAAGTGAAGTTTACGGAAAGTGCCACCTTGCAAGTGGCGTCAGTACATCCGGCGAAGCGCAGTATTGCCGTGCAAGCCTACGACGAAACTGGTGCTGTTGTGCCTCTCGGTTCGGTCACTATTCCGGCAAATTACCCCGTTCCGGAACTAAATGCTCTTGTGGAGGTTGGGTATCTCTATGTGGTAAAGAGTCTTGTCCAGCCCGTTTATAAAGGTGTGCGTGCCGATCAATGCGTTGGCGCGTGTACTGTTAAGCAGTTGAAGTATCGCGCTGACATTGGCGAGGAAGAAATTTCAAGCGACGAGTCTGCTTTGTTGGCAGCTACGGGTTAATGTGCGGATCGGCATGGGCGATAGTAAGGCGAAACAATACTGACGCCCATGCCGTACCTTTGATGTTCTGATCCGTTCAAGATTGAACCCAAGAATTGTATGGCTGCGGGTTAAAACATAGCTGATATTGCTGTAGGTGCCTGGAGGGGAATATGCTATGCTTTGTGCAAGCTTAAGCGGTAAGCAAGAGGGGGAAGATGGAAAGCAAGAGAGAAAAGGAAAGGATTATAGAAGGTGTTGTGGAAAAAATAATGGATGTTTTAGATAAGACTTTTCTTGAAGGGGAAATGACTCAGGAGGAGTACGAAGGCAAAGCAAGGCTTTTGGATTCTCGTGCAGAAGAAATTTACCGGGAAATGTGCGCGGGAAGAAGCGGTAGTTATTAAGGCGTCAGCTCTGAATAACAAACAAAACGCGGAGGGAAAATGAACAGGAAGGGAAGCGCGGGAGTTTTAGGTGTTGTTCTTCTTGTCATTGTTGTAATGCTTTATTTAAGCGTGCATAACAAAACCGCAAGATCAAAGTTGAGGAAGCCAAAAGCAACGGAGGTGGCCGAAGCCAGCAAGATGATTGGGGATTCGCTGAGAGGTAACAAAGCCTATTTGCGTTGTCTCTGGATCGACGGATTAAAGAGCAATGAGCAGC
>Ga0123353_10015974_pt1 | contig 10947 bp, 12 predicted proteins | sample TergutLab28metaG_3_FD_92763 | JGI IMG/M metagenome (GOLD analysis project Ga0123353, IMG submission 92763) | Labiotermes labralis P3 segment gut microbial communities from Petit-Saut dam, French Guiana - Lab288 P3 | ecosystem: Host-associated > Arthropoda: Insects > Digestive system > Gut ... | reverse complement strand
GCCGAAAATTGTTATAATTCCCGCAACCAATAATTTGCCTATTTGAAACATGCCGTTTTCGAGTCCGTTCGGAATCCCGATATTCAGGATTTTTTTAATCATATTGAAATTTATTTGCGGTTTGAATATTTTTTCTACAAAAACGGTATTGCTTTTATTTGTAATAAGTATTAAAATAATAACAGCGCCGACTATTCTCGCCAACAGTGTCGTTAAGGCCGCTCCGGTAACGCCCATTTTGAAAATAAATATCGTGATAGCGTTGCCGCTTATGCTGATAATATTCATGATAATCGAAGTGAACATCGAAACTTTCGTGTTGCGCATGACCCGGAACAATGCCGCCCCGGCGTTATACAACGCTAAAAAAGGATAAGACGCCGCGGTTATGTAGTAATATATTTCAGCGTTCGTCATTACGTCCGCATCAATTTTCCCGAATATTAATCTTAGGATTTGTTGATTAAAACTTATGGAAACGACAGTAATAAAGATGGTGAGGATAATACTCGCGTATATTAATTGTTTAGCGGCGGTATTGGCGTTTTCCCTGTCGCCGCGCCCTATGTACTGGGCGACAATAACAGCTCCGCCTGAGGCGAGAGCTGTGAATATATTGCTGAGTAACAGATTTATGTTATCGACAAGCGACACGCTTGAAACCGCCGCTTCTCCCACAGACGACACCATGATTGTATCAGCTATACCTATAGTCATAGCGAGAGACTGTTCGATAAACAGCGGAATCAACAGCGTTATCAGTGCGCGCCGCGTGAACAATTCAGTTTTTTCCATAAAGGTTTAAAGGTCGAACTCGTTTACAATATCATCCATGTTATATAAACCTGCCGGCTTATCGATAATGAATCTAACGGCGTGCAGAGCGCCGTGCGCAAAGACGTCCCTTGAAGCGGCGCTGTGCGATATTGTCACGACTTCATCCTTTCCCGCAAATATTATTTCGTGTTCGCCGACGATAGTCCCGCCGCGGATTGAATGGATTCCGATTTCGTTGGGTTCGCGCATTTTACGCTCGGATTGACGTTCGTATTTGTATACCGGTTCATACGGCAGTGTTTCAGACAACGCTTCGGCAAGCATTAAAGCCGTACCGCTCGGCGCGTCCAACTTTGCGTTGTGGTGCTTCTCGATTATCTCAACGTCGTAAGCGGAACCGAGAATCATTGCCGCTTTCTTCGCGAGCGCGGAAATGAGATTGATACCCAGCGACATGTTCCGCGACTGGAATATCGGAATCAATGTTGCCGCATTTTTGATTAATGTCTTCTCTTCGTCAGTATATCCGGTGGTGGCAATTACAACCGGAAGTTTTTCCTTCAGCGCATAATTCAATACGCTGGCTATCGCGGTGTGGTGCGAGAAGTCAACAATCACGTCAGCCTCGCCTGAGAAATCTGATAACTTGTAGAAAATCGGGAAGTTGTCATATGTTTGTCCGTCAGGTTGGTATATGTCGATACCGGCCGCAATCCGGTATCTGGAATCATTTTTCACCGTGTTTATTATTACGCGTCCCATGCGTCCGTTGCAGCCGGACAGTAGTATGTTTATCATGTTAGACCATCCTTTATAAATTTGTACGATTTATTCGAATCATTTATCATGTCATCGTAACTCGTTTCCTGTCCGTAACCGCTTTCAACAGCGATCGAACCTTGATAATTTATTGATTTTAGAAAACCAAAGAAATAATCGAAATCAACGTTGCCTTGCCCTAAAGCGGTAATTACTCTCAACTGCGACCAATCCATATATCCGCCGCCAAAATCGGCAATATGCAAATGTGAAACAAGGTTGTTGTCCCACAAAAATGAACTTTCGCACGTTTCAATAAGTGACTTATGAAATTCAGCTTGCCTTACGTCGATTGTAAATTTTATATCGCCGCGATATATTTCCCACAGCTTTTTCATATGGGCGAGCGGTTTAGAAGTATTGCACACGATATTTTCAACTGTTAAAATCAGGTTATATTTGTCGGATATTTCTTTTAATTTCGCAAACGTTTTAATATTTACGCCGATGTGTTTATCTGACGGCGCACCGCCCCAAAGATGAAGCACGAGAAGTTTGACTCCGAATTTTACGGCATATCCGCAATTCCATTCAAACAGGCGCAAAGCGTTTTCAATATCGCCGGTTTCGTTACGGCTTATGAGTTCGCCTATACTCTTTTGCGTGTGCATGGAAGAGAAATCCGCGCCGTTTTCTTTCGCGGCTAAAACAGTTTTCGCAACGTCATCATACTCATTTGGATTATTCGCGTAATAATCGAACATGAATATTTCAAAACCCTGATATAAAAGTTTGGGCATGAATTTTTCAATGAGGGTGTGGTCGCGCCCGTTCCATGTATGTATAAATGTACCTGTTGAGCATAGAATTATATTTTGCATTTCAGACCATCCTTCTGATAATATCTTCTTTGTTTCCTTCGAGCATATCGATCACGGGCAGCTCGATCATCGTATACGCGCCCGTCGGCTGTTTGAAACTTGCTCTCGCGCACGCTATCATTACCTGTCCCGTCAACGCGGGATTGTTCACTTTCATCGTGAAGTCGAGGAGTTGATTGTGCGCTTTGCCTGAAACGCCTTTGCGCGTCACGTTGAAAGCGTGACCTACGTCAATCAGCGAATCCACATCTTGCGCGAGATAGACGTGCGTTTCGTCGTTTGCGGAATACGGGTCAGCTTTGATTTTCGCGACAACTTCATTGAAGTCGTAACCGTCGAGCAATTCGATATACACCAAGCGTCGGTGCAGACTCGTTCCGAGCGGAATCGTCAGTGACAGCGCGTTCTTCACGCCTTCGACCGCCTTGACGACAACGGTATGACCCATGCTCATGCCGGGACCGAAATTCGTGAACGTCTTCCCGACCGGCGCAACGGCTTCAAACAGCGCGCGTACAACCGAATCACACCCGGGGTCGATTCCCGCCGCGACGACCGCAACGCTTCCATGCTTCTTAGCAATCATATCCAAACGCGAATAATAATCCCATATATCAGCGTGAATATCAAAGCTGTCAACGGTGTTGATTCCCTGCGCGAGGCAAATCTCCGCGAGTTCAGGCATGACGCGCGTCGGAGTGCAGAGAATGGCGGCGTCCGGTTTGACATCCAACTTGCCTATATCATCCGCCACCGGCACGGAAACCTGCGGCTTGCTCACCGACTGCGAACGCATTACGATACCGCACAATTCCATATCGCCTGCCGCTTCGACGGCTTCAACGGCGGCTTTACCTGTATAACCGTAACCGAAAACTGCGATTTTATACATGTTTATCACCACATCAATTCATAAAATTATTCATAGTATAATATCCTATAGGTTGCTTACTTAACCATTTTGATGCTTGAATAATCCCTGCTGCAAAAGATTCCCGTGAAAAAACTTTATGGATATATTCTAAAATCTCATCTTTTTCATTTACGAAAACGACCCTATGCTCCCCAAAAATGTTTCCCCCGCGAACGCTTGAAATATTAATATTATCTTTTTGCAGATTTGGGTTAGCTTCGCAAAGAGCTTCTTGAATTTTTTTTGCAGTACCACTTGGCGCATCTTTTTTTTGATTATGATGCAGTTCAATAATACGGACATCAGTCTTTTCGTTAATGGTTTTTACAACAAGTTTTAATGATTCAATATAATTATATAATGCAATACTATAGTTTGCCGAATATATTATAGGCATTTGTTTTGCTAACTGTTTGATTTTTATAAAATCATCATCAGAAAATCCTGTTGTTGCAATTACAACTGGTTTAAATTTATGAAGATACTGTTCAGCATTTTGATTTATAAAACTTTCCGCATTAGTACAATCAATAAAAACATCACATTCATCAGTCATTTGAATCGCGTCCGATATAGAAATATTTTTATACTCCTCACCAATAATTTCTGATATATCCTGTCCAATAAATTGGTTTCCCTTACGTCCTATGCAGGATGTCAGTTTTAACTCGGAATCGTTTAATATATTTTTTATTATAACTTTTCCGAGTTTGCCTGTACATCCCACTACGCTGATTTTTAACATTTTAATTTATAGAAGATTCAACTTTTGCATCGAACTAACCAGCTTCGCCTTGTTCACCTCATCCATCTCATACAGCGGCAGTCTTACCTCGCCGGTGCAGAATCCCATCAACCCCATCGCCGTTTTGACGGGTATAGGGTTCACTTCGATGAACAGATTATTGATAAGCTCGAACAACTTCAATTGGATCGCCGCGCTTTCCTTGACTTGACCGTTCAGCCACAAATCGACCATATCGTGCATTTCTCTCGGCACGACATTCGCCGTCGTCGAAATCACGCCTATACCGCCGACGGAAAGAATCGGTACGACGTGGTCGTCGTTACCGCTGTAGATGTCAAGCGAGTCGCCGCACGTTGCGGCAAGCTCCACGATTGCTTTGATATCGCCGTTCGCTTCTTTGACCGCGACGATACGCTCATGTTTCGACAATTCTTTGTAGACCGAAATCGGAATGTTACATCCGGTACGCGACGGCACGTTGTACAGAATTATCGGCTTATCCGTCGCTTCGGCGACGGCAAGGAAGTTATGTATTAACCCCTTCGGATTTGATTTGTTGTAGTACGGCGCTACAAGCAGCAGCGCGTCCGCGCCTGATTCGCAGGCGTGTTTGGACAAATCGATCATGTAAGCCGTGTCGTTTGAACCCGTTCCCGCAATAACCGGAACGCGTCCCGCCGTTTTTTCGACCGCGAACTGTATACACTCCTTATGCTCGTCGTCTGTGAGTGTGGAACTTTCGCCCGTCGTACCGCAAATGACAATAGCGTCGGTTTTGTTGCCTATTTGCCAGTCGATCAATCGCCCGAAGGATTCGTAATCGACCAATCCATTCTTGAACGGCGTTATAATCGCAACGCCTGAACCTTTGAATATTGTCTGTTTTGTCATGTTAATACTCTCCTTTTTAATAAAAAATAAAAAAACCGGTTGAAAAACCAGCTATACATGTAATATAATATAAATATAAATAATCGTAGTTATATTTATTTTTACATGATAGCTCTCCATCAAAATATTTTTGATGACAGTTTGCCGGTTATTTACCGGCAACCCAAGTAAAAATTTTCCGAACGTTTTTTACTTTCGGCGGCAGCGCCTCATATAAACGCTAACTTTATCGGGTTCGGAAACCCTCGTGCTTATACTAATCGATACCGCAACCTCTATCCATTATTATTATATCACAAAATTTTACAAATGTCAAGGAGTTTATAAACTAAATGATCAAAAATAAATTACCGGATACGGATCTTACAACGAAAGATTTTTATTACGACCTGCCGCCCGAACTTATCGCGCAATCTCCGCTTGAAGAGAGGGATTCGTCGCGGTTGATGATTATCGACAGGGGGACAGAAACATTTGCACACAGAATATTCAAAGACATCATCGAATATTTACACGAAGGTGATGTGTTAGTTATCAACGATTCAAAAGTCATACCCGCGAGATTGTTTGGAGTGAAAGAAGAGACAGGAACCAAATTGGAAGTTTTGTTGTTGCGGCAGCGCGGCGTTGACATCTGGGAAACAATAATCCGCCCGGGCAAAAGAACCAAACCCGGTACTGTAATTGAATTTGGCGGCGTAAAAGCTGAAGTGATAAAAATCACAGACGACGGTAACCGTTATCTAAAATTCAACAAATCCGGCATTGAATTATATAACGTATTCGAAACAATCGGAAACGTTCCGCTGCCGCCGTATATAACGTCAGGCGAACGGTTCAAAGAACGCTACCAGACCGTATACGCGAAGCAGGAAGGTTCAGCCGCCGCTCCTACGGCGGGCTTGCATTTCACGGTGGAACTGATGGAAAAAATAAAGAACATGGGCGTGAAAATCGTTCCGGTCATGTTGCATGTAGGCTTGGGAACGTTCCGCCCGGTCAAAGCGGAGAAAATTTCGGAACATATCATGCACGGGGAATATTTCGAACTCAGCGGGGAAAGCGCAAAAATCATCAACAACCGCACGGGACGTTTGATAGCGGTAGGAACTACGTCCTGCCGCGTCATTGAAAGCGTTGCGGATGAGAATGGCAGGATAACTCCCGCGTACGGCGATACCGGAATATTTATTTATCCGGGTTATAAATTCAAAGCGGTTGACGCGCTGATTACGAATTTCCATCTTCCGGAAAGCACATTGCTTATGCTTGTCTCCGCGTTCTCCTCGCGTGAATTGATTTTGAAGGCTTACGAAGAGGCGGTCAAAGAAAAATACAGATTCTTTTCTTTCGGTGACGCGATGTTGATCCAATAAAAAAACAAGTGCATAACATAAATTTAAACACTTGCAATTTTATTTTTTATTATTCCGCTGATTTATTTTTATTTTCGTCCATTTCTTCTACGCATAAACGTTCGATATATCCTAATACTTTATATTTATTATAATCTGAAAGCCTTTTATACATATTCAAAAGTTGTTGTTTGGTATTGCTTTCAAAATTTAATGTACAGCCGTCGCACTCATTGCTTTCATCATGAGAACCGTTTGGAAGCAGCCATTCAAACGGCACTTGGTAATATTTAGCCATTTTTTCCAATATAGGTTTTCTGGGGATCGTCAATTCATGTTCCCATCTGTATACGGTATTGATTGTTATATTAAATATTTCACTTATTTCTTTTAGTGTTTTTTTAGATTTTAAACGCAGATTCTGAAGTTTTTTACCGATAGTCATTTTTTTCCTCCTTTTTTCTTTATTTCTTTATAATATTTGCCAGTAAAACAATTCTTTTTTCCGTGGATTGGGATGAACATGTGGAAAGCGCCACTACATTTTTATCTCTGTCCGGCTCCCTGTAATTGAGAGCGGATTTTTTTACATAATTAAAGAATCTTACCGGATCTGCGGATATGTCAAAAATAATTTTATCGTCCGCGTTTACAATCATATACGCAAAGAAGTCAAGCGTGTAGCTCTCGTCTTTACTGTATATCGTTGCAAATTTGTTCTTATCGAAGAATTCCTCGTCTTTAAAATTGGAGAGTTCGCCGAACATGTTGCCGTTATTCATATTATGTCCGTAAATTATAGTATTGAAACTGTCAAAGTCTCCGGAACATCTGTAATCCATAAATATTGTTCCCGCCAAAGCGTAATTTCCGTATAAATCCCGACGCAGATAGTAATTGTTATCATCCGAGATCACAAAGGGATAATTGATCCGGTTCGATTATGTCAACTGGTACAACAACATCAGGATTCATGGCAGCCTTGATTATTTAACGCCAACTCAATGGCATAATTTGGCTTAAATCTGCTGTTCGCCGCTCATCGTGGAGGGCAGGATTTGTCAAGGGCGGCGTAGTCCGTTCATTTCGACCCTTGACAAATTCTGACTGGAACGATACAATTCAACCAGCATCGGAAAGCTGATAATTGTCCAATAATCTGTTGACAAGTCAATTTCCATTTGGAATTCAAGGTTAAGTTCATGTAGCGATTTGCATTTCATTCAATGGTCCTCCTAATTCTTTCGTGTTACGGAATGTAAAAAACTTTTGGGCTTCGCTCATTGCCTGTTCGATTTTTTCATTTGCCTGTTCGAAATTTCTTCTTGCCTTTTCAACTATTCTTGCTTCTTCGGTGTATGCGTTGGCAATTATTTTATAAGCCGTTTCTACGATGTCCTGCGCCAGTTTTTCCGAATCCATCAGAACTTTTGAGACTACGTTGGAATTTATTCCGATTTGTTTCTCCTCTTCCAATTGTTTGAAATCTTCCATCAAAGTGTTATATTTTTCACAGGTGGCAATATATTCCTCATAAGTCCTTTGATATGCGCCTGTAAGTTTGAGGATATAGTTATCGACTTGGTCTTTATCATATCCGTTTTTTTGTTCAGCAAATGATATTTCATTCATTTAAAAATACCCCTTTCTTTTTTGCTTATACTGTACTAATATGGTATAGTTTGCTTTTGTTTTTTCTGATTATATTGTAAACGATAAAGTTACTCGAAGGTCAATAGGTTTTAAATATTTTTTTCGAAAAAAAGTGAAAATTCGTCATTAAAATGTATATAAAATCTTGGAATATGGTTCTATATAAAGAAATTTTGGATTCTCAAAAAAAATAAAATTTATACCTTTTTATATACTTTTATACATTGTTAAGAAAAAATGGTATTTAAATATCACGTTTTCTTTAAAGTATCTTGAAAGTTTTTCGTTTTTATGGTATAATAAATATAAAAATTAATGGTCCCGGAGGTATATATGGACGAATCAGCTTTATTGTCAATCAAAAAATTTTCAGAGTTTACGGGTGTAAGTCAATCCACACTGAGATATTATGATGAAATCGGGCTTCTGCCCGCCGCGTCGCGCGGGGAAAATAATTACCGGTATTACACGCCGTTTCAAATTATAAAATTGAATTATATCAACGTGCTTGTTGATTTGGGCGTTCCGCTGTCTAAAATTAAAGACATGAATATCGACAGGTCGCCGGAAGCAATGATCGATTTGCTGAGCCAGCAGGAGGTAAAATTAGACAGGCAGTTATATGAATTGCGGACGGCGTATTCTATAATACATACTTACCGCATGAATATTCAAAAGGGGCTTATGGCTCATAACGGCCTTATCAGGGTTGAGGAACTCGATGAAACCCATTATGTTCTCGGACATTTAAATGATTATGATTTTATAAATCATCCTACTTTTTATGAGGAATTTATCCGTTTTTGTATGGCGGCTCATAAGCGGCGGATCAACCTGCGGTACCCTGTAGGCGGTTATCACGACGATATGAGTATATTTTTGACGAAACCTAACCGGCCTGACAGATATTTTTCTTTAGACCCTCTTGGGAATAATATTCGCCCCGCCGGGAAATACCTTGTCGGCTATCATCAGGGATATTATGGAGAATTCGGAGATTTACCTCAAAAAATGGCTGAATATGCCGGAGAAAATAACCTCGTTTTCAGGGGACCTGTGTTTGTTGTGTTCTTATTGGACGAAATTACTATTGTCGAGCCGGAGCAATATATGTCAAGCATTTCCGTGGCGGTAACGCCTAAAAAACAAAGCAGGACGCGTAAAATTAATAATTGACATATTAAAAAAATGATGTTATAATAAAATAATCTTAAAGAAGGGTGTTATTATGATGAAGAAAATTCTTTGTTTTACGCTGATATTTATAATGTTGATTTCGGTATTCGCGTGCGGGGACGGCGAAAATAAAACAAATGATAATAAGCCGGGCGACGATACGGGAACAATAAACGAAACGGCTTCGGAGCGTTTATACCCTGACGTGCCTGATATTACATATGACGACGCGGAATTTAAAATATTGGGGACGAGCGAAGCGTATGGATTTGGGTATTACCAGACAAAAGACGTTTGGGTCAGCGAAATGAACGGTGAAGCATTCAATGACGCTATCGTCGAACGTAACCGCGCTTTGGAAGAACAATTGAAGATAGAGATTGTTTACAGCGACAGCGCCGACGTATACAGCGCTGTATCGAAAGCGGTCGCTTCCGGCGAATACGCGTATGATTTGGTTTACGGTTCGTGGGGGGATTGCGTTGCCTTGGCAAAAGGCGGATTTACAATAAATATGAACAATATGAAATATCTGGATTTTGGCAATCCGTGGTGGGACGGCAACGTTATCAAACAGTGCGGGATAGCGAATAAAGTGTACTATATTTCGGGCGATTTAAGCACGCTTGTAAATAACTGTACGCGTTTCGTGTATTTCAATAAAAAACTTGTCGGTATGTATGATTTAAAGTCGCCGTATGAATATGTACACGGAAATGACTGGACGTTTGATAATTTTTCCGCGATGGCAAAAAGCGTATATGATGACCTGAACGGCGACGGTTTGTTCAACGAGGGCGACCGTTTCGGATTATTCCGCGAAGGCGGTATGCACGATTTCTTTTTCCTTGGGTGCGGTCAGGTTTTGACGAAGCTCGATAAAGACGGCTATCCGCAGATAAGCGTTATGAACGATCAAACATTTATAATAATTGAAAAAATTTTTAATATGTTATATGATACAAATGCCTGTATAAATATCGATGAGTTTAAAAATATTGGGGGATATTCGAACAGATACGCGTATGCGCGCGGATTATTTACGCAGGATTTGATGTTGTTTACTATTTCCGGTACGCTGATTCTCAGCGAATTCAGGGATATGGAAAGCGATTTCGGAATGATTCCGTTTCCGAAATATTCAGGCGAACAGGAGAATTACAGACAATATGTGGACGGCGGAACAAATATGATATGCGTTCCCAAAACGACATTGGATGAAGAAAGGACCGCGATAGTGATGGAAGTGATGGCGGTGGAGTCTAAATATATCCTCAAGCCCGCGTATTACGACGTGGTACTGAAACGAAAATACATGCGCGACAACGAAAGCGAGGATATGCTCGACATTATTTACGGGTCAAAAGTGTTCATGCTTGAAATCACTGAAAGTTTAGGCGGTTTATTCGGCGTCATGGCGTCCGCTTACAGCGGGAAACGGATACCGCTTGCGTCCGATTACGAAAAAGTCATGGAGTCGTCGCTGACGGCAATAGAAAAAACGTATAATATTTATTTGGATTTGGAATAAAGAAAAAACACCCGGCGCTGCGGCGCCACCCTCTTTACGAAAGAGGGACAGGGCTTGGAACGTTTATTTCCTTGCCCTCTTTCGTAAAGAGGGTCCGCCTGCAGGCGGGGGTGTTTTTTCCTTTTATAAAGGTGGAAAAATTATGAAAAAAATATTCATGTATTTAAAACCGTTTTTGTTTACGATGAGTCTCGGTTTGACGATTAAGTTCATAGGAACGATAATGGATTTGCTCATACCGTGGATTTTATCGTACATCATCG
>Ga0123353_10015972_pt1 | contig 10948 bp, 12 predicted proteins | sample TergutLab28metaG_3_FD_92763 | JGI IMG/M metagenome (GOLD analysis project Ga0123353, IMG submission 92763) | Labiotermes labralis P3 segment gut microbial communities from Petit-Saut dam, French Guiana - Lab288 P3 | ecosystem: Host-associated > Arthropoda: Insects > Digestive system > Gut ... | reverse complement strand
GGCAGCCAGTAATTTAAACTATCATAATGAGAATAACTTAAAAACTTTTTGTCAAGACCAAAAATTCAAAACGATTTTGGCAGATCCGCCGTGGCAGTTTCAAAACCGCACTGGAAAAATGGCTCCGAAGCATAAACGGCTTAACCGCTACGCTACGATGAAACTAGAAGACATTATGGCGCTACCTGTTAGTGAAGTCGCAGATGATACATGCCATCTGTACTTATGGGTCCCAAACGCTCTCTTACCGGAAGGCTTCGAAGTTATGAAGGCATGGGGCTTTCAATATAAAGCAAACATTGTTTGGGAGAAAGTGCACAAAGACGGGCAGCCTGACGGAAGAGGCGTCGGTTTTTACTTCCGCAATGTAACAGAACTCCTATTATTTGGAATACGCGGAAACAACGCCCGTTCACTCCCCCCTGCACGTAGTCAGGTCAACCTTCTGCGAACACACTTTGGGGAAATCAGGCGAACGAAGCCTATACGCCTGACTGGCCGACTTACAGCAATGCCAGAAAAGTCTCTGAACAAATTTTACGCTAAAAACGGGGCGGTTTTTCAGCAGCCTCAAACGTCCCTTTCAGGAATTCATTGCTACCTCACAAAACCCTTATTTTATCAGCCCTGGCCGAGATAAGCTCTGCTGCAATGCTGACTGCGATTTCAGCGGGCGTGTCGGCCTTAATCGCTATACCGATAGGGCTATGAACTTTTGCGATCTCTTCCTGCGAGAAGCCCTGCTCTTTAAGTTTTTGGGATACTGCCGCAATTTTAGTTCTGCTGCCAATTACCCCGATGTAGCGAGGTTTTATCCTAAGCGCCTGGGCCTGCACGCTGAGATCGAAACTATGCCCTCTCGTCATAATGACAACATAATCTTTTTCTGTAATATCGACAAATTCGGAGATATTATCAAAATTACCAAGAACTACTCCCTGTGCAGATGGAAATAACTCTTTATTCGCAAACTTAGGAAGATTGTCAAATACAACACAGTTGAAACCCAAATGTGACAATAACGGAACTAATTCTTGTGAAATATGCCCGCCGCCAAAAACGAATACCCTCTCTGCCTTAGTCAGGTATTCAGAGTAATATTTTTTATCCTCCGGAAGATGGCTGCCGTCTTTTTCATCTGCAGTGAGTATGGTCATATGCCCGGCGTTTTCGTTGGTAATATCGGTTATAAGCCAGCTATCCACATTTTTTGTGAACAAGTCCGCGCCGTATTCAAACAATTTCTTCGCCTTTTCGTCTGAGGCGGAAATATACTGAATATATACGTTCACGTTGCCGCCACAAACCATTCCTAAGTCTTCCTTATCGTTGGGAGAAAGAATAAAAGACTTAATTAGGGATTTTTTATCTTTTAGAGCCTCAGCTGCCATATGCTGGACTCTGTATTCCACCGCTCCGCCGCCTATCGTCCCGACAAAGCTTCTATCTCCGATTATCGCCATCCTCGCGCCTGCCCCTCTTGGCGCTGAGCCAGAATCAGCGATTATCGTAGCCAGTATTACATCTTCACCTTTATTCAGCCATTCAGCGACGCTGCACATTAATTTTTTCATTAAAACTCCCTCCAAATTTAGCAAATATTTCAACCTAATGGCATTTCGCCATAAGACTCAACTCTAAGGATATTGCCCAAAATTTCAAATATATTGATACATCCATAAGGCTGAGCCATTTTTGATACATCATTGTGATTCAAATTAAGCGCGTCGCACAATAAAAGCTTGTTTACACTGGCATGCGCCACAACAACAACGTTACCCTGATCTTCTTTTATTATACTTTCTATCGCGCTTCTGAATCGTAAAAGCCCTTCCATAAATGTTTCCCCGTTGGGAGGAGGATTTTTTGCCATGTCATGTCCGCGCCTTTCATACAATTCTGGATATTTAGAGCGAATTTCTCGAAATGTTAAGTTTTCCCAGTCGCCCGCGTCAAGCTCTTCTAAACCATCTGCCTGAATAATAGGATATTCGCCATTTGAAATAAGCTCCGCAGTTTGCTTAGCGCGCAATAAATAACTATGATAGGCTTTTTCAATATTTTTATCTGAAAAATACTTCGCTAAATCAAAAGCCTGTTGCTTACCCTTTTCGCTCAAAGGTAAATCGGTACGCCCTAAGCATCGGGATTCTCCACCTTCAAACTCTGGCTCACCATGCCTTACAAGATATAGCATTAGCTTTTCTCCCCGCTTAATTGGATTCCTTTTTCACGGACATCCCAAAGAATCCGCCCATACCAGGTATCGCTTATCTCCGTAATTTTGCCGTCCACGTCAGCGTTTGCCCGCGCCCAATCATAGATTTTCTTTTCGTTTTCAATTGTACGTTCCTCAAGCCGGAGCATTTGCTCTACAAAAAGATTTACGCGCTCCTGGTCAAACCTGATCGTTTTATTCAAATGACGCTTATGAAATGTCACCTCCGGGTAATAGCCCATCAGAAACAGTACATTGAACATAGAATAAAACGATCGCCATTGCTTAGCCCACGGGCCAACGCGTTCCCGATGAAAAACCTCCCGCATAATCCTGCACTCTAATTCATTATCATTTTTAACATGCATGATATTGCAGCAATATTTTCTGCTCATTCGCATCATTTTCTTAAGCCCGTTCGTTCCATTAACTGCAGGTGTAAGAGAACTGAACACCAAATCAAACCTTCCGTTTAGGTTTTCCTTATCAATGTCGGCAGTCTGAAAATCAAGAATGCGAAAGGAAACATTGTTAATATTTTCACGCTCGGCGTAAGCTGAGCCATATTGTATCATTTTCTCTGAGATATCAATTCCCAAAACATGACGTGCGCTGCTCGCGAAAGCGACAGCAAAGCGTCCCGGCCCACAGCCAATGTCCGCCACATCACAATCAGAGCCAAACAGGCCGCAGCTCATAAGATAGTCAACCGTAGCCTGTACGCGATCAACACTTTTCGATATTGCCGGATCGCTGTACTCTTTTTCCCAAGACTCTGCCCGATTATCCCATTTATTATATAAATTATCCGTATTACCAGACAGTTCCAAATCCAATAAACGTGTAAAATAATTTAAATCACTCTTGCGCTCTTTCATTTCGTCCTTTCTCCCCGCCGAATTGCTCATTGTATAGTTCAACAATACCCGAATAATCCGCCTGTGTGTCCATATCGTATAAAATGCCGCTGTCATTTACCTCAATATGCTCGACTTCCATTGAAAGGCTCACAATCGCGCCTTTCAGGCCGCCATATCCGTCATACTTCAGTATTTCACCCGCGGCGTCTGTATTAATCATGATGGGATGCCCCGTCTTGTCGCTATTTACCGGAATACTGACGTTCGCTTCACTCATTAGTAATTTTTTCACGGTATCCGAGGTAAAGAGAGGGACATCAACGGGCGTTATCAATATTTTATCGCATTTATCTTTAATGTGGTTAAGGCCGATTTTTATCGAATCAAGCATTTCATTCTGCTCATACATTTCGTTTTTATGAAATACAACATTTAAATAACTAAGGCGTTTTTCTAAATCCTCTGCATTTTTTCCCGTAATAACCACAATATCATTAATTCCGGCGTCATGAAAGCTGTGTATCACACGCTCTGCCGCCGTAATGCCGCCAATTTTCAGCAAAGGTTTAAACGTGCCCATTCTTGAAGACTTTCCCGCCGCCGTAATAATCGCTCCGGCTCTCATTTTACACCATCCTTTTATGGTCTGATCGTCTTATATCAGACATTATTTGCTCATACAAAATTTCGCGGTTTTCAGTCGTTAAGTTATAAACTTGCGCTTTATAATGAGAACGAACGCTCTGCAAAAATGGTGTTTCCTTAGTTTTTATTGCCGCAATCACAAAATATGGGCCGTCCAAAATACTCTTAACAATGTTGCAAAAAACAGGCTCTGTTGATTCCAAAACCCCTAGCTCATCCATAAGGACAATACCATCTTGAGGTATTCCAGTAAGAAATGATACACCCAAACTATCGAATACTCCGCTGTTAGTTTCTGCTCCGCCGCTTGAACATATTCCCACTGTGTTTTCGTCTGAATATGCTTTAGGCCCGCTTGCGCGGTGTATATAAATTCTTGAACTTCCTGTTACCTCCTTGTGCCCTTTTTCCGTGCGAAAACCAAAGATAGGCTGCTTCACATCCTGTAATACTCTGTTTATTAAACTAGTTTTTCCTGCTCCTGGTTCTCCAACAATCAAAATATGCATAAACATTATTCCTTTTTCACTCGGAGGTTTTTTTAACCGGTAAACAGATGGTCCTTTTAACGCCGTATCTATCTTCTACAGAGACGACATCCATCTCAATACCATATACATCCTCCATAATTTCAGGAGTAATAACGTCCAAAGGTTTTCCAAATGCTGCCACCTTGCCTTCGCGCATTACCATCACTTTATGCCCTACCGCAAGAGGGTGCTCGGGGCTATGAGTCGACATAACTACACAGTACCCATTTCTCGCAAGACCAGCTACCGTATCCATTAAAAGCTGCTGGTTAGTGTAATCCAGATTAGCGCCCGGCTCATCCATAACAAATACTTTAGCCGACTGGCATATCGCACGCGCGATCAAGACTATCTGGCGTTGTCCCCCACTAAGCGAAGTGTATTTTTGGTTGGCTAAATGCAAAGCGTTCAGCCTATCCAATGCATCAAAAGCTGCTTTGCGGTCAACAGATTTAGGCGCTTCAAAAGCCGAAAAATGGCTGGCCCTTCCCATAATAACTATGTCAAGCACGGTATATGAGAAAATAGGCGTGTGATTTTGGGGAATATAGGCCACAAGATTCGCAAGTTCCGCGGGTTTTAACGTCTGTATTTGCCTGCCGTCAATACGTACCTGCCCACCGGTACTTTGTAATATACCGAGTATCAGCCTGAATAGTGTAGTCTTTCCGCAACCGTTAGGGCCTACCAGGCAGAGAATCTCCCCCTCATCAGCAGTACAGGACACGCCCTTTACGATGTCCTCCCCGCCATAACCGCCGCGAAGATTTTCAATATCAAGAAGCATTCTCTCTACCCCCTTCGCTTAATAATTAAATAGACAAAGAAAGGCGCGCCGAGGACACTTGTAACAACCCCTAATGGAAGTTCCAACGACAAAATTGTACGTGCAATGTCGTCCATAAGCATCAGAAAAGTCGCGCCCAAGATCGCGCAGGCGGGTATAAGCCGTTTATAATCAGGGCCTACGAGCGCACGGCCTATATGTGGCATCATAAGCCCAACCCAGCCAATCAGCCCTCCAAGACAAACGGCGGCGGCGCTGAGCAGTGTAGATGAGATGATAAATATCAAACGGTATTTTTTAATATTTATCCCTAAGCTTTTTGCTTCCTCATCATCAAAAGTGAGCAAATTAATGCGCCAGCGCAAAATAAATATGACCAGAATACCCACAATCATGGCGCCTGCGCTCCAGCCAAGCGCCTCCATATTTGTTTTCGCAAGACTGCCCATAAGCCAAAAGGTTAGTTGCTGAAGCACATTATTAGGATCGCCGACATATTTAATCATGATTACGCCGGCATTACACAAGGCCATAACCATCGAGCCTGTGAGTACTAAGCTGAGCGTTTGGGAATGTGCGGACTTTCGGCTTATTAAATAGGATAAGGCAACGGCTGCAACCCCGCCAACAAAAGCCGAAACCTGTATTATTATATTTGGCATGCCGATAAAAATTGCTATGGCGGCTCCCAAGCTCGCGCCTGATGATACCCCCAATATATCCGGCGATACAAGCGGATTGCGAAACATACCTTGATAGACCGAGCCTGCTACAGAAAGCGACGCGCCAATGAGGCATGCGGAGAGTATTCGCGGCAGCCGAATTTTCCAGAATATTGTTATTGCCTGCGGTAATACATCTCCCTGATACCCAAATTGTGATCCGAATGCTTTAATTACTTCAATAGGGCTCAGTGGATAATAACCGACTAAGAACGAAAAGAACACAGCGCAAATCATTACCGTAAACATTGCCGACATCATAAAACGATACTTTCTGCAAACTCTGGCCTCTTCATCTATATGCATAGAATTCATTTATATTTCACTCCACTAGCTATAGCCGTTATATACTTTAATCAACTGTTCATTAGTCAGTTCCACGTGGTAGAACAACTGAAAGAATTCGCGAACTTTATCATTAACATTGAAACCAAAATAATCGGGATAGATTTTTTCCGCAAGCCAGCACATACCCACAATTCGGTTTGGCCCCGGCGGCCTGTCAACCCAACTGAAGGGCGCGTTGGGCACTCCAAATACCATATCATTCTTTACTGCTTTAAGCGTTGCAAAATTTTCATTTTTGAGGAATTTTTCGGCAGCGGCGCTCCCGCTCATGTTGATCTTTGCCTCGCCAATTAATACGATAACATCTGGATCCCATGCAAGCAACTGCTCTGGTGAAATGCGTATGCGCGATCCATCTCCCAGTTCCAAATCTGCTACGTTAATCGCGTTTACCATATCGATAATTTGTCCTTGAGTTGAACCGGCCGGCGCGGTTTCAAGTGAATCCTCGCCATTACCATAATATACGCGAACCTTGTCCTGATTTGGTATTGCCATGCCTTCAATATCATCAAAGGTTTTTTCAGCGTATGCCGCAAGCTTTTCCGCCTGTTCCTTTATATCGAACAAATCCCCCATGAAGCGATAGACCGCTGGCGCATCCTCAAGTTTGTTGCTGACCATTACAACCGGAATACCGAGACTTTCAGCGAGTTTGTCAGAATCATCAACGGTCCCCTCGTTGATAGCGGAAACATTAAATGCAATTGTCGGATTCGCCGCGATGACAGCTTCGTAATTGATAGCGTCACCCATACCGAAACTAGGCAGTGAATGGTACTTTTCAAGTATAATACTGCGCTCGATTTCATTGAGTTCATAGTTCCAGCCCAAGAGCATATCGGGAACAAGTGTGTACAGATATATAGCCGAAATTGTGTTGGCAGAAAAAACTGTCTCTATCTCGTCGGGAATGATCATTTTCCGCCCTGCCATATCTGTTATCTCACGTTCTGCTACCGCTGGGGATGGTTGCTTACCCTGCGTACCTGAGCAGCCAGAAACCATAGCCAAAATCAAAATTAATGCTGAAAGTATCACCAGGTTTAGAATTTTCCTACTCATTATTCCTCTTTTCTTCGCATCATCTAAGACATACATTGTTCAGCCAAACTAATTGCCATCATTTTTTTGAAATTTTATAAATAGCGTCTATACTGCTTCTTACTTCAGCCTCAGTATTAAAAAAACCGAAGCTGAACCTTACAGCGGCTGACTCCAATGTTCCTATCGTCTTATGCGCGAGCGGTGCGCAATGAAGCCCTGCCCGTGTACAAATATTGAACTCTTCATCTAATATAGAGGCAAGTTCCGAAGAACTGACGTTAGCAAGGTTTAACGCGATCACCGCTGCCGATGCCGCAGAGCTGCTATGACCATAGACAACAGTCCCTTTAATATTTTTTACACCCTCTAAAAAAATGCGTGTCAGAGCTTCCTCATGCGCTCTTAATTCTGAAAGCCCGGCTTTTTTTATAAACGAAATACCCGCATCAACAGAAACGATTCCAGGCAGATTTAATGTTCCGCTCTCGTATTTGTCGGGAAAAATCGCAGGCTGTACTATTTGCTCAGAATTGCTGCCCGTGCCGCCTTCCTGAAGCTGGGTAATATCAGCCCTTTCGCCGATATAAAGAATCCCCATTCCCTGCATCCCCATCAGGCCCTTATGCCCCGGCACAGCTAGCAGGTCTATATCCATATCTTGTACATCAATCTCAAAAATACCCGCGCTTTGCGCCGCGTCCACTAAAAATAAAATCCCGTGTTTTCTGCATATCTCGCCGATTTCTTTTACCGGCATTACCGTTCCCGTCACGTTGGACGCATATGTACAAATAACCATTTTTGTATTCGGCTTTATTTCATTTTCAATATCCTTTATGTCTACAAGGCCTTCTTTTGAACATTCGACAATTGAAATTTCAACACCGTCTTCCTTTATCCTCGATAACGGCCTTAATACGGAATTATGCTCCATGGAGGTCGTAATCACATGATCGCCTTTTTTAAGAGAGCCTTTTATAGCAAGGTTTAGCGATCCCGTAGCGCCGGCTGTAAAAATGACACGAAACGGGTCGGCTATATTAAAGAACTCCGCAAGTGATTCCCTTGCGTTGTAAACCGCGCGGCCTGCCCATAACGCTGGTTTATGTCCGCTTCTGCCCGGGTTAGCACAGTAATTTATCAAGCAGTCGTTCACCGCTTCGATTACTTGTTTTGGTTTTTGGAACGACGTCGCCGCATTATCAAGATAAATCATAGAAGTTTTTCAACCTTTCGTTTCCCATTAATTTTTTTACTGCTCATAAAATACAGGTCGGCCGGAACCGCAAGGGTTTTATGAAACTCTTTTATCGCTGTGATATCGCTGTCCATGAACTTTATAGCAAGGCCGCAATCATTCGTGAGCTCTCTCGGCGTTGGAATCACTGCTATCTGAAACAGCTTTTTCGCTTTGCTTTCTGTCTGTATACTATGGTTTGTCGAAGCAAATGCCATTACATAAAACCCATCATCCGACATCTTTGGTTCTCCGTTAATCTCTGTATAAATAGTTTCCATTTAAGTCAGTTAAATTGTACGCGCAAAACGGAATCAGCCCGCCATTTTCCGCTAGCACCTGCACCCTGCATCTTCTGAGCCTTTCGGTGTCTAAAGACATCGCGTCCTGAAACGCCATACCTGTAAGCGTAAAACTGTTTTTGCGCATATTGTTCAGAAACACGTCAAATCCATCTTCGCTCACAGCCTCAGCCATCTTCCATTTTTTCAGGACATAATCCCTATCCTTTGAAATAATTTCAATATCGGGCGGGCAACATGGTTCTTCCTCGCAACAGCAACAAGATTGAGGCTCTTTTTCGCTTGTGCATAAAACGCTTCCGTCATCCTGCTTTAAATAGGTAGCATAAAAACAACAAAGTTCATGTCCTGTGGAAATGGGAAGCAGGTCGTTTTTTAAAATCATTCCGCCCGTTTGCCTCTCGATTTCGTTTACCGTATCGAACATAGTAAACCGTTGCTCTTCGCCGAACCCTACAGGATACCTTCCAAAAAAACTCACAGGCTGAAAGTGTATGCCTTTAACCACGTCAACATTTTCAAGCATAAATTCAATTATGCCGCCTATTTCCTGGTCGTTTACGTCACGGGCAATAGTGGGGACGAGCGCAACGGGAAGCCTTGCTTTTCTGCAATTTTCAACTGCCCTTTTTTTAATTTCAAGAAGATTTTCATTTCTTAATTTGTTGTAAACATCATCTGTCATGCCGTCAAATTGCATGAAAACCGCGTCAACTCCCGCTTGTTTCAAGATATGTGCATACTCTTCTTCAATGCCAATCTTCTTGCCGTTGGTGTTCAACTGAACATATTCAAAACCTTTTTCTTTAGCCATTTTAACAATCTCGGGCAAGTCGTCCCTAACTGTTGGTTCGCCGCCTGAAATTTGAATATTAAACTTTCTCGCTTCCGACATGCGTAAAAGCTCGTCATATTTTTGCTCGATTTCAAAGAGTTCAGGTTCACACTTTTTTTCAGGCGAAGCGGACGCAAAGCATACAAGGCAGTTTTGGTTGCACTTGTTTGTAACGTCAATAAGTACGCAGCACGCCGTTTGCAGATGGTTTTCGCACGGGCCGCAATCATGCGGACATCCATTTTTTGCCTGCCGCAAAACCTCTTTCGGCTTTATATTGACTATGTTTGCTTCCCAATTTTCAAAATCGCCAGCGTTACTTGAAATAAGGCATGAAAACTTTCCATGCTCCTCACACTCTTTATCGAGGTATACGCAACCATCTTTTTTGACATATGCCGCTTTTATCCTTCTGAGGCACTCAGGGCATACGCTGAATGTTTCTGATAACGCGCTCATTTCTTCTCCTTTTTCGCTATTAGAAGGAAATAGCTTATTTTGGAATTACCTTGTTTCATTCCGCAAAAATCGTCATTACATCCATTAAAAATCATAGAAGCGGCAAAACTGCCTAAGTCTGGTTTCCTATCTTCAAACAAAATAACCTCCAGGCCCAAGTCTTCCAAAGCATCGCCTATATCATTCAAAATAAGCGCACCGTTTACAGTACACGCAAACCGGAGTTCTTCACCGCAAGAACGTTTATCTTCATCATCAGTTTTTGGTTTTCTGATTTGCTTTAATGCTTCAATGTCTTCTCCTGACGGATGCGGCATGTATAAATCATGAATGATAAGATATCCGCCTTCTTTTAGCACGCAAAATGCTTCATGTATTGATTCAATAGGGTTTTGCATCAAAGAGAGGACACATTCCATCAATACGCAGTCAAAAGACCGCGACGAAAAGTCTATCTCCTGCCCATCTCCCACCATAAAATTAATGTCAGGATGCTTTTCCTTCGCTTCGGATACGACTTCATCAGATTTATCTATACCGGTTACACAAAAATCATACTCACTCTTCAAATAAGCGGAGGTGTCTCCATAGCTGCAACCGATATCAAGAACCTTTGCCGACTTTGGCAGATTACAAATATCGAACGCCTTTTTTGTAATTTCAAGCCCTCCGGGGCGCGTCAAACTGTTCATTCACAACTCCTCATACTATTATGGCGTTCTTTGCATTATTGAGCTTTTCAACCATAACATACATGTTCGTAACGTCTCCCACTTCCGGCGATTCGTCAAGCCCAAAAAAGTTAATGCACGCGCCGCAGGTCAATATTTCAACGCCTTCCGCTTCCAGATTTTTGAGACTATCGAGAACAGGCGAACCATCCGATGTCAAGAACGCACCTTTATTGATGAACATCGATGTCTTAGGCAGCGGTTTAGCTTCCGCCAGCGCATATATG
>Ga0123353_10015970_pt1 | contig 10948 bp, 12 predicted proteins | sample TergutLab28metaG_3_FD_92763 | JGI IMG/M metagenome (GOLD analysis project Ga0123353, IMG submission 92763) | Labiotermes labralis P3 segment gut microbial communities from Petit-Saut dam, French Guiana - Lab288 P3 | ecosystem: Host-associated > Arthropoda: Insects > Digestive system > Gut ... | reverse complement strand
TTCTTAATGTTGCACACCCTTATTAACGCCATCAGTTTATTTAAATGCCACTTCTGACACTCAAAAGGGATCCCCAAAGCAATCATCCAATAGTAGATAACCTCTGCCGTAATTATCTCTCGGTTCTTAGGTCCGCCGGGTCTTTCGTTAAACCAAGTGGCGCACATAGGAGCCTCAATGTATTCGTTAACTTTTTTAACTAGGTCTGCTGTGATTCCGCCGTAAACAATCGGGTCGACATTCTGCGTAAGAGTCATACACCTTATGTAATCTACACATTCGTTAAAACTCTTATTCTCTTTGCCCAGGAAGGGCTTTACCCATTTGGCTTCCCACTTTGAAAGAGACACAAGAGAATGTTCAATCTGAATCGATTGTTCGCGTATCATTACAAAGGAATCGCTTGCTTCGTTATAATATTCCGTTTGCGGGATCACTAATTGAAACATTCTCTCGCCTCCGTTCGCTTATTCTTTAATTTCAGGAGTGATACGCCACGGTATTCCAATGGGAGGTTGGGCTTGCTCTGCGACTACGGCTTCCACTATTGCGGCCGGAATAACACCATTGATAAACACAGACGCGGCGTCGGGGTCTGTAGCCAGTTCCATAAACAACTCAGAGAAAGCCTCGGTTTGCATAAACGCGTCCGTCAGTTCCTTATTCTTGATAAACCGCTTTCCGTCAGGGGATTTCTCGCCGTAGGAGCGGACAATGAATTCCTTGAAAATTTCAACCATACGCCGACCGTCTTGATCGGACACGATTTTCTCCAACATTCTGGCAAAACCACCACTAGCCCCCAGTTCCATTTCCATGACTTCGGCTTTGGTTAGATTAAAATAGAAATCCTCATTTCTTTCGTTTCCATCATAATCCTTATAATGAATTGTCTTTTTAAACATGTTTATTTCTCCTTTAAATTAAGAGAGCGACCCTCCGAAGAAGATCGCCCTCTTTTTGATATAACCTCGATTGATTAGGCTTGCAGCAACTGAAGAACTTCGTCCGGCAACGGCATCTTGGCTTCCTCTGTCTCGCCGCCATAAAGAATGTCTTCTAACGCCTTCAGCTTCGTCTCATTAACCTTTGAACTGTCGATCGTCAAACAAGAAACGGGTTTATACCCTTCAACCGGAATGGGTGTTGTGGCTAATTCCCACGAGAAGGTAATCGCGTCCGGACTGTCATTAATTGTGGCGTACGCCTTTTCTGAGGGGGAAGCCGTGCAGTTATAAATCAAATGTAACTTATAACCCCCTTCCGGATCCGTATCGTTGCCTACGACAGTGCGATAACAAAACCCAAAGACTTCGCGTTTCTGTTGACCGAAACGGAGACCGGGAACCGGTTCCGCCGAACCATCGCATTTAGCGAACTCGTCTGGATAGGTGTAGGCTTCAATTGTCGCCCCAAACAACTCGGCAGAACGCAAAGAAGCATACTTGATGTCGTCCGCATACAAATCGGTTAAATCTGCACCGGAAGGCGATTCTGTTACGCCTGTCAATCCATTCCACGGAACACCGGGTTGAAACTTGTTGTTGGTAACGTCTTTAATGTAGAGAACACCGTGAGAAATACCTGTTTCATAGAACCGCTCGCCAGTGGCATCCCAAACAATTTTAGGCATGGTTTACATCCTCCCTATTAATAATGAATTTGAAAAACATCGTGGTTTAAGTTGTCCGCGGTAAAGTGACGGTTAAAAGAACAAAAAGGAAGAGATAGAACCCGATCCGGAATAGAACTGTCCGGATTCGGATCGATGACCGTTACAGTGTATTCTTTCTTTTTTGCGTACATACGACCATTTGCAAAGCGCGTACGGAGCCGCGACCAAGTATAGACAATACAAGGGTATAACATCTTAATAGACGGCGGAGGTTGAAAGTAAACTTGCCTGGAACCAAGGGTATCGCATAGCTTCTCGTGTAACTCAAGCCGTTTCTCCATGATATACGCCTCCTATCGTTAAAATTAGCCGCGGTCTTGCCACCTCGACATTTGTGACCTTCCAAAGAGCTCCCGCCCATTCAATATACCGAATGTCAAAGAAGTGATCATTTGCGTAAGGATCGGCGACAATGCTTATAACATTGTTAGTTGTTATGTTGTCGTTCAACCCTTCTGCGTTCTCTAGTTTCCTTGTGAGTTTAGTCACATCGCCGTAATAACTCCGTTCTGTAATGCCGTCTTTCCATACACCCGGAGAAACTTCTGCGCTTTGCCCATATCCTATCTTTCCATAATACTTAGACATAACTCATTCCTCCGGTTTTAAGTTGTTTTACTCGTCGCCGGGTTCTCCTGCGACTTCGCCAAGAACCAATTCCAAAGCGATAGCGGCTTTCGGACGAATCAAAGCCCCGGAGCAACGCGTTTCGATCAGATACTTCTGCGCGTTGTAGTCGATGTCGAAATCGTCAAACATAGCGACCGCTCCCCCTTTATCTGCGCCGACGTTGTAGTCGTTCAAGTTAAGAATGATGCCCATTAATTCAACCGCTTCGCTGTTCTCATTAACCCTCGTTAAGTTCTCCATAATCGGAGAAGTCACGATCTTGCTCACACGAAGCGCTGTGGACAGTTTTTCCATCGTGTCATAAATGACGCGTCCGTTCTTGTCTTCCAGAAGCAAACAATCCGTTAACACGTCTTCGGTTGTAAACAGAATGGGGGAACCGGAACCTTTATAGTTCTTCCTCTCCTTGACGCAAGACCGAATGAACGCCTTCGCCTTCTGATCGGCGGTGGCAGACGGCGCCACGGGAACGACCGCTTTAATCGTATAGGTCGGATCATCAGTCCAGACGGGTCGAATGTTCTGCTCGTTGATCTTGTCGTCGGAAGAAGGAGAACGCCCGTCGCCAACCAGAATCGCCCTTGCGATTTCCTCATCCAGCAACATCCGCATCTCTTCTTTAATCCACGCGACAACGTCAAAGTCGGTGATGTCAATTAAATCGTCACGATCCAGTCTCTGCTTCTTATAGATAGTGGTCGGAGTCGTGCTCCGCTTCAGAGCCACGATCACTTCTTCTAACTTTTGGTTACCCTTAATATAACCCTTCGCCCTGGCTTCGTCAGCGGTGATGTCCGCATAACTGGACTTAACACGCGCGAACGGAGTATGATGCACGCCATTCATGACTGTTTCCACCCATGTAATGTCCCGCATGAAGAAATCCGGTCTATCCTGAATCGCCTTTTCGTCCGGGAATAAGTTCTCGATGTTCGTAATGCCATGCTGGAGGACGCTGTCTTTCAAACTCCCATACCGCTTGGCGTCTGAAATGATAGCCGTCATCTTCGAATGACTAAGAACATTCTTCTTACCCTCCGGATCCTTATTGAAAACGTTGTGTTTCACGGTCTTCTCCTCCTCTTCTTCGTCATCATCGTTGTCTTTTGCGTGTTCTTCCGCATCCTTAACTAACGCATACAAAAGAACCTTTTGTTCATCATTTAAAGTCTCAAAAACTTCCTCTGCCGATTTTGTCTCTTCTTCGTCGTCATCAGAATCCTCTTCGTCTTGCTCCTCGGAATCCTCTTCGTCGTCCTCCGAATCGTCCTCGGTGTCATCCGCCTCTTCTTCGTCGTCCAAGTCTTCGTCGTCTTCTTCATCATCCTCACGCTTTCGGCGTTTGGTTGGGTCGTCAGCGTGATACAACGTAATAGCTTCGCCCGAATAGATGATAGCCTCGTCCGTTTCCTCAACCTTCTTCCCATCAGCCGAGTGACGAATGACCGAGTCGATGAATGCGCCCGGGTTTGCGCCGGACAGCACCAAGCTTACCTCACGAATCGCTCCGTGAAATACGCTGGATGCCTTTTCTTTTAAATCGTTCGCATAAATGGAGAGCGCCGATACGTCTCCATGCTGCACAAGCAACTTGGCGTTTCGTCCGGACTCTGTGTTGTTGAAGCGACAGAATGCGTATACGCCTTCGTCACGATTCTCTAACGTCGCGTTGCCGAGTACATTATTAGATTCGTCATGACGATGATTCCAAACCAGCGGAACGACCGTCCCATCATTATGTTTAAAAGCGTTTTTCATGATGGTCCGACCGTCCGAGCAACGAATGTTATTACGAGTTGCCCATCCGCTAAAATCATACTTCTTTTTCATCTGGATCCTTTTCCTCCTTTTTTCCCATATTAATCTCCTCGTTTGAACGGCTTAAGTTCTTGTTTCTCAACTCATCCGCGCTAGAATCATCAGCCGGTTTCATTCCAATAATCTGCCTCATTTCATTCGACGTCATAATTTCATTCCTTGTGAACTTATCGGCAATCTCAGCCAAATTGTTAACAGGAACGAGCTTGAACGGATCCCTGAAGAAGACTATGGTTTGGAGCTGTGAACGAGCCGTCTTTGTAAGGAATTTCCTCCTCATCTCGTCAATGATCGCCGAGAGAATTGGTTCAATCGTCCGGTGATAGTAGTTCAACATCGTTTTCTCGTCTGCGGACCCATCCAGAACGCCCTGAGTGATTCCTAACTGGCTGTAAAGCATACTCGTTAAGAATTCAATCTGCGCCATGAGATTATTCTCCACCGGACGATTCAACTGTGTAATGCGTTCCGTACCATCCGTATACGCAATTCCATACTTTGAGCCGGATAATTGATTTTCAATGTCTATGCGTCTGTTTTCCGCCTGCCGACGCCTGGCTTCGGTTTTGATGATGTAAGGAAGTTGAATGATTAAATCCAGCTTCCCGGAACTAGATTGCTCGTCGACAGCGTCTAATAAATTCAGTTTTCTTATTAAACGCTGCATGGTGGAGTTGTGTTCGTTTATGACTGAGTAAAGCGGGTTTTCAACGATACACACCAAATCCTTAGATAAAATGAGATTTTCTTTCTTGCCTGTATCTTCGTTATAAACCTTAACTTCTACGTGACGCGGAAACCAATTCACAATCTTACCGGTGCGAATGGATAAGACATCATACGAGCTTGATATAGCCGGATTAATAGAGGTATCGGTTGGAACCAACGCAACACACCCTTCGTCCAGCATAGACATAACGGCATCCTGAACAAACGCTCGGCCTGTTTGATCTAAATTGGCTTCGACCGATAAACAGTTGTTCAGACCAGATTCTACTTCAGAAACGAATCTTCCGTTATCGTCTAATCTTGCGTGACGTATGGCGATGGCCGCCGCATCTAAAGCAATGCGGTTATATACGGAAGTGGCTATCGAAGATTCGTTCCCTCCAGTAAACATAACCCGATCAGGACGCCTGGAGTATCCGGCTCCTATATCTTGGTAGAAATTAGCATTGGGATAAACATTGTAATCAGTGGGGTCCTTATTCCGAAACGTGTTCCAGGCTTTCTTTAGCCTGTCTATCCTGCTTCCCATCGGCCAATCACCTCTTTCAAATCAATCAAACGTTTCTAAGTTGCGTTTATAAGCGACATAGGCGTCTAACAACGCCGCCACCGGGTCGATCTTCTGCTCATAACGCTTCTTTAATAGTTTTCTATTCCCATTGGTGTCTTCAAGCGCTATGCAATTACCCATAGCAAACGTCATAAGCTCTTCGTCAAACAAAAGCATTCTCTCTTCAGATAGCTTCTTTAACTCTCCTAAGGGAACCGATTCCGTCTTCGATCCTTGTATGACTTTTTCAATCCCGAAGGGTCCGTTTTCGTTCTCCCATCGATTGATAAACTCTTTAGCGTTATAAGGGTCAAATCCGAGACAACGCACATCATACCCTCGTTCGGAGATGTGGTTATCCAAATCCTCATAAACATGCATCATGTCCAGCACCGTTCCGTCTAGGACAATTAAACTTCCCTCCAGCATAAACTGATCGTATTTGGCTCTCATGGCAGCCGGAAGCTTCATCAACGTAAATGACGATATATAGTCTCGCGTCTTTATACCAAAGCAACCGTTTTGCAACGGAAACAGAAAAGTAAAGGCACAAAAGTCATCGCCTTGGGACAGGTCAACACCCAGAGAACAAGGCATTTGCCAATAGTCCCGTTTGCGGTGCGGGAGGGTTTCCTCGTACGTAAAGAAATAGGTATACCCCTCCATCGGAATACCAAATCGTTTCGCTAAGATGTCATTCCGTGCAGCAGGAGCCTTCTCAAGACGCTCAACATCCAGTTGATAAGCTTCGTATCCGACGGTCTTTCCAATATTTGGATTAGCTTTAATCCAAAGCTCAGGACGGTTTACTTCGTCAAGCGAATCGAGCTTATAATAAAAGATAGAAACATGAGGGTTAATGTATTCTCCCCTAAGAATACTCATGAGCTCCATCTTTATGGTGTCTCCGCTTCCGTTTCGAACAGTTCCTTCAGAACTAATTGCTATGATTAGATAGTTGTCCAATTTAGAAGCGCCTTGCTCTATGGCTCCGACTACGTCTTCCCGAACATCGCCGGAAAGCCATTCGTCAATAGTAGCCACCTTAGGACGCAACCCCTGAAGCTTGTTGATGTTCATAGGACGGACTTCTAATAGCGAGCCGGTTAGGAAATTTTCAATACCCTTTTTTGTCGATTGCAGCTTAGCTCTCATTCCTCTGGGTCCGGTGGTATTATTGATAGACCCTTCGGTTAAAAATTGAAATAAGACGCCTCTGGCGCGTGAAATAGATGTACGGATGGGCGACATAACCTCATCGGCTTGCTTCATTGTCGGAGCAGTCGTAATTTGATGCGTCGTTGTGTCGTCAATGTTTAAAAAGTAACTTTGAATACAAGACGCGTAAATGGACTTCGCTCCGCCGCGCCCCAGAATGAGGTATTGTTTGTTAATCAGCCTTCGCTTGATGTTCTTTCGAACGTAGTGACCGCCATCGGGGCTCGGTTCGTATACGGTACGCTCAATAAAATAGTACCATCCGAAAATCTGTTCCGCCCATAACTTAAACGTGTCTAAAAGCGTCAAATCCGAGCCGTCCGTCAAAGTCAACTCGGTTTCGCAATACTCGATAAACCCATTGATGGCTAAATCATCATAGTAAATTCCTGGGTTAGCGATTAAATCATCTATACGGTTCATTTCCATTGAGATTTCTTTACAAACTGGAATGTCTCCGCGGAGTACGGCATCTCGAAACATGCCGTAATACTTTGGAACGGCAGTGTTTGATAATGCCATATAAATCTATCCTTTTATTTTTTCTTCTTATCGGAGGGTCGGAAATAAACCACATTATCGGGTTTCTTCTCGGATGCTTTATTCTCAGTCTTCTTCTCGGATGCTTTATTTTCAGTCTTCTTTTCAGACGATTCCGTTTTCTTTAGATCGTTTTTCATAGCTTCGATTGGTTTTCTTAGTCTTTCGTAGTCATTCAGCGCGTTAATACGATCGCTAACTTTTCTAATATCTGCGGTTGACACGTTAGTAATATCCTTAATTTCAGTTTGTTTACCATAATCGATTCCTTCTTTTTTCTTAAAGAGCCTATCCATTGCGTTTCCTGTCATCTGATTTAATATTTGTCTACCTAAGTTTTCGGTATGTTCTCTAAGAAGTTTTTTGATTATGGATGGTTTTTTAGGAGGAGTCGTAGGCGTCGTTAAAGTCCTATACTCGTTTTCCAATCTAATCCTGTTGATCCTTGTGTGAAGATCTTGGTCAGACATAGAAGAAAGACTATTTGAAGCTGCGGTTTCTTTCTCTTTTCTAACACCCCACCTCATTCCTTTAACGCCAACGTGAGTTAAGAGACCAGAATGCTTTACGCCGTATTTTTTGGCTAAAGACTCCGTCGTCTCAAGGGATATTGTGCGGTTACGAGCGAATCGAGCAAAATCCTCTCTATCGCTTTTGGACGAACTTGGATCTGATTCAATTTCGCGACAAAGCTGGTCCATTTCCTTTTTTTCAGTTCTGAGAGTATCAAGCATTGATTTTATTTTTTCTGTTCGTTCTTTCTTAGAAAGAACGTCTAATTTCTCGCTGAGGAACGCGGCCCGCTTTACCTCGTCCTCTTTTGTCAGTTCCTTCGGTAGTCGTTTATATAATTCTTCTGCTTTTTTACGTTGACGACGCGATGGGTTTGGCACGTTCCTCCATTTAGATTCTTTCTCTTTTCGCTCTCCCCATTTCATTCCCGGAACGCCATAGTGAGTTAAGAGACCGGAATGCTTTACGCCGTATTTTTTGGCGTTGGTTTCCCAATAATCAATACTGTTGTTATTAGTGCGAAATTGTAAGTCTTCGGATTTATTTAAGCGCCCCGTACTAAACTCCTTCGCAACCAAAACGTTATTAGCATTACCAAAACTAACTTTAATTCTAGCTAAACTTTTCATCATTGCGTCCTTTTGAGCTTTATGTTTATTTAACTCTGTTTTAATTACCCGTTCTCGGTTTTCATTAGAGAGTTTTTCAAGTGGCGTGCGTTTAAGTTTCTCATAACGCTTAGCGTCTCTTCGCTCTCGAAAACTCTGCGCTTGCGAAGTTTCTTTCTCTTTTCGCTCTCCCCACCTCATGCCCTTAACCCCAACGTGAGTTAACACAGATTGTTCCATAGGCTCATTCCCCCTTCTCCCATAGATGACAGTTAATTCGTACAAACTCCCCCAGTCGCGGAAGGATTGGGCATCCCTTTTTGGCTTTATTGCAGTTATGACACGAAGGGCTGTTTAAGATTAACTCTGAATGGGCTTTATATTTACAGTAACCACTATCTATCTTAATTTCCAACTGTTAAATTAATCCTCCATTCTAATTCCTTCATTATGTTGTTTGCACTTTCTATAAGAGGGGACGTTGCGGGAGGGTCAAACATCATCTTTACTTTGAAATGAACATACGATTTCACCATTTGTAGTTGATTAAGTTTTGAACCTAAAAAATCGGACCATGTATCCGAGACGTCTGTAATGTAAAAACCATTCGCCGGTCCGCATCCAAGTTGAGTCAATACCCCAAAGGCCGTATTGATCATCATGATGAGATCATCGTCAAAGTGGGTATACTCTTCTCCAAGCCCAAGCACTTTTTTGGTTGATGTTAAAATGCTGTCCATTCCGACCCTCCTTTCATTCATTGTTTCCAGGGGCATGTGTCGTTCGGTCTTCTTTCGATGGGTCCTTTAGGAAGCAACTCTTCGTCTCCGTAGTGAACGGCGTTGTGAGTGTTGAGACTTATTGTGATTAAAAACTCTGGATCAATTAAAAAAGGACTCATCGTTTCAAAGTCCTTTTTCGCAATGGGGTTTATATGATGGATTAACGGCTGTTTGTAAATGAGATGCCCTTCGATGCCTAAGTCACAACCGTTGTCTCGAACCAGAACATAGTCTCTTACCTTTAACCATTCGGGAGAACGATAGAACCGTTGATTTAAATACCTGCTGTACCCAAAGGTTTCTTCGCCGACTCTCCCTTCCATCTTCAAATACCTGAACCGTTCTAGAAAAGTTTCGTAGGTCAGGAGCGTCGAGTACGATTTAATCTCTCTTATAGAATCACCCTCCTTTACTAATTACTCGCCGGTGTAAAAATTCTCATCCACTTCTTGGCCCGAGTAACGACGCATCGCATTTAAAGCGCCCAGGTATAAATCCTCAACCCGTTGAGCCGAGCGGAGAGAATTTGTCTTGGCCTCAATGAGTTCTTTTTGCTTCTCTAGGATTTCTTTTTCGATACGATCCTTCGTCGAGCCAAGTTTTAAGTAGTGAGAAATGACCTGAGCGGAAGCGGTTCCCTCCCGCAACTGAGTTTCGGCAAGATCCACGGCCAACGATATCAATTGATTCTCTCTTGCCTCCGGAGTTAGGGCTATCTTTTTCTTTCTTCTGGAATTTTCCAGTGCTTCTTGAATATTTTCCTCGGTCACTTCCGCTCACCTCCCTCTTTTTTCTCATAATAAGTGTGATTAAAGTCCCAAAAAGTTCACCAAAACATTTGAAAGACTCCCTTCAAAGTTTCCAAAGCTTATAAAACCAATTCATAACCGTAGAACATCTCTAAAAAAGTCCCTCCGGAGCTTTTCCTGAGAAAGCGGCGATGCGGGGGAGGGGGTGTTTTTTACACGACCCCCTCCACTGTTTTTGTGCTTTGTTCGGTGGCATTTTCTCTTATTTTCTTGTAGATATTCATGAAATCATACTTAATTATCTCATCAATTGCTCTTTCAATCTCATTATTGACTTCTTCTTCAGTAAATTGCTCAGAAGTTCTCGCAATCCTCGCCAAATAGGCGCAGGAATTGTATCCTTTTTCGGTGTCATACAGATACCACTCTACGAAACGCTTAAAAGGATCATATGGATTATCAGATGTTGTCAGCATACATGACGAAGACATAGCATTTTACACTCCTTTCTTTAATTCTACGATTGTATGTACTTTGAAACAGTTGTAGTTGAAAGACTGCAAGCAGTTGCAATTTGATCTAATGTATAACCAGAGTTTCGCATTGCTTGTATCTTCCCTTCTTTTGCCAATGATACTGCGTTATACGCGCGGGGGGTGGCCAGCTCTTTTATGTGATCAGCCTTCATATTCTTTAGAACATCTTCTAATTTTGTTGATGAAATCGCACCTGCTTGAATAGCTCGCCATTCTTTGTCAGTTAAGTGAATTGGTTTCTTTCTCGCTCCGATTTGCTCTCTTGCCGCTGTTAAAGCCTGTTGACCAAGCTTTCTCTTCTCTTTTGTTGCGATGTCCGGATTCTCTTGGCGAAGCGCCCTGAGATTCATGTTAGCGATTCGCTGCGCTTTGCGTTCATACGGGGCGTTCTTTTCGGCTATATTCAACTTAGCTAGTATACTGTCCACTTCTTCAGCATACGCTTTGTTGGCTGAGGCAGAATACTCTATCTTTCCCGTATTAGCATATTCTAGCCGAGCCTGGGCCGCCAGAGACTTCATGATGTTTGCATAGTCAGCATACAATTCTTCTTGGGGGGTGCCTGATGAAAGAGACCGGGCATCGGGGGTCACTAGCATC
>Ga0123353_10015967_pt1 | contig 10949 bp, 8 predicted proteins | sample TergutLab28metaG_3_FD_92763 | JGI IMG/M metagenome (GOLD analysis project Ga0123353, IMG submission 92763) | Labiotermes labralis P3 segment gut microbial communities from Petit-Saut dam, French Guiana - Lab288 P3 | ecosystem: Host-associated > Arthropoda: Insects > Digestive system > Gut ... | reverse complement strand
TGCTATTCAAACCGGGTTTGATCGGGCTGCCCGCGTCGGGGTTTATGAGGGGCGCGGCCAGGTTTGCGAAAGCATACGGGCTTCCGGTATCGGCCACATGTCTGAGAGTACCGGAAAAGCCATTTCAAAGGCCGTCATTCGAAAAGTCCGCGGATTTCATCCGCTCCGCCCTGAGCTCCGAAACGCCGGTTGCGTTTCTGGCTCTTTCGACAGGAGGGGTCGCGAACCTGTATAAATGGCACTGGGTCACGATCATAGGGCTGGACGAGGAAAACAAGAGTGTCCTGATCCTTGACAACACTAAATCCTCTTGGGCAGAGATCGGGGCCTGGCTCTATAAAAGCTTGCTCGGCGGCGCGCTGGTTCGGTTATAAGGAAACAAGTGGTCAGAATGACAACTTAAATAATCAAAACGTCTGACGATCTGGAAGCTCAGTGCGTCGTTGGTTTTTGTTTTCAATATCTGGCTTTGAAATAAAGTATGAGGAGCATATCAACAGCATCATGAATGTAGAAGGATACTTCGGGAGATTGACCACTTTGCACGAGATCAAACAGTATTGGGGGCTGGCGGACTGAAGTAAGCTAGCAAGACTAGTCGTGGGTTCCGGAGGCTTTTCCTTTACTTTTCCTCAAGGTTTTTCTCAACATCAGCCATTTTCCCTGTTGCCAGTTCCTCGGGCACATAGATTTGTCCGCACTTCGTACAGGCAGGTATTTCCGTAAAAAAATTTTGCTTCAGATACCCAAATTCTACTCTTTTAATTTCCAGCGGGACACCGCAGTTATTACATTCCAGTTTTTCATACATCAGCGCAAACCTATGCCTCTTCCACTGCCTTCATTCTGTGGCTATACACGTTTATCAAGCGGAATCCGGCGTCTTCTTCGTAGGCCACCCAGCAAGTAGTAACGCCGACTGCCCCGTGCGCAATGCTGTGCCCCGTTTCGGCGTCATAATGCTTCATACCGGTGTCTTCAGCGTCCTTAATGATTCTTTGAACATCTTCATAGGATATCAATTGTTTTTCCATTTTTTGAGCGAGTTCAAGCGAGATGATCACCTGGGGATACAAAGGTGACGCATCTTTTTGTGCTTCCTCTACACTAAAACAGATCTCCGAAATCCTCTTCTTTAAATACCTGCGGTTCATCCTGCGCTCCGAAATCCGCGGCGTTTCCCTGTCACTGCCGGCTAAGCCATACAGGACGTCAAATATATGCCTGCATTCTTTACCCGACGCGGAAAACGCGTCTCTGCAGTTGGAACAGTATACTATATAGGGAAGTTCCGATTCCGCTATACGTAAACCAACGACCTTCTCGTATAAATCCGGATTTGAGGCATTGATATGTCCTCCGTACCCGCAACATTCCGCCATATTTTCGCTCATATCGCCTGTAACGTACAATATACCTGCTTTGCGCAGAATATTCCTTACCGACTCCCGGGCTTCGCCTGCGTATCTTGCGGCGCAAGGGTCAAAGAGATATTGCGGATCATCCAAGCTTGTGCTTGCGCCGGAAACGTCTATACCGCTTTGATCCAGCCACTCAAAAAAGGTAATCAGCTGAATGTCGGCAAATCTTTCCGCGATCCTTTTCATACAATTGAGGCAAGAACATATGATAGTCGGCCTCCCGGACGATTCCCATTCGCTTCTGAGTTCCAACATCATTTCTTCTGCAAGCTTTGCGTCCCCCGCCCATTCTGCGGGCGCTCCGCAACATGAGATAAGGATGCCGGCGCCTTCTTCGGCATCTCGCAACATCTCATATGGTTTGATCACATAATCGGGATGAGACGCGCCGGTCTGACATCCCGGGAAAAACATATAATTACCTGTAGCAGGGTATGCAAACCGTGACTCATCAGACGTTGCATGTTCCATATCACGCACATAGTAATCATGGAAAGCAGGAGGCTGGCCTCCCTGATTAAATACGTCTTTTCGTGCTTCGAGCATGACTTCGCCCATTGCTACGTTCGCTGGGCATATTTCTTTGCAGAGGCCGCACTCATTACAGGCGTTCATCAGTCTGTTTGTTATCCGTCTGGTCTGCTGTTCAACTTTATTTACGGAAACCGTAACGTCATCCGCGATTTTTTTCGGCGTTCTTTTTGCGCCTTCAAGCATTGGGCATATATCGATACACAAGGTGCATTCGCAGTCTTTGCACCGGCTGGCTTCCTCTATAGCACCTTCCCTGCTTACCGTGTCGAAAGGCGGTGCCTTTGGTATTGGCCGGTAGAATTGATCGTTAACAGGCCAGTCCTGAAAGGTTTCGGCCATACCGTCCATAGCGCCTGTCTGAAGATACTTTTCGATCGATCTCGACGCGCGCGATCCGTTTTCGATAGCCCAAACCTTGTTTGTCCCAATCGCCTCTCCGCCCAGGAATACGCCCGGGATCTTGCTGCCGAGTGATTTTTCGTCCATACCTTCTTCCAAACCGAAGGTTTCGCCGTCTTTTCCCGTCGCAATATATACCGCGTCGAAACCTCCTGCGAGCAAAGGTTCTATTTCTTTTATTTCTGTTTTTGGGCGTAGCTCAATCGGAAGCCCCTGAGTTTCCGCGTCGATTTCATTTCGATAGACGTCCTTTGCGGGCGAGTCTTCAAGGCTCCCTCCGGTTTCGTCTTCTATAAAAAAGACCGTGACCGTATAATTCCGCGAAGCGAGCTTTAGCGCACAGGCGATACCGCTCGGTCCGGCGCCGACGACGGCGATATTTCCTTGCTTTTGCCGCAAATCATAGCGTACAGGCTTGCGATCCTTGCTGTATTTAATACATGCTGCCTCGATCCCGAGCAACGAAACAGATGTGCCGTCATTTTTTTTGCGTACGCAAACGGCCTCGCAAGGAACGTCGCAAATCCTGTTTACGATCTCGGGAAAGGACACCGTGTTTCTGTACTCACGATATGCGCTGTCGATTTTCCCTCTTGCCATCTTGCCGGTGAATGCCTTGATGTCCAGTTTGAACGGGCATGTGCACCGGCAGGGTGGCGGATCTTCTTTGAAGCAATTCCTCGCATAGTAATTAAACTTTTCGAGGGTGTTGTTCATCTTGCTTTAGCCGTGATGTCCAACCGCTGCTTCTCTCGGATCTGCAGCTATCACATCCAACTCATCGTAAAGCTCAGAACCTAAATACCTGTATTCAAGCGGTAGCAGTTCTTCGCCGCGTGCAAGTGCGTCTATACCGGCTTTGACCTTTTCGGGCGTCGCCGGGAGGTCGTAGATACGTACGCCCACAGCGTCGTAAATAGCGTTGATGACGCACATATGATTGCCTGACTGATAGAGTTCGGAGCACCCTGCTGAACCATGCGGCCCTTTTTCCCTCGGGTTTTCAACGTATATGACCGTCATGTCGTCAGGTATATCCTTAATGGTCGGTATGCCGCACGCGACTATGTTGTCGTGCTTTTTCACATCGTCATAGTTCTCTGTAAGCGCATATCCTATCGTATGCGAAATGCCGCCATAAGCCTGGCCGTCAACCGAGAGATAGTTTCCGATAATACCTACGTCGCCGGCGCATGCTATACTCAGTACCGTTGTTTTACCTGTTTTAAGATCAACTTCGACCTCCGCGATGAATATGCCATACATGTTTGTTTGCGTCGGGCTGCCGACCCCGGTATTGGGATCAAGTACAACAAATGTATCGTTTGTGTCCGCTATACCGATATACTTCGTCGGTATGCCTTCGCTGATCATTTCGTCATATGTTCTAAATGTGCCGTCAGGCTTCTTCATCGCTTTTATCAGTTTTTGTCCGGCGTCTATAAACGCGTTTCCTGCCATATAGTGCGACCTGCTGGCCGCAGATATACCGGTATTCGGGCACAGGTGGCTGTCGTTCATAACCAGCCGGATCTGGTCCGCCGACACTCCAAGCTCGCGGAGCGACTCGTGTGCGTGCGCGATCGTCCCGATATCGCCTCCCTGCCCCAGATCCTGCCATGTATCAAGCGCCGTGAACGTTCCGTCCGGATTCAGTTCAAGCGCGACTTCTCCGTGATCGTCACCGATTCCGGTATTGAAGCCCGCGCAGCATACGCCGACGCCATGAGGTTTCTCAGGAGTACTGTCCCTCTTGGCGCGTTCACAAGCCTCTTTGTAGTAGGGCTCAATGATATCCATCAGCTCTTCCATCGGATACTCAGGATACGGGTATGAGTTGATCGTCGTATCGCCCTCGCGCGCGATATTTATCCTGCGGAATTCAAACGGGTCGATCTTCATTTTATGCGCAAGCATGTCTACAAGATGCTCGGAGCAGTGTTCCGCCTCCGGAGATCCAAAACCCCTGTACGGACAGGCGTTGTTGTGGTTTGTCGTCGCTACGCGGCCGAGACCAGTAACATTTGGAATATTGTAGGGGAACCCGCAAAACCGCGCGACCTTCTGCAGCATTTCATGGGCGACGTCGGGATATGCACCGTGATCCAAGCCGATATCAAATTCCAGCGCCGTGAACTTTCCGTTTTCATCGCATGCGAGACTTCCGTTGCTGTAGCTTGCCGTGCGTTTTCCGCTTAGATGCATGAACTCTTTGTATGAGACCGTCATGGCACACGGACGTTCGGTCAGCTGTTGGCATACCAGCATCATCCCGTAAGTCAAAGCGACTGTAGACCAGCCGAAACTGCCTCCGCTGGTATTCGTGATCAGCCGTACCTTTTCGTATGGCAATCCGACTCCGTTTGCAAGGCTCCTTCTGTTCCATTCTATAGACATGGTCTTGCACTGGACCACCACATTCCCATCTTCATCCCAATAACTCATAAGCGAGTCGCCTTCGATGGACATATGCGGTTGGCGGGTTGTATAAAAACTGCCGGATACCGAGCAATGTGACCCGGCGATCACTTCGTCCGCCGACTCTCCCTTTAGCACAGGCTGCTGCATATAGATATTCGGGCTGTAGTCGAAAATCCTGATCGCGTCGGGTGCCGCCGTTTCGATGAAGTTCATAAATTCCGGCAGCGGTTCGAGTTCGACTTTGACAGCCGCCGCCGCAGCCCTTGCTTCCTCCTCGGTTTCCGCCATCACCACGGCAACCACGTCGCCGTAACGCCTGATCACGTCATCCACAAAAATCTTACGTTGCAATCCGTTGAGCGTAGATCTCGCATGCACCAGAGGCGTCACATATATATTGTTCCCCTTGACGTCCTTCGAGGTAACGACACGGAAAACGCCGGGCATTTTCTCCGCCTCCGAAGTATCGATCGAAAGAATCTTTGCATGCGAATAGGCTCTCGGCTGAACGATGGCAAGATGCAATGTGTCCGCCGGCATCTTGTATTTTAGATCGTCTCCGTATTCAAGGAGCCCGCAGGCCTTCCCGATAGCGGTCGGGCGAGGGAATTTTGTATTATAAATCCTGCCGTCATCCGTTTTGAATTCGATGTCCTGCATCGTTTTTTCGCCTCTGAGCACTTCGGCCGCCAGCATGACGGCGTCTACGATTTGTTTATAACCTGTACACCTGCAGATATTTCTGTGTTTCTGAAACCAGTCGCGTACTTCCTCGCGCGTCGGCGATTTGTTCACATCAAGAAGCGCTTTGGCGGATACTATGAATCCGGGCGTACAAAAACCGCATTGTATGCCTCCCGTAACAGCCATCGCAAGCTGGAGTGGATGCAGGAAATTAGGCGCGCCTATCCCTTCTATCGTAGTGATGATGCTGTATTCCTCGATGTCGCGCATTTTTTTCGTACAGGATCGTATGACTTTGCCGTTAACGATCACAGAACAGGCGCCGCAAACCCCCGTACCGCAGCCAACCTTTGTGCCTGTCAGCCCGTATCTCCTAAGTACCTCAGCCAATGTGTCTTTTTCAGGGTCAAACACAAGATGTTTTGCAAGGCCGTTCAATTCATATGGTGTTCGCCTCATTGCCATGATTTTGCCTCCTTTTATACTATGCCGATAAACCAAACAGCTTCTCAGCGTTCTTGTAACATATCAGAGCTCTTTCGTTTTCATCAAGAGCCGCGCTTTCGATGAATTCGCATGTCGGCCCCATGGGCTCATACGGATAGTCCATCGAAAACATGATGCGGTCGGCGCCGATAGTATCGATAGAACAGCGCAATGCCTGGTCTGACAAGCAGCCACTTATCGTGATCGATATATTATCTCTGAAGTATTCAGGGATACTCATTTTCAGATTGCCGATCTTGTTTTCCCTTACAAGTCTGTTTTCAAGTCTCCAAAGTATGAATGGCAGCATTTCGCCCATATGCGCCATGATAAGAGACGTGCCTGGATAGCGGTCAAATACGCCGTTCAGAATCATGCGCAAAACAAACGTCCCTGTCTCGACGCCCCAGCCCCATGGAGGTCCAAGCAATGCTTCGCACCCATCATACAATTTAGCAAACATGGGATCGGTCTCCGTCGGATGTATGTAAAAATGGCTTCCAAGGTTTTCACCCGTTTCAAATATCGGAGAGAATTGTTCCTCATCGACAAAGCCGGTATTGTGAATATATCCGGACAGCCATGCCCCGACAAACCCCTTGTATTCTTTCGAACAGCGCTCGAGTTCTTTTGCCGCCAGTTCCGGAGCTTGCCATGGAATGGATGCGTACGCGAGGAAACGGTCTTGGTGGGCGTCTACGATTTTTGCTACCGCCTCGTTGTGCTTTTTACTGACATCCAACGCTTCATTGTGATCCAGAACCCCGTCGACACTTGTCGTACCCGGTAACAGTATCTGGTAAGCTATATCGTACTTATCCATTTCCTCAAGCCTTTGTTCGACGTCGCCGGCAAGAAAAACCATTCGTTTCAGCGCTTCCTCGGGCAAGTTCATGGGCATACCCATACGCGCCAGCCAGTCGGAGCGAAGCCTCATGAATTCCGGTGTGCCAAAGTGTTCTTCCAAAGCTATTTTTTTCATATTCTTCTCCTTTTTTCTTACTTATATTTATTTACTTACATAAGCCCAACAAGCGTCATAGATAGCGCCGGTATAAATGTAGTCAAAATCAGGCCTATCAGGTACATGAACACGTATGGTATAACGCTCTTGCTGATAGACCAGATATCCCTTTTGAATATACCCTGAGCGACGAAAAGGTTCAGACCGAACGGGGGTGTGAACATCCCGAGCGAGAAGTTGATGACGACGATGATGCCAAAATGGATCGGATTGATTCCGAGACTCACAGCCGCAGGCAAAAGCAACGGAACAAAAATCAGAATCCCGCTGATCGAGTCTATAAAAGATCCTACCAGCAGGAAGAGCCCGTTGACCATCAAAAGAAACACGACCGGCGACATAGTTAAAAAAACTTCCGTCATTCTCACCGGCGCCTGCGTGATCGTGAGTTGCTGCGCAAATACCGAACTGCACGACACGAGTATGAGTACTTGGACCGAAGTCTTCGCCCCATCCTTCATAACATCGACAAACTTTTTGAAATTCATTTCCCGCAGAACGAACGCGTCTACCACTATAGCGTAGACCGCAGCCACGGCGCCAGCCTCGACAGGCGTCATGAACCCGCCGTAGATCCCGCCAAGCACTATGACAGGCAGGGCGATCACCGGTATGCTGGCTTTGATCGCCTTGTTCCTTTCAGGCCGCGTCATTGCAGTGCCGCTGAAGTCAAACCTTCTGGTATAGCTGTACAGATAGACCCCGATGATCCCGACAAGTATCAGGCCCGGAACTACCCCGGAAAGGAAGAGCTTTGCGATCGACGTTTCGGATACTATGCCGTAGATGATCATCGGAACGCTGGGCGGTATGATGGCGGAGAGGCTTGCCGCGCAGACGATGATGCCCGTTGACAGGCTTTCGTTGTACTGCTCTTTCAGGGGATTGTACATGATCTTGCCGAACGTGGCCACAGCTGCGGGCGGTGATCCCGATATAGCCCCGAAGACCGCGTTCGAGGCAAGGCAAGCCAGTGCCATCCCGGATTTCCTATGGCCCAAAAACGCTTGGAAAAGGCCTACCAATCTGCCGCCAAGCGTCCCCTCCGATAACGTGGAACCGGCGACAAGGAAAAAAGGAATCGCAAGCAGGCTCAGTTTGCTGACGCCCTCAAACATCCCGCTTACAAGGTTTTGCAGCGGCATGTGGTTGATAAATACAGTCATATAGACCGCGCAAGCGAGCAGCGACAAGTAAATCGGGACGTTCAGGAAAAGAAGGGCTAGAAGTATGATTATTACAGGAACTATCGCGATAAGCTCCATCTTTCAACCTCCTTTCCTTTGAAGAAAACCAGCATAACGATCCAGATGACTATCGTCATCGCAAAACCTACAAGCATCGCCATGAAAAAATAAAGCTTCGGCAAGCCCATCGCGTATGTCAGCATATTTGTGGCATACATGTGCTGAAGGACAACAAACCCGTATCTGAGCACGACGCCAAGTAAAACGACCGTGAGGACGCCGCGCAGGATACGCGTGGCATGGTCGACTATCTTGAACGCCTTTTCGTTTTTCACCAGAAATTGTATAACGCCGATCCGCAGGTGCTGGTTTGTCAGTTCCAGATAAGCGGTGCCGATAAACAGCATCAAAACGCAGCAGTAAGCGGAAAACTCCTCAGCCCAGGTAAATCCCCCGATCCCGGCAAAAAACTTCCTTACAACCGCATTGAAAAAACTGACAAAAACGCTGGCCGCTAAAAGGAAAGCGGAGACCGTGAACATCACTCTGTTCACAGCATTGAGCCCATCCAAAAACCGATCCATCCAGGCACCTCCCTTTAGACTATAATAGTACCCGAAAGCGTTGGTGGTTTTCAACGCGTCCGGGTACTGCTTAAAGGATCCTCACTATTTTTTTGTAGCTGCAGCAAGTGGCAGCAGCTTGTCGTAATACGGCTGCTGTACAGCCAGGTCTTGCAGAGATTTTTCTGTTACAGATTCCATGACTCCGGACAGCAATTCCCAGTCCGCAGCGGAAGGTTCGATGATAGTCATACCGTCTGCCCTTGCCAGCTCGACCGCTTCAATCTGATATTCAGCTCCGTATTCATAAATACTGTTGTAGCTGTCAAAGCCTTCGTAGCAGACGATCCTTGAGCCTTCTGCGATTATATCCCTGATATCAGCAGGAAGGCTGTTGAACCAGTTCAGGTTTACCATGACCGGGAAAACCCCGACGTTCCTGGGCCCCATATACAGATAATCGCATACGCTCTGGATATTGAACGGCTTAAAGAGCGACATCCCGCCGGAAGCTCCGTCAAGCGTGCCGTTTTGTATACCGCTCACCATTTCACTTACGTCTACCAGTGAAGGTGTAGCTCCCATGGCCTCCAGCATACCCGCGTAAGCGGCGCCCGGATTGGACCATATCCTCTGAGCCCGCATTTTTTCGACGCCTCCGGAAAGGTCAATATTTGTCGCCCAGATATAGTCGTTCAGGAAACAATACCCGAGACACGAGACGCCCTTGTCATTGAATAATGGCTCGAACATATTTTCCGTGTCTGCCTGCAGGCCGCGTATCGCGTGAGCGGAGTCATCGAAAAGGCCCGGCAGCGTGATAGCGTTTATTTCAGGTATCATGGAACCCCAGTAATTGGACGGCAGCATATACATTTCGACGCTCCCATCCGATACGGCTTGGATCATCTGCGCGTTTGTGCCGAGCTGTCCGAAGGGATATATCTCAACTACGATCTGCCCTCCTGATTCCCTTTCGGCATACTCTTTGAAACGTTCCATGAACGTCATCATCGGGTTGTCGGCGCCGGTACCTGCTCCTGTACGAATAATATACGTATCGCCTCCGCCAGACGTAGTCCCGGTCCCGGTATCGGTACCGGCTGTCGTTCCGGTATCGGTCGACGTTCCGGTATCGGTCGCAGTATTACCGCCGCAAGCTGTAGCGAAAGTAAGTACTAATGCTAAAAGCACGACGATGATCAGTGATAGTTTCTTTTTCATCTTCTTAACCTCCAAACAAACAACTTGATAACAATTAAATCCCCAACCAATATGCTGAAAACACCACATTATATATGCTATAGTATGCATGAATAATACAATGTACAATAGTCACTATTATTGTAAGTGTCCATTATCATGGGAAAGTATATGGTATGAAAGAAGATTTAAGGGTTCTAAGAACAAGGCAGATGCTAGAAGACGCTTTATATGAGTTGGTGGATGCTATCGGATATGAGAAAATAACTGTGACAAGCCTGGTCAATAAAGCATGCATCAACCGCAATACGTTTTATTTGCATTACAAAGACAAATATGACTTGCTGAATAAAATTGAAGACAGGGTATTGAACGAATTGGATCATTCACTGGACCCTCTTCCGGCAGCTATGATGAAAAGCCTGCATATTGATGATATGAACGATGAAGTAGTAAAAGTTTTTACGGATTTTTACAATGCAATATACAAAAACAGCCGTTATTTCAATACCATCCCGATTCATGAGAACCATACTGCGTTTTGGGCGCGGCTAGCTACCGTTCTCAAGGAACACATTCACGCCGGTTATCCAAAAGACCTTTTTCGTATTCCGCTGCAATATTATGATGCTGTGATTGTCGGAATCCAAACAGGGCTCATAAGGGAATGGGCAACCGGCGGCTTGAAAGAAAAGCCTGAGGAACTCGTTGATATCATGGTTATGATATTAAAAGGTTTAACGAAAAGCGTATTCATAAAAGAGAACACTGTTTCCAAAGACGCTACCGCGCCGGGCGCGCACGCGTCAGGACCTCAGCCCGGCGCTAAAGCCTTTGGTCCTGATGACCTGCCCTTATATCACAATTATTGAGCTGGCACCCCGCAGGTAAGCTTCGCAATTATCATCCATTTGCCATCAATACGGATAAAGCTGAGGATATCTGTATATATCAAGTTTTTGACGCGTACTTTTAGCCGGACCGCTGCCGTGTCTTCTGATGTAAAGTCAATTGATAACAGTTCATT
>Ga0123353_10015964_pt1 | contig 10950 bp, 6 predicted proteins | sample TergutLab28metaG_3_FD_92763 | JGI IMG/M metagenome (GOLD analysis project Ga0123353, IMG submission 92763) | Labiotermes labralis P3 segment gut microbial communities from Petit-Saut dam, French Guiana - Lab288 P3 | ecosystem: Host-associated > Arthropoda: Insects > Digestive system > Gut ... | reverse complement strand
CTTTTTTTTTTGAAAAGTTTGACTAAAAAAAAATTTTTTTTTTTGGTTCACGGGTTGCCTTGTTTTCGGTAAAGATGGGGAATATTGGGGAAGTTCTGTTTCTTTCTTGGCTTTTTTTTTTTTTGGGGGGGGGGGGGGGGAGGGGGGGGCGGGGGAGGGGAGAAAATAAGAATAATGCCGTTTCTGATGTTAATAAAGTCGTAGGAACCCATACAATTGCAGTTAACATCATGAAAGCTAGCTTTCTTATGAGCAGCTTTTGCAAACCAGTAATGGTACTGTCTTCTTTACAGGACATGGATTTGATAGAGGTCCTGTGGAAACAGGATGTGGATTTGGGTTTCTCTGTGGACCTTTTCAATCCCTCAAAACCGGAGGGGGAAGGAAAGGTAGTGCGAGTGGAAGATGATGACGTGGAGAAACTGAAGGCCCTGGAGGCTTTGAAGAATGAAACTCCGGCAGACACCACAAAGGTGAGTGAACAAGTACAAAAGGTGTAACAGTTGTACCAATAGAACAAGCGCCTGTAGGAATTTAGTCAGTTCAGACAATTAAATGTCTTGCACTGAGCAGCTTTTCTCACCCTTATATTGGATTGAATAGGTTAATTATTTGATAACAGTATGAAGAAAATTTAACTCAAGTAATCTTGGGTTGTTTTCCTACACCCAGTATTTTTCTTTTGATTTGGAAACGGTAAGCCATACTGGCACAGAGGACATATTTGAAGAGAATCTGTGTGGAAAATAGCAGGGTTTTCAATAGTTGCTCCTGAGGCTGACATAATGTGTAAATAATTACAACATTGTTTTCGCGTCTTTTTTTTTTATCTGCCTAAAGTTAAACCGTGCCTTATTATAAGTTATACGAATTATAGTGGCAATAAAAGGAGTTCAGAATTTATGGAGAGATGGTCAGTCCTGTTACAATATTTAGTAATGTATGAGATTCCAGTAACAGCAACTTTGTATGTTGCAGAAAATGGAAAATAATACACAATTCGTTATTAACAACTGAACTTAATAATTGAATTTCAATCTGTATTACTTGTTTCGGCCCTGTTTCCGGCCATCATCAGGCACTGCATTTAAAATATCTTCAAGAAAAATACTGTTGTACATATGATCAATGTGTCGGAATTTAAATGAGATCATTTTTGCAAGTATAATTCAGATTAAAAAAAAGCCGGTCTTCACGGAAGCCATCCCGTTGTGTTTATTACTAAACAAACTGAATAAGTGTGGTTTGTTTAAAAAGCCGGATTTCACCGGTTCATGCTGTGAAACGCGGCTTTTTAGTCTGAATTATACTTGTAACAAATGAGGTCTGATTTTAATTCCGACTTGTTTATTTACAATAGTATTTTTCCTCAAGATGATGACTGAAAATAAGACCGACACATGTAGTACAGATTGAAATTTAATTATGAAGTTTGATTTGGAATGTAGAATTGTTCATTGTGTTCGTTTTTTGTATAAATTCACAACGGGACATATAGACCTAAATTTGTTTCTTGCGTTATGACCGGAAATAAGGCCGAAACATGTAGTACAGATTGAAATTTAATTATGAAGATTGAGTTGTGGATGTCGCATTGTTCATTTTGTTAGTTTTTTTTTTAATAAATTCAGAACGGGAACTGTAAACCTAAATTTGTTTCTTGCATAATGCGACCGCAAACATTTCAGTGTGTTGTGAAGTTACGTGGGAGTCTGAGCACACGAAATGTATCTTATGCGCGTCGTAGTGTCATCCTGCCGTCAGCATAAACAGCCAATACTGGAAGACGATACTGCATTTCAGATATTAAACCGATGAGCAGACCAGAAGCAGAAACTGAAAACGGCAGGGTCCATATTGTCATTTGTACAAAACGTTGACACCTGGTGAAAGAGTTCAAAATACTGTTTTTTTTAATCATTGTGCATTATCGCCGTGCCTTTATCCCATCTGTCGTCTCTTGTGCTCCTCATTCTAGAAAGAGAGATATGTATCAGTAGTAGAGGAACTGGTGGGATTTCTTTCCTCTTTTGTCGGCAAGTTCCTTCCTTTGAATGCAGTAGTAGTGCAAGTTGATTGGCGTTCAGTTATTTCATATGCAGATTGGTAATGTGCCTTCAGAATATAGCAAAAGTAGCAGTTCAGTATCACGTAGCTTTGAATTTAGAAACATTTAATATAGGCTTCTGTGTTTTTGATGTTGAGGGCCAGGCAGGAAATTGAAGAAAGAGAGAGTGTGTTGTTTGTAGTATGGGTGTGGAATTTATGGAACATGTCTGATCCTTGTGATTCTTTGATTGCCTTTATACGGTTGGGCAATGTCCATTATTTCATCTGTAATATTTATACACAAACATAGAATCATAGCACATTACCTTTATGTTACTTTGGATATCTTTCACAGATGTGATTGTGGGGATGTTACTGTCTATTGAGTTAAGAATTTGTATGCCTGATTCTGTGTTATTTTAAGGGCCCTTCATTACGAAAATACTATTATCCCATTTGGAAACAGTTACCTTTTTTTTGGTCTCTCTGCTTCGCGAATATGGGTATTTTCTCTAAAATTCAAACTCGTACGTTAAATATTAACTGTTAGTTGAGACATTCAGCAGAAGTAGGCTGATTTGCTTCCTTTGTGCTTTGATAATGTTAGAAGCCACTTGTTCCCTTCATGCAGATAGACTCATGTTTTGGAAGGCTGTCATCAAAGGAGAGTGCAGGCTGGTAGGTCGTGACTGGCTGGAGTTCCTCGGGGCCCATCATCAAGAAGCAAAGCTCAATATGAAAAGGGGGAGGGATGGAATGTTAAGGCCCATAGTTTGTTCCCTGGCAGGAATAGCCCAATAACCATGCTTGTGGCAGAGATGGAACATGTCACAAGTCATACTGTTCATCAAGCAAGGAAATGGTAGTGCTGGTGGTTGTAGTTGCAGTAGGTGGTGGTGGTGGTGGTAGTAGTAGTAGTAGTAGTAGTAGTAGTAGTAGTAGTAGAGTAGTAGCAGCAGTAGTAGTATTTTGCTCTGCAGTTTACATTCATGTCTTATTTTCCCTGTAAGCTGCCTGGATAAGTTACATCTGAAGTGATTTTTACCTGCATGCCATATTGTTAGTGTCTATGGTAGTATTATCCTCATATAGTTCTAAATAGTATGAAGTCCTAAATTTAGTAGAGTAGACCATCTTTGTATGACTCTTCAGTATGCCACAGAATCGGATATACAGTGAGTATGATCATATTGCCCAAGGTTGACTTCCTTTGCAATAAATATGGGTAGCTTATAATGCAGGTGTTAAAACCGTGGCATGACACCCGCAATGTGAGGGTGTACTGTACTGTAATGCACGAGTTCACCCTAGAGCAGGCCACCAAGGCCCAGAGGGGGAGTAGACTATAGCTTTACTCTTTCTTTAACCTCGGCCGTGGATGGGCGTGGGTTCTTATCGCCATGCCCCGGCCGCTCTACCCCCGAGAAAGAGGCTGCGTGGGTCCCAGGGCCGGTCTGGCCGGGTGCGGAAAATCTCGCCTCCCACCGGGTTTCGATCCCCAGACCGTCCAGCCTGTAGCGAGTCGCTATACCGACTGCGCTACCTCAGCCCAGATACTGAACTGTACTGTAGATTATCATTAGACTTAACTGAAGTATCGGATAGGTTGCAAAAACCTTATTTCTGATCAGACGTTTTGTTCACTGGGCGACTTCCATATTAATTCACTTTTAATTTTTATTTTATTTTAGTAAAGGATTTGATATGTTCTTACATATTAATTAACAGACTGAATGTATTACGTATCTCGTATTCTTGAACAATGCCATTTAATTTTCGTATCACATTCTCTTGTTTTACATTAATGATTTTGTATATGTATCAACGAGCGGTATAGATTTGTGAAAAGTACAAAGTCATTATATTTAAATCTTGGATGTGTGATTATGCCACTCAAACTGCAGTGGTAAATCCAGAAAAAAACTAGCAAAATCAATAATGATTGCTGTCATGCAATAAATATAAGCATGTGGAATAAATGGAAGTAGCTTTTGCTTGAATTTCCCGCTTCTGTAATGGATATGAAGCAATTTTCATGCATAATTTGCAAACCATTCCCCCTGCATTCTTCTCTCCAAGTACGAATTAAGAAAGTAGCGATGTGATGATTTTACAAAATTCGACATTATTGGGGAAATAATTGTTTTGCATGATGTGTTTATTTCGGGGTCAGCTAGGCTTTTCCTTTAATGTTACACATAAAAGCCAGGTTATGTTTATTTGCTTTCAGTGTTTTTTTTTTGCAGTCATACAGGGTGTAGGTAAAATGTCTTACAATTGTCTGACATGTGGCAGCATGGTCGAATGGCCTCGATGCATGTATTCAGTAAAACGTACACATACCTTATATTTTTTTTATAAATATAAAACATTTGAGCTGTATTTGCCTGAACAGTTTTACTCTAAAGGTAAAAGAGGGGTGAAGGTGGGGGAGAGAAATGGTTATATGATGGACAAATAGAAATTATGAGAGACAGACGAAATGATAGGAGGAGATGAGGTACGAAAATGATAAGAGAAACGAAATGGGATGACGTACGCAGGGCCGCCGAGAGCGGGTTCGGGCCCGGGTAAAAAAAAAAAAAATTGTCCGGCCCCCCCCCCCAGCAAGGACGTACCAGGAAAACATCTTTGCAGTAAATCGGAAGGACTGACTTTCATATGCAGTGTAACGTGGGCTTGGTCTGACAGGTTTAATTTGGACACACGACAAATAATGACAGCACCGAAAAGACAACTACATGCGCAACATAGTCGGGACCCGGGCCCCGGGTCCCCTCCTGACCGCCGAGCACCGGTAATTTGTACCGGCTTCCGCCCCGTCTTGTCGGCGTTGGAAGTGCGCAGATATGGGGAGATAATTTTGTAAGAAAGAAAAAGCCTTCACATTCACTGGGAAGGCACGTCAAGGTGGCGATATTTTATAGTTCGTAAACATCAGTTTACATAACAGATGACACTGCATTTTTAATTCTCAGTGGTTGTTTCACTGGTAATTAAGTAACCCGGGAGTGTGTCTTTGTGCGTAAATGATAACTAGAGTGTGCGTCCAACGCCTGAACTTGAAAAACATATGTGCGTTTTTTTTTTCCGTAGAACTGTTTGTAATTTTACCACTATAAAATAAAAATACAAAATTTTTCCTGTCTCGCATCAGTCGTTCAGTTTTTTGTCATGAGTAGTTAAGAAAAATGAATTAACGTAGTTGTCATTTTGTTTTCATTGAAATGGCATTAATAAAGAAATCTGTATTTTTAACCCTTTTATTGCTAAATAAAATTCCAGGATCTTTTATTTCCCACAAGAAGAGTTATTATTGTCACGGAGTGTAGGGATTTACAAAAATAAACAGGTAGGCCGTACTCCATTGGCAAGTGTACTTTAATAATAACTGGACAACTTGAAAATGGTATTAGTTGGTTATATGATATTTGTACCCTTAATCCTACTTGCACTAAAAAATTCAGAAAATTGGGTATACAGAGAAATAATAACTTTAATAAAAATCTGAAAACTAACTAATATAATGTAATTCCACTTCAATTAAAATATCTGTAGGTGTTCTACACACATGTGTGTGTGTGTGTGTGTGTGTGTAACTGGTTGCAGGGAGACAAAATAATTACTCCATGCGGTTCATGCACTTGTTTATTGTAAAAATTGCTTTCTAATCACAGTGCTATTTATTTTATTGGAGGCATTGAGTAGTCATTTCTAAAGGCTGAAGGAACTCTATTCTTCTTAGAATACTCAGAGGAAGTATTGCTTACTTGACTCACTCTGGAGTTGTCAGAAGACCCATATATTGTTCAGGTGATGGGGGGTGTCTTACCATCAAAGACAGCTCTAGGATGGTACAAGCAACATCTCGCCTTGACAGTTGCTGTTATTCATGGGCTTGTGTGTGGAATTTTAAAAATCTATTTTGATTTCTTTTGAAAATTAAGAGTTATTTTGTGATGTAGTATAACTGGATGATGTGACACAAAGTTTTGTGATGATAGCTCACAGCTTTCTCTTCCACAGACATTTAAAATACAAATTCTTGTTGCTATTCATTACATAGGAGCGAACATGGAAGTCAAGATCTCAGTATCCGAGATGAACGGGTATATTTCCCCTTGCATGAAAAGTGCGTATGTTAAGATATTACTGAAAGGTATGATGAATTTTGAGAGATGATTATGTTAATGCAGATTATTACTTGTTTCATGAACTTTATACTACACTGTCTTCATGCTGACTAATTGAAGCATAATATCAGAGCAATGAATTGAAGCCATGTACTACAACTAAAGCCTACTAGGCTTAGGCCCATTTCTAATGTATCATGCAAGGGAACATCCGCTGTTGTTTTTATGGACTTCATAAATGTGTTATTATTGAGTTTTAAATTGTACTATTATCGGAAATTTATTAACTACCTATGTAGACTAAATATATGTGAACAAAACTTATCAGTTGCCTTTGAAAATCCTTATGTGGAATTCACCATTCACTAAAACATTAACTAATATATGTCAAGCACAACTATTTTATTTATACAAGGCTACATGTTTCAACCTTTTTAAACATGTTGGGATCCCAATAGACAATTGGGATCCCAACACGTACATAGCATCTGTTGACTCGATCTGTCAGAAGGCCTGATGATGACCGTTTAAAAAGGTGGAAACATGTAGCCTCATATAAAGAAAATAGTTGTGCTTGACATATATTAATTAATGTTTTAGTATATTCCTAGCATGTCGTGATGTCTTCCATCAAATTCACCATTATAGTTTTTGTGTATTTGAGTCTTGACACAGTTTTCATAGTTCATGGCAAAATTATGGTTACAGTATGTGGGAATGCTTTCAGTGACATAATAGATTTGTACCATACATAGAAGTGTGAAGAATGGAGTGATTGTGATTTATAATTGACTTGTATGGAGGGATAAGATAGAAACGAGTTGTAGCCCTCCTTACAATACAACATTCAGTTAAGGAAATTATATTTTGGCTGGCGTAATGTTACAGTTCAAAACTTCATACGCATTTTCTAAATTTCAGGAGCGCTTCATCAAGTACCTCGTAAAACTTGTTTTAGCATTGTATTTCCAATTTTGCCAAATATGTGGTGTAATAAAATAAATTCTGCTGTGAATACTAGAATACTGTGTTGGTGGTGAATCATTTGATTATACTGAATAACTCGAAATAGTGCTTTTTCTTCATTTCTATTTCAAGATGTTTAATTGCTGGTTTAATGTGCATAATTACATATATGGTCACTAATTGCCCCCCTCACACACACACACACACTGATTAATTGTTATTACTGTTATTACTATTATTACTATTATTATGTTCATTTAGAGTGAAGAGGAAAGTCCAAATGACCAATGGGCTGGTCTTTCATACACCATCGATTTGGAAACAGGTTAGTCAGAACTTTATAACAAAAAAAAATCCATTTGTTTCTACCAGTTTGATTTGACAGAGTTAAGTTTGGCCATTCATGGAAGACAGTAAAGCTGTAATTTCTGTTCTGGAACCATCATGCAGTCTGATTCCCAGTTTTCCTAAAAGTAATTTTTTTTATCTACTCATAAGTGTTTTAAAAAGTAACTCTTTCTATTTAAACGAGTGTAGTTACTTTCTGTAGCTGGGACCTCTGTTTATGTGTTGATGTGCATGTTGGTAGACTTTCATTAAGTCATCTTAAAGATAACACAAGTAGCATATTACCAATATAAGGTCTTGTGGAGTGTATTGTTTACTGATACTGCAGGTGTGTCTTAGCCGTGATGTAGATCAGGATTTTTGCCATGATGTATCAACTTTGACAGTTTTGCAGATGTGTAAATGCTAAATTATTATGGTACTTATTTATGTTATTAGTACCTGTACAAGCAGGGATACTTATGATTTAAACCTAGAGAAGTAACAGTAGTATAATAGAGACTGTAATAGCTTATGTAGTTATTGATATGTTTGCAACAGCCAGCGACAGAAATGCTCTTAGTACCTTCAGCATGTCTGTGTGCATGTAACAACTCAGCACTCATTGAAGAGGTTCTGATGAATTTTCATATTGTAGAGTTTTCCTAAAGTTTGTCAGCCCATCCCAGTTTTGGTTAAAATCAAGCAACATTGGCAGGTGCTTCACATGAAGACTGCATATGATTGGGTGTGCATCTCAAATGAAATTCACAATGTATTTGTTGTAACAAAACAATGTTTCAGGTACAAGTTGTAGAATAAAATGAAATAATTTATCTCCAAATATATTGTTTTCTGCGAGTCTTATGGTGCTTGAAATAACTAAATAAAATAAGAGTATATGTACCAGACTTTTTATGTTATGTGTACATTTCCAGACTTGTTTTCCAGGCATTCACATATGTTTCAGTATCTTTTCTTTATTTTGTGAATGAGTAGCTACCTGATAAAATATAGGTAACAGGGGGTTTTCCCTGCTGTTACAGATATTTAATTTGGAGAGTTTAAGTAGGTAAGGGTTTTATGTGTCTGTTATAATGTGATCTGCATTTCCAACATGCAGCATAATGAATTATGGTTAACAGGTAATTATGCTTGAACCTTAATGGGTGTGGTGCATGCCTTTTCCTTTCATAGGACTGATCAGGTCATGGGAGAAAGTTGGTGTGGTAGCATGCTGCTTGATTGGAATACAATAAAGTCCTGCATCTTATTAAATTAGTGAATATAATTAATTTTTGACATTGTTCTGAAAGGTGATGAACCTTTCCATTTCTACAATACTATTAAATATACAGACATAGTTAAATCATTCATGATATGAAGTTCTCACAGCAGTGTTGATGAAGGTTCATGTATCTTGATGTATGACACCCTGTGAGTTGGGAGATACTTACCAATCTTGCACAGGAGCTTGCTGCCACAAACTTCAGGGTCTTAGTGGTCCTGACTACTCACAGCATGAAGATCAAAATGTCAGTGACTCTTGTACCAGTCAGCACAGCATTACATCGCAGAGATACATAGTTTCAAATTATTTGTAATGTATGAAATTATGTTACATAAATGTGATAACAGTTTTCTTTACAGTCACATCAACAGATGTGAATAATTTGCAGTGTGTTTTTTTTATGACCCTTCCCCCAAGCCAATACAATGCCAATACAGAGAGATAAAATCAGAATTTCCAAACAGATTACTGGCCCAGGTATTTTGTCTACTTCCTGTATTGTTCTGTCTGCTAATAATTTGTATTGTTGCTTCCTCTTCATTGGACATTGAATGAGATGAGGCCATACTCATTACATTGTACAAGTTAGGTGTATGTACGTAGTTCAGTTTCTGTTAATTTAGATTGCCTTCATATCAGGAGTGTGCTGCAGGGGAATATTAACTACCTATAACCTTTCTTCTGTGTATTTAGGGGAGGCCAAATTGTGGGTGGAAAGATAAAATTAAATCATAAATTGAACATGAAAGTGTGGACAAGATTCCACTGGTACAGAGTAGTCCAGTAGTGGAATCTTTTGAATGCTGTGATGAACCTTGGATGCGTGAAAGTTGGAAGTTTTTTTTCCAGCTAAATGAAGATGAATGTCTGAAGGAATATTTTGTATGACTGAGTACGTGATTGGGGGGTTATTATGTGCATAAATGTTTCTGTATGATGGTAGTCCACATGTGTAGTATAAATAAAAATTTAGTTTTTGTGAGTAACAACAATATAGAATTTGGGCATTACTGAATGGAAAACAAGTTACAAAATGTACACAAACTTCCATAAGGATTTTGTCACATATATTTTATTTTGTTGATTTGTCTAGAAAATTGTAAGACCTGGACAGAAAGGGTACTGGGCGTAAAGTGCATGTCTTTTCTCCACAGCTTACGTTCAGAACGTGTCTTGTGTGTATAAATGTTCACCAAGTTGCATTTGAAATGTCTGCAAAAACACACATGGGTCTTCATTTAATTTTTTTTTGGGCCCAATTTAATTTTAATGTGCCTGAACGTGACATTATGCTTACATTAGAGGGTATTTTATTGCCACATATTTCTTATTCAAGACTCTGTGCTTTTTTTTTGTTAATTCTTGGTTGCTGCATTGGTCATCCAGGCTTCACCTCTAGTTTAAGGAATGTTCATTATGCCACAGCACTTGAAATGTGGAATTTAATCTTGGAGAAAATTTAGATTATTTTTCTTACATATGTTCCCTGCGTATTCCAAATGCTGTAGGATAGAGTTTATTTTCAGCATATAAATGTGCTTGTGTAAATACATCATTAAACTTCACTCAGTTCTGCACGTCATGCAGCAAAGATGACAGAATATGTAGAGAAATTGACATTGTTAATTACTCTTTCAGATTTAAATGTTCCCACATCACAATGTATTTCATAATTAATGCTTCAGACCTGGCATGTACCAAAATTATCCCTAAAAAGTGTGCAATATTTGATGATGCATAAAGCTCAGGAAATGTTGCATTAGTTTCTTGACAGCTTGTAACATGAAATTTGCTTGGCTTCAAAATGGAAAGCTGAGTTCCAGTGTATTAAATGTTAACACATGTCAGCAGTCACTTTACACAGTTAACTTTCAAGAAGTCTGCCTATCTGTGAAGTATCTTTTTCTCCCCTCAGTTTTCTTGAATTGGGTGTTGACACATTGTTAACTGAAAAATAGTAAGTTGAAGTAGCTCCTGTGATATGAAAGTTGACCAACACCTGTCATTAAGAGTATGACATATACATATTAAGATTATGCGTAGGTATGCCAGCAGAGGTTCCTGCTGCCCCCCCCCCCCCCCCAAAAAAAAAAAAAGGGTTGGGGGTGAAAAAAAAGGCGCCCCACCCCCCTGGCATGTAAATATGTGGAAAAAATTAAATATTAACAAAAAATAATATGGTTG
>Ga0123353_10015963_pt1 | contig 10951 bp, 5 predicted proteins | sample TergutLab28metaG_3_FD_92763 | JGI IMG/M metagenome (GOLD analysis project Ga0123353, IMG submission 92763) | Labiotermes labralis P3 segment gut microbial communities from Petit-Saut dam, French Guiana - Lab288 P3 | ecosystem: Host-associated > Arthropoda: Insects > Digestive system > Gut ... | reverse complement strand
TGCTTATTTTTGTGTCTGTGTTTTGATTCCTTATCTCAAGTTTTTTAACCAACTTGAGCTCTTGTGTTACTGTCAGTACTGTATTCCTATGCTGGTAATGTAATACATCATGGTTTTTTGTCTACAGTGTGTACAGCCGCCATATCTCCTCAGTCAGACAACCACCTCCAAAAACTAATGACAAAAGCAAGAAGATCTCCAGAGCTCGTCAGCAGAGTTAACTGGTAGCAGTGACCAAAACTCCTTGGATACCCTTAACAAGGATGATCATCTGACTAGGCAGGAGGGATAGTTTTAATTAAGCAACATAATCTCAATGTCTGCCAACCTCTCCCAGAATCTTCTAACTAAACCAAGAGCTCCACTGTGGAGAATTAACTTTCATAGCAAAATAACTATATATGCACAATAACAATACACTGTACATCCACTGATGCTTAGATACTAACTTCCAACTTCAAATACAATTAGCAAATTAACTGCACAATGGAGTTTATTTGCTCATAATTTTGAAGAGCCCTTGATTCTGCATGAAGTTGTTTCTTCTGACTAAATCCAAGAGAGCAGAATATTACTACAGACTGTACCTTTAATGAAATGTACCTTGTTATACATTATGCTGAGATCATAACAGTTTTCTCGTCTGTTGTATTTTACATCATCAGGAACAGTGCATCATGTCCATGCTGTGTTAGAAGCAGTTCATTTTGTGCATGGCATACTTGCTTTTCTTCATGTTCATAAGCACATAGTAGGGAGGCTGCATCCACCCACATTTTGTCTCGGATCTGCACATCATATTCTGTTCACAGTTGACATTGCAAGTCTTCATAAAAGTTGCCAGGTGAATTAGATGTACTTGATCCTGTACAGGTCAGATATAAACCTAAATTGCGAGCATTATGCATTGTTTGTAACATTTTTGCAAAATTCTAAAATGGCCTACTTTCCCATTGAATATTTGACAAGCAGCATGTTGTACTTCGACAAAACTGCCCTCCAGTCCATTATATTCAATCAAAGCTGGTGTGTGTAATATATATATATATATATATATATTTTTTTTGTATTTGTGTGAGGACATGCAGAATCTTGATATAATACTGAGAAAACATTTCCAGACCATTTCAGCAGCAACAGTGCACATGCATTAGTAAGGAACAAGACACAATAGCGCAAGGAAATCCTGATATATTTCCTGCAGGTAAAGAGAAGATCCCTGCCAGGAATTCAGGTGGATGTACATACACAAGATTTCATGGTGAATGACACGTTGCTGCCATTGATCCTGACAGCATTCGTCATCAAACAAGTTCACTATGCTGGTGATTGTCCCACACTTCACTGTGAAGGGTTTTCCCATATCAGTGTTTGACATTTTACAATCACATGCACTTCTGTCTAGAATATGATCACAAGCTCACAAAACAATACAGTACACAGTTCACTTGCCCACAACTCAAAATGCTGGACGTGTTTGGTATGTGTATTAAAAATGCCTGTCATATCAACAGCAGTCAAATAGGCCTACCCCATAGCCACCAGGCCCCTGCACCCCACCAGACATGCCTACCACCCTGCAAGGATCTTCTCATCATCTGTTGTCAGTAAGTACACGAAGGCTTTTATAACTGAGTTGCATAAATGACACATACACCCAGGATACTGAAAATACCAACAAGGAAGATAAGTGAAATTAACAGGTGACATTTAAGTCAGATTATATTATATTTGCTCTTCAATGCAAGGAAATGTAAAGACAGTGTGAAAACTGATGTATTTGGCATTTATTAAAAAGTTTTACATTATATATTTGTTGCAAAATAAGTAATGTACTACATTTTGATATAGGTACTTCTGTACACAGTGTATATTTTTAATGCAGTGCTCAGGATTACTGTTTTAATCTGAATGAAAATTGACATCTGAAAACAGTATTGGAGGTTTAAGATAAGTTCATTTTTACAAAGTTGTACTTCTCTGCTTTATGGTTCAATATAGGCATATGAAACTTGTGACCCATGAGATTTTTCAAAGATCATAAAATTGGATGTAAAATTGTTGAGTGAAACTGCAAATGTTTGTTACTAAACAAGTTAATGTGATATACAGTAAGATAGGTACTTTTTTTAGTTTTTATAATAAAAATTCCTCTCATTATTTGTGCCTTATGATTTAATACAGGAATATAAAAATGGTGGATCATGAAACTTCTGAGAGTGTGTAAAACTGGAAAGCTTATCGAGTCAGTTTGCCAAGATACATGCATTTTCACTGTGGCCAAATGAGACTACAGTTTTTTTCACAAAAAGTGCAAGTTAAACACTAGAAGTCATGGGATGTGTGTGTGCGCACAGGAATAATTTATAGATAATATTTAGTTACATTTGCCAAAAATTGGTGTCTTTCATGTTCCCTGTAGTGCAGCTGTAGTTAAATTGTTTGCTTATGATGTAAATAATAAACCCAGCAATGTTAAAACTGAAGTTGTTGCCTACTAGAAGACATATTACAGAAGATTAGGGGGCACATTTCAACAAAACTTGTAAGGTAAATATTTCTTTTCACAAATTACAAGCAATATTGTGTGTAATTTGTTGAAAGTGTGTGTTTGCCAAGAGCATAATGTTAACAATGACAAACACACACCACCAAAAATATTACATTCATAGAAACATGTCAAAGTGATAAATTGCGGAGCAATGATAACACGTTTGATATTGGCAAATTTAATTGCATCCACCTCAAAACCTTTTAGAGAAAGGCAATTTATTTAAGAGTCTTTTAACTGAAATGGCTAAAATCATCCATCTGGAAGAAGTAGAAGAATTAAAAATATAAGCCTGAGTAGCAAAACAGAGGCTAAATGTATATATGACATAGTAAATGTTCCGAGGCATCAGCTGAGATCAAGTAATAACATTATTCAAGCATAATCAATAGCTGTGCATCTTGATACTATCTAAGTTTATTATTCACCATAAAGGCACGAGTGATTGTCTTAAAAACAGTATTAAAATGTACATTAAAATAGCTCCGACATGTTTCGGTGTAGTCACACCATCTTCAGGGAGCTCATTATCCGTGCTTGCTAAAGTTACACTTTGTTAAATAGTCAATTATGGTTCATCAGTGTATGACTAAATCAATGGTGATATGGCTGCATATATTGGTCAGGTCTTGTTGATGTGCGTATGCCGCACTGTTTGGGAGTAGAGATGATGGTGTGACTGTACCGAAGCATGTCAAAGCTATTTTAATTTAAATTATAATATTGTTTTTAAGACAATCATTTGTGCATTTGTTGGTGAATAATAAACTTTGAAAACACAGGAGTTAAAGACCGTGCTCAGCTTGCAGTGGTTGTACACATGTATGAATGAGAAGAGCTATACATCTGCTTTTCACGTGCCTGCAGGGCATGATATGGGGGGCCTTGAAACAATGACATACCATCTGTCCATTATGATGATGCAGCCCCTTCTGGACTCTGGCCTCCTGCAAAAGGTACCTCCAAAACAATGATGTTAGCGATGTAAAAAATATGTAATGGCAATGCGATTGGTCTTTCTAGGTATTACAAAACACCGAAATGAGTTAAATGTCTACATGGAAGATAATTTAATAGTATCACTGCGTGGATATGCAAGATTTTCAGATTAAAAAAAGGCTGGAAATTCAAATGAAAATGTAAACTTAGTGCATTTTCAAACATGCAGATCACTGAATTTGTGAGAGTCCAAGCTGTGGTTCAGTTGCCACCCAGAAAGAATGAGACTTCCGAAAAAAGAATTTGAAAATCAGTTTCAAGATTGTAAGCTTTGTGCAATGTAGTTTTGACCCAGAGAAAGTGATTTTGGGAGTGCCTACTTAACCTGCACAATTTCTAAAACTTACTCATTTGCCTGCCAAATGCAGGCTGTGTTTATTGCCACATATTTGTGTAAACAATTATTTGTCATCAGTAACAAGTGGCATCAGAGAAAAATTTGAAACCACAACATTAATACACTACATGCAAAAGATGCCAAGTTTCTGGAAAATACTGTTTAGACAAAAGATAACTAATGTAGATTTTTTCACTATTAAATTATGAATTAACAATTATTTTATTCATGGTATCGTAAGTTTATAGTATTACAGCCTGCCTGTCTGTATATTTTTAAACTTTCGTGACTTACCCTCAAACCATACTGCACTCATTGCAGCTGGTATACACCAACTTTGACGTAACTAGTTCAATACCTTGAATGTAATGTATGTAATGAACGCATACATATAGTAGTTGGAAGGTTTACAATATACATTAGGTTACTGGCTTATTAAATTTTATGCTATTCATACACCAACATATGCACTTTATACTGTCTTACCAAGTGCATATGTTAGTTGATGTATTAATTGGCTTATTAAAATGTTTATGCTTCATTTAATTCCGTACTTCGTTCCTTTAATTTATGCAGAAGTCATATCTGGCCACATGGTTTTCATATTAACACTTAGTTGCATGATCAAACCTGATATTTGCTTTTAACAGTTTTCTGGGGGGAAGAACATATGACTGGGAAATAACATTCCAAGACCCTTGGAGAAGTATGAAAATTTGGCACAAAATGCAAAGTACCCTTCATTATTACATTCCTCAACTGCTGAATGAAAGGTGGGTTTCTCACATGAGAGTGTGCACGTTTTACTATTCATGAGAATTCTATTCCATAGATAGTGGGCAACAAGAAGCTCATTTAACAAACAGATGTTCCTACACTGACCCACTGCTTGGCCTCCAAATTAGCAGCACTTAATACTGCCAAAGTTGTGTATGTGTGGAGGGCTTGTGAAGGACAATGGGAATGACTATAGTCCCATAGATACTAATAACCTTGGGCAGGTTTCACACAAATCACTACAGCTGCTGAAAAGTCAGTGGGAAGAACCAGCCTCTCAATATGAACAGCGACATGTTCATAATGGGATTTCCAGTTCTGTTGTTTACATATATGAAACATGTTCAGTAAAACTGAATGGTTCTTATTTCAAAACCCTTTACTTTTAGCCATAACTTAACATATACCTAAACATAACACTCAACAATTGTAGAATGACATACTTTAATTTTCAACACTCTGAAATGAAATCTTAAGTATAAAAAGTTTTCTTGTTGGCATTAAATGTTTATTCAGAATATCAACTGGAAAGAAGGGTACAATATTTTAACATATAGCAATCTCTTTATCCAAGTTGGAGTTATGCACACACTTATTTAGAAAGAACAGCATACTTCAAATTACACTCTTTAGCAGCCTGCATTCACTTCATGTCAACGTCAGGTGGAGAGGCAAATTTGAGTATAATCAGGAGTGTGTTTGGTGATGTGGAATCAGCCACCATAAGCTGTGATCCATCATCCAACCCAAGTTCACTGAGACATTTCTTGAGATTGACCCGTGTCTTCTCTTCAATGCTGGCAACTGTTGGCATGTATAATGTGCGATTCTTACCATCAACGATGGCAGTCACACCTGGGCTCTTCATTTGAAACTTAGGACTTTCACACAGAAATGTGATAAGATCTTCAAGTCTGGCCTCTGGTCCTGGTACTTCCAATGTTTTAGGCTCCTGACTGCATACCAAACAGTCCTCCTTTCGCTCTGCCTGATATGTGTATGTATACACACCATCCACATCATTGAATACCATGTAGTTATCCAGTGCAGCACAACAACCTGTTGCCAGTTTGAACACTTCTGTTGCACAGGCTGCTGCTACTACAGCATTTGTTGATGCCACTGCAGGAATTATATTCTTGACAACTCCCTGCACCAGTCGATAAGTTGTTCCTTGGATACCAAACTGGGCAGCCCTCTCCATAGACTTCTCATATATCCAATTAAGATGCTGCGGATCATCACCATCAATAGGTACGTCCCACGGATTCTCCTTGGGCCACTGAATAACCTTCACATATTCAATGCAATGTTCAGGTAGTCTAGGGGTATTCGCAATGGTACAAAGTGGAAAAGTCACTTGAGGTGGGAAGAGATCCAAAGTGCACTCTATGCAGGCTGTGATACCTGGTAAAATAACACGAGCATTACCCTTGAATCCTTCTGTTCCTCCATCTACCATTGGAATGACTGTAGTCTGATCCAAGACACCATCTTCATAAGACAGTAGTGATATTAACATACCATTGATCCAACGACGTGCCACTATAGAATCAAGACCACACACCACAATATGGAAACCACTGTAAAACGTCTCATCAAAATCTTGGATTTTACAAAAATGTGGCGTGACTTGACAACTTGGAATTCTAGTGCTTATGAATTTAGCTGCAACTTCTGCTTTTGACTGTCCAATATCTCGTCTTCTAAACAGAAACTGCCTATTCAGGTTAGACAATTCGATTGTGTCCATATCAATAACATGTATGTGTTTAAACCCCATTAGGGCCAAATCTTTCAGTAGTTCACAACCTAACCCACCTGCACCAATAACTAAAATCTTACATGTTCCCATCACAAAACTCAGATTATCTGGAGATGGCTCAAAGTCAGGATGGCAAAAAGGACCTGACCTTTCCAACACTTTACGAAGGTGACGCCATCTGTGTTGTAAATTATCAGGTCCGTCACCAAAACCCATCTTGTCCATTTTTCTTTACAGTGCGGTTATGACGCAGAGTCCGTTTGAAATTGCGTAAACTGGAACTATTAACTACTCTTTTTAACTTGTTCACTTTTAATCGCAGCAACGTATATTACCGATATCCTGTGACACCTTACTCTACAACACCACCTAACCCTTTTCAAACACACAGCAATTCGCTAATACATACGTATTTGCCGTACGTATTAACCCAAGCATCTGCCATCCCAAGTGCTGCCAGATCACAGTATCTACGCATATCACCACAGATTACGAACGCAATTCACTCCCATTCAAAGAGCCGCATCCAAACCAGCTCCCGACAGTGCTGCTGTCGGCGGTGGCCAAGAAATTGGCTCCCTGGGACATTTTCGACTCGACTGTGTAGAACTCATGGATCAGAGTAGAACTGCACCTAAAAGTAGTAATCTTTGAACTGAACATACGAAGTAGAAAGCAATGGCGGACGATGATGCCAATGGAGATATTGGCGGCGATTCTGATGACGTTCAGCAAGAGAAGTCGCAGAAAAAAATAGCTAAATATGACAGTGGAGCAGCAGATCTTGAGAAGGTCACGGATTATGCGGAAGAGAAAGAAGTATATACGGCCGATCTTTCAGGCGTAAGTTTCACGTGGTCACTTACCACTTAGTCGTCGTGTGTTCTTGCAGACCTACAGGCATCTTAGGGTTACATTTATTGTCGTGTTCGGTATGTATAATAGTATTGTAAAGTAGTTTGTACGGCGGATTTTTTTTTCATAATGCTTGGTTTGATGCCTGTTATTGCAGGATTTTGCCAAATGTAATCAAGGCAGCAAGAAACTTCACTGCGATAGCAAGATTTTAAATTCCATCAATAAAATGAAAGTCACGTAGAATATTACAAAGTCTGAAACAGATAGAAAATCGAGTAATAATGCTGTACATGTTCTAATTATTGATGGAAAATTAACTAATAATCACATGATGGAAACTCAATGCCTGTTTTGCAACAATGGCAGATAAATTGATTGCCAACAGTGCACACAAGAGACAACAGTGGAACTTTACAGAATGATAAATAACCCCCTAAATTATTTGTTTCGGACTTTCATGCATCCTGCCCCTAATATAAAATTTAATTATACATCTACTAAAGAGATTGAAAAAATTGTCAAATCTTTGAAAGCCGAAAACTCACGTGGATGTAACGGAATTGTGGAGAAATTTTAAACTGAAGTGCTCCATTTATCAGTTCACCCATATATAATAAATCTCCTTAGATGTATTTTCCACTTGATTGAAATTTTCATAGATAAAAGATTTGTTTAAAATAGGGAGCAGAATCATATCTAATTTTAGACCTATTTCTTTACTAACATCTTTTTCTGAAGTCTTGGAAAATATTATATACTCAAGACTATATATAACCATATAAACCAAAATAATATATTAGTAAATGAACTATATGGCTTTAGAAGTACTTCATCAAATCTACAGGCCCCTTATAAACTAATTAACAATATTCTGCTAGCACTGAATAGTAAATTAACAGTTCGTGGAATATTCTGTGACTTGGAGAATGCCTTTGATGGCCTGAATCATGATATGTTGTTGAAGCTGGAATTTGTCGGATTTGTAAGTAAAGCCTTTACACTGATAGAATCCTATTTAAATGATAGATATCAGAAAGTACTGACAGATCATAGACATTACAATAGTATTTATTCGGACTGGGCAAAAGTTAAACACAACGTCCCTCAGGATTTAATAACTGGTGCTTTCTTTTTTCTTCTCTGTATAAATGACCTACCATAAATTGTAGCAGATATATCTCAACCAGTTTTGTTTGCTGATAAAACCAGTATGCACATCTCAAAGCCTAGTCCTACTGAGTTCATAAACGACTTTAACAAAGTACTTGTAAATATAAGTGACTGGTTCAAAATTAATTTATTATCATTAAACTTTGACAAAACATATTTTATGCAATTTGGTACTAAAAGTAGTCATAAAATTAACATAAATAAAAGCTATAAAAATAAACCAATTACTGATACAGCACCAACTTTCTTGGATTAATCATTGTTAATATTTTATCATGGAAAAAATCATGCTAACCAATTATGTCCAAATTAAGTAAGGCATATTATGCAGTCTTGGTTGTCAAATCTTTCATGTCACAAGTAACATTAAGGATGATTTATTTCTCTTACACTCATTCTGTTATAACTTATGGTATAATTTTTGGGGAGATATCATCCTGTAGTAGCAATATTTTTAAGATCAAAAAAAGAACAGTTAGAGCCATTACAAATCCTTGAAATAAAGCTTCTTGTTGAGAATTTTAAAAAAAACTGAATATTCTTCATTTACACTCACAGTATATATTTTCCATTTTATTATTTGTGATTAAGAACAGGAATCTATTTAAATCCACTTTTGAGATTCATGGTGTTAACACCAGACATGGTATTGATTAACATACTCCTACTTCAAGTTTAACATTGTTCCAAAAGAGGAGCCTTTTGTTTTGGAATAAAGTTTTTTAATCATTTGCCATCTAACATTAAAAATTTGTCTCTGAAGGAGAAACAGTTTAGACTTGCTTTAAAAAGGTTTCCTTTATGAATTATTTTATACTTTGGATGAATATTTTGATTGGAAATTAACTAAAGTTTTTCATTACTTGTATATTTATTTTAGAATTAAATTTTATATAATTTCATAAGTCAGTTTGTTTACTGTAGGTAAATGTATGTTGTATTATTTACTAATGTGAATTTGTTATATTATATTGTGTATTAATATTCAAATTTTATCACTTATTGTAAATTAGACATATGCTTTTTATCAGCTTGCATATTTACATAATATTAACATAGTACTGTCAGATTCTATATCCAAAAGGTTCTCTTGACCTTGTTAGGATCCATGGAATGTAATGGAATGAATCAGTGAATAAAGGAAACTGCCCTCAAATGCAAACATTTAAATTTGTGTTTTCATTCTGGAGGTACTTCCTGTCTTGTATGCTTATTACTTACACATTGGAAGTTGCTATTCCCTACTGTAATATGAACAAGGATTAATGTGCACCTTCAGTATGTTATAGTTTGACCTTACATCACACTGATGCAGAATAGGTGCATGAATTAATCTTGTACGATTTTTCCACATTGCTCCTTTTCATTTACTGACACCTAGCAATACTACTACTTCTTTACTCATGTCTGTATATATTGTTGACAATGGTAATGTTATAATAGAAATCTTTGTGACTGTGTGTAGTACTAATCAATTTGTATACAACTATGGACTATACTGTTATCTGGGTTGCCAGTCCAGCAGTAACAAACACGCTGTAGTTACCCAGATACAAGTAAAAGTAAAATCATTTAATACTAACATCAGGCATTGAAGTTTCATTTCAGTGACAGAAACTTGGTTTGCAGTTCCACAGCTGCATTGAAAACGCTTTGTTCTAGCAAGGGTGGGCTTTTATATTGCTAACTAGTGTAGGTATTGAGATTGCATTTTAGTGATAGGTAACCTGCCTGAAGAAATAAGAACACTTAATGCACTAAGGGTAGGGTTTAGTATTTTATTTTAGAGGCAGAATCAAAGTTTATCATTCCAAACATTTGTTGAAATAACAGACTGTACCCCAGAAGTGTTAGTCTTTGATATAGTAACTGGACTAGGCTGTTATTAGCACATACTTAGTCAAACAAAAATATCTATTTCAAGGTTAGGCTCTGAGGTTTATAATGCATATGCTTCTGTGATACTTTGCTTGCTTATCTTGGCATCTGTCTCTTGTGTTACAATTTCTGTGTTTTGGCAGCCCTCATTCAGAATTGATTCTGTTACAGCCACTGTGAATTCCAGGTCATAACTTTGAAGGCACATATGATTATATCATGTACAGTCATAACTGTTGCTTGTCTTACACAAATAAGAGTCAGTGTATTAGTGCAAGTAGAACTGTAGATGGATTTTTATTCCTAGAGTGTTTACCCACACTCCTATTTTGTATTGTAACCTGTTGCATAAAAAGATGAAGTTGCATATTTGATTAATTAAGCACCATGCTATGAAGATGTATTGAGATGTCGAGGTATCGCTTCCAGCATTTATAAACTCGGCATTAAACATTGCAGAATGGTCAGCTTCTTACCTTGGCCATTCTACCCCCAGACATGACCCCCCCCCCCCCCCCCCCCCCCCACTTATACAACCACTTAAGAAGGGGCGGGGAAAAAAAAAAAATTTTTTCACACAAAAAAAAAAAAGCCCGCTTTTCCTCGTTTTTTCATA
>Ga0123353_10015962_pt1 | contig 10951 bp, 4 predicted proteins | sample TergutLab28metaG_3_FD_92763 | JGI IMG/M metagenome (GOLD analysis project Ga0123353, IMG submission 92763) | Labiotermes labralis P3 segment gut microbial communities from Petit-Saut dam, French Guiana - Lab288 P3 | ecosystem: Host-associated > Arthropoda: Insects > Digestive system > Gut ... | reverse complement strand
TTCCGACCTCTTTATCAGCAACCGTTCCTCCGTTCAAATTGATGCTTACGCCTGAAACGTCCGCGGCTAAAACGCCCGACAGCGAGCCGCCGCTCAACGCGACGTTCAGCGTTCCGTCATAAGCCCTGTTGATCGCCGTTACGCCGCTTACGGTAACGCTTGCCGGCGTTATGTTCACCGTTATTTCGGGCTGCGCAACCGTATAGTTTGCGGCTTTCTCACCCGTAAGCGCGATGTTTGTCGTAACCGCTTTATCATTTCCCGTATTCTTGTCGGCCATTGTCCCGCTTGCGGCGTCCGCAAGCGCGACCTTGCCGTCGTCCGCGGTTACTATGCCAGAAAGCGCGCCGCCGCTCAGCGCGACTGCCGTCGTGCCGTCATAAACCCTGTCCGTTGCGGACAAGTCCGTAACGGACAATTCTTTGGGCAGAATGGTAAACGTTTTGGACGCCGACCCCGTGATTGTTCCCGCGCCCGTGACGGTGAACGTCGCCGTACCGGCGTTTATATTATCGCTGTACGCCACGGTAAAATCGGTACCTGCGCTCAAACCCGCAATCGTTACCGCCGGAGTTTGCGCCGCGCCGTTATACGCGACCGCCGGAATATCCGGCAATATCGACACGGTAATTTCCGTCGGAACGCCCGCCGGCGGCTTCGTCGTATTGCCGCGTCCGCAAGACGCGGCTATTGCGCCGGCAGTCACCGCAAACGCTATTGCGGCTAAAAGCTTCCAATAATTCCTTTTCATACCCTTTCTCCTTATTTCACAAAAGTTTTTTTATATGTTATCCGCAAAATTAAAGTCTTTAATATGCGCCGCCGTTCTTGACAAGCGCCGGTACGACTCCCGCCGTCGATTTATCCCATATTCCCTGCTCAAACGCGGCGTATTTCGCGTCCGCCGTTGCCAGCTGCGCCGCGTTGTATTTGGCGCAGTTGCCGAACGTACCGTCGTTGACGTTTTGATTAAGCGTGTACAGGAAAGACGCCGTGCCCGTCAACGCCGTGCCCGCCGCGTTCACCTTCGTGTTATTCCATACGCTCTTTATCGTGTTATTCAAGGTTCCGGTCAGGGCGCTGTTTACAGAACTCGTTCCCGAGTTAAAAGACATATCTATAACTCTTTCGACAGTCCCGAAGTTGACGCAGATTACCGCGCCCGCAGAACCGTATTGATTACTGTAAGAGCACGCGGCGGAAATATATATATCTTTGATTGTACCGTAATTTACCGATGCTATTATTGCGTGGAAATTACGCGACCTTACGGCGACGTTATCAAGCGCAAGATTTTGAACCGCGCCGCCTGCGCCTATGTATCCGAACAAGCCCTTGGCGTAATTCGTTTTTACGTCTGTACCGTCGTACACCATATTAATATTTTTAATCGCATAGCCGTTTCCGTTCAGCGTGCCCGTGAAAGGCGTAACCAAATCCGCGAATTGTTTGACAAAATAATTGGGACTCATAGACGGAAGCGTAGTGTTATTCGGCACCGCCGCAAAGTTATTTCCGTCCCAGCAAAGCGGCGTAAAGTCCGCGATTCCGGAGCAATCAATGTCATTTGCCAAAATATAGTACCAATCGCGGTTATCGTCTATCGACCTCAAATCGGCGGCGTTCCTTATAATCTTGTCGGCTATAATCAAATCGGCTATATAATTCTTGCCGCCCGCCGTAATTTCCAGCTTATATTCGCCGCTTGCCTTACCCGTCAAGAACGCCGCGCCGAGCGTCGCCGAGGCGCCGTTGTCGGTAAACGCGACGTCAACGCCGCCGGATTTGATTGACGTTACGCCCGCTAAATCAATAATAGGATAAACCGCAGTTTCCTTCTGGTATACGGCGTTTCGCTGCGGCGCGTATATTTCGCCGTCAACGGTGAATATGAAATCAGCCGAATTTACGCCAAACACGCTTGCGCGCACTTTTATTTCCGAGCCGACAGCCGCATACTGCGAAACCGTCAAAATATTGCCGTTCAGCGTCGCCTCGCCCGAAACCAGCGCAAAAGTAAATACCGTGCTTTCCCCGCTGCCCGCGGCGGCGGTTAAAGCCACCTGCTGCCCCTTTTCAAGCAATGTTTGCGAATTTGTTATCGTAACCGCCGCGGGACGTTTTTGATAATTAAGCACCCTTGTGTATTGGTGGATTCCGCCAAGCGTCACAACTACGGTAAACTCAGTGTTGTTTACCGCCGTACCGTCAAACGTCAATACGCCCGTTGCGGAATTGATTGTTATGCCTTGCACGGGGCTTGAAAGCGAAAATTCCTTTGGCAATGCCGAATTTGTTACGATACTCAGGGTAGTCGAATTTCCGTAAACGTAATAATTGCCGCTTGACGCAAGCGTAACGTTTATCGCAAGCGAAATAATGTTTTGTTTCAGCGACGGCAGGCTGCCGTCCGTTATGCTCCATATGCTTGTATTCAATACCGGGAAAGACGACGCCTGTTTCATTTGCGCCGTAGTCAAAACCGCGCCGTCGATTATTGTGCCGCCTTGCGCGGACGAGGCTAAACGGGTTTTTTCGGGCGCGGCGCCGTCGTTATTGCGCGCCATGTCCTTGTCCGTATAGCACCCTATCACGGTACTGCTGTCGTTTACTCCCAAGAAAGCGTTAAAAGTGTTTGATTCCGCAGCGGCGCCCAAAGTTACCGAGCTGACGCAATAGCGGATAATTGAATTGCCGTTGATGCTTCCCGCAAAACCTCCTATAATTTGCGCGTTATTGTTGAACACGCCTGTACCCGCCGCCACGTTTGCGATACGCCCGTCAATAACGTTGCAGTTTTCAATCAAAGTTCCGGACGCCGAGCCCACAAAGCTGCCCACGCGGCTGGTACCGTAAACGTTGAAGCTGTTTAACGTAAGGTTGCGCATTGCCGCGCCGCGCGCATATCCGAAGAAGCCCACGTTTTGGTCATTCGCGGAAACACGGAACCTGCTTATCGTAAAACCGTTGCCGTCAAAGGTTCCCGTGAACGCATACGAAAAATCGGCGTCCCCGTTCGGCAATTCGTTATATCTGCCGATACGGGTAAACACCGCGTTATTCAAGTCAATGTCCCCGCCCAGCAGATAGTAGCCCGCTAACGAGGCTTCATTATCGTTTATCGAATTCAAATCGGCCAAGGTATATAAAATCTTATCGCCTATCTTAACCGCCGCGCTGTACCTTTCCGACGCAGTCGTTATAATAAGCGGATAAACGCCGTTTTTGCCGCCGCTTAAAGCGTTGATTGCCGCCGCGCCGACCGTTACCCTGCCGTTTGACGAGGTAAACGGCACATTCTGTCCGTTATGGGTTACGGCCAAAGCTTCCGCGCCGATATAGAAAAACACGTCCTTGATTGATGTCCTTTCCAAAAGCGCAATACTGTTTTCAAAACTGACTGCGTTTTTGACCGTGAAGGTAACCGCGGGCGAAACTACGCCGCCCGGCACGCCCGACAAGGCCTCGGACTGCCGCACCAGTACGCTTATTTGCGCGCCTTCGGGCATATCGTCGGGCACAACCAGCTGATCGCCGTCGATATAGACGCCGTAATATGTGCCCGCGAGCTCGTAAGAGACTTCGTTGTTGGCGTTAGCCGGAGTTACCGAAACCGTAAGCGTAACGGAAGAGCCCGCCTGCGCGGTAAGCTCGGAGTTTGAAATCGCTATGGCTTGCGTCAGGCTGTAAATAGTAAATTGCTTTAAGGCAAACGCGCCGCCCGGCGCCGCAGCCTTGACTGTGAACGAGGTAACCGTTGCGCCGCCGACGTCTATGAGGCCCGCCGCGCCAATCGTTACGCCCGTGTTGTTTTCGACTATAGAATAGGTCAGCGAATCGTCAATTATATTTCCGTCCGCCGGATATGCGGCCGCGTTTAACTGTATGCTTTGATTTCCGAATATATTGGTCAGCTTGTTGCTTATAATCACGTTGACGGGATAGTAGGGCAGGCTTTGCGGTATCAAAGACGGGAATTGTCCCGTTTGAATACGGAAAACAGACCGGTCAAGGCGCTCGAAGGCGCTCGCCTTCATTTCCGCCTCGTTTGCAAACAGAGTGTTATCCCTTACAATACCCGGGTCAACCCTTGTGTCCGTCAGCGAGAACGGTTTTCCCGCAGTCGCCAGCGCATAGCTGTCGGCAATCTCGCCGCGGTTATCACCCGAGAAAGACGCGACGGTCGCCAACGAAAAAGAATCTGTGCCGCCCGTTACGGTTCCTGCGGAAACGCTGCCCAAAATCTTTGCCGGCCCGTGGTTGATACCGTTGAAGCTGCCCGTGGCGTTCCCCAGCGAAATCGCGTTCACGTTTGAATAGCAATTTGTGACCGTACCCGTATTCATACCGACAAAACTGCCTACATACGCCCTGCCCCTTACGTAATATTGGGACGGATTATCGGTTAAAAGCCCCAGATTTTTGATTTCAGCGCCGGGACGGACGCAGCCGAACAACCCTGTGTTATATGAATAATAAACGTCTCCCGTGCGGTTCATAAAGATATTCCTGACGTTATAGCCGTTACCGTCGAAAACGCCCGTAAACGCGCCGGAGAAATCGGGGACATAAGGCGGATTCGGGTCTTCCTTGTAAACGCCGACAGGATACCAGCCAAGTCCGTTATTCCAGCCGTCGCCGCCCGTGGAACAATAGTCCGCCAAATCAATGTCGTTGCTCATTATGTAATATTTTGAAAGGCTGACGATATCGGTGTTAATCGCCTGCAATTCCTCGGGCGTCGAGATAATCTTGTCGCACATCATAATGCGTACCTGCACGCCGTTTGAGGTCGTGTTCAGCCTTATATAATTATCGCCCGTTTCCAAGGTTGACATAAAAGTCCTGTCAACGGTAACAACCTGCGTTGTTGAATTGTAAGAATAATAAGAGGAATCAATCGGGCCGCCCATATCGGACACGTTTACAAATTCGGCGCTTGTGTCGTCTTCGGAAAAGTCAAGCTTGAAGCCAAGGTCGGCAAATTTGCCCTTTTCAACTATTTGCTGCCTGTCAAAGGCTTTGACAAAGCCGCTTGTCTTGATTATCGCGGCATAAACCGCGCTGTCCGTACCTCTGGCCGTGGCTATAACGCCTATTTCGGTATTATTTACCGCCGTAACGGAGTTAACCGAAAGCCGCCCGCTGTATTTATCAATCGAAACGCCCGGATAACTGCCGTTCAAACGGAAGGTAATCGCGCTGTGCGTGGACGCCGAAGCGACAACATAATCGCCGTCGACATAAATATTGCCGGGGTCGATAAAGCTTATGGCAGGCGTTGTGAACGGTACGCTTGCCGTGAAAATCTTGGGGTGCGAGAAGGTGTTATCCACGATTACCTGCACGCTGAACTGAACGCCGTTAAAAACGTTTTCGTCATAACCTATTACGCCCGACGACGCGCCTATGGATACGCCTTTGGTATCGCTGAGAACCCGGAAAACGGGTTCGCCCTGCCTGTTTGTCGCGTATGTAATTTTGTCGCCGGCCGCCAACCATTCATTTTCATTTGTTATTACAATCGGGCCTTCGCCGATTGCCGGCGCGCTTAACCTTCGCGCGCCGCCTATACCGCTGTCGCCGGCGCCTTGCTCCGCTTTAAAAGAAGCAGCCGCAAAACACAAGCAAAAGCAAAGGAGCAAAGCCGTTAATATAACCGGAACCTTTTTCATTTTCATACTATCCTTTCAACCCCCCGGCAATCGTATTCTCTATGATTTTCTTTTGGAATATGATAAAAATTATCAATACGGGCAAAATCGCAATAATAATGGCGGCAAAGACTATCGGATATTCGTTAGCGCCGATAAGCTGCGTAGATAATTTATCCAATCCGACCGCTATGGTATACATACTCGGCGCAAATATGGCAGGCGTGGCGAAATCATTCCAAAACGACAAAAAGGTTAAAACGCCGACCGCGGCAAACGCGCCCTTGGAAATCGGCACAATTACATTTATAAGCACCTTGAAATCGTTTGCCCCGTCGATGAAAGCAGCCTCGGCATACGCCCACGATATATTTTTGAAATATCCGTGAAGTAAAATGAAATTCAATCCGAAAGCGCCGCTGTACAGGAAAAGCACGCCGAACATCGTGTCGAACATACGCAGATTTTTCAGAAGCTGGACTTGCGCGGGAAGCGTGCCTACAATGGGCACAACAATAAGTATAACCGCCGTTGCGAAAATAAAATTTTTGCCCAAGAAATCGTATTTCGCCACAACATACGCCGCGCATGTGCTTGTAATCAAGCTGATAACGACGCCGAGAGCCGTCAGGATAATACTGTTTCCGAACATCATAGCTATGTTGACATTGTTGACGGAAAAATCGGTAAAAGCGCGCAAATAGTTCTGCGGGCTTGAAAATTGTATTTTCCAAACATTCGCGGCAAAGTCTACCGCCGTCTTGAACGAGTTCATCAGTATCCACAGAAACGGAAACAAAAGAAGCGCGGAATAAATAATAAACAAAACGAAAACGGTATATTTCGTAATTTTGAAGGGATTGAGTTTTTTTGAAGCGGTATTTTTCATACTAAAATTCCACCTCCGACCAAAGCCTTGACATATATTTGCGCACAAGCAAAATTATCGGCGCGGCAACCGCCGAGCATATCAGCCCCGTTGTCGCGGGCACAAATTCCATACCCGCTTGCGTCTGCTTGTATATGCTGAGCGCGATTGTATTAGTGCTGAGCCTGCCTTCCGTCAAAAGCAGCGGCTGCAAGAATACGGTCAAGACGCTTGTCATTCCCAAAAGGAACAGCGTGACTATTGTCGGCCAGCACAGGGGCACCACAAATTGTACAAGCTCGCGGAACGGCCCTACGCCGTCCAGCCGCGCGCTCTCAAATATATCCGCGGGAATGCGGCCGACCGCGCCCGAAAGCAATATTATGTTATACCCGAGGCCCGCCCAAATACAGTAAGTGAAAACCATAATCTGCGCGTTAGGCTCTACTCCCCAAAAATTGATTGACGGTATGCCCTTTCCGATAAAGCCTATAAAAGGGTCAAACGGGATTCTGAAAGCCAATGTCAGCGCAACCACGGGAATAATCGACGGCAGGAAAAATATTATTCGGAAAACGCCGGCAAGCGGCATCTTCTTATATAAAAAATATGAAAACCCTATGGAAAGCGGCAGGCTTATCAGGCAGGTAACGGGAAAATACAAAAGCGAGTTAATCAGCATCATACGCTCGTCCCTGCTTGAATTCAGGCTTGTAAAGAACAGCTTTATATTATTGAAACCGTTCCAAACGACTTTTCCTTCTTCCCAGGAAAATTTCTGAAACACGAATAAAAGCGACCTTGCGTTTACAAAAAAGAAAACGGCGCAAAATTGAACAACGGGATAGGCAAGCATAAGGATAATAAACGCCTTTGTGCCTTTGCTTAATTTTTTCCTTGCCCGTGCAATAAATTTTATCGGTTTTGCGTCCGTCATTACTTTATCATACCCGCGCGCTTTAATCTTTTATGCTTTTGCCATACCCAAATAGTTGGCCGTAATATTGTCAATAGCGATTTCACCCCCGCCTATATCCGAGTCTATGCGGATGCGGATGCGCCTGGTGCCTTCGGGCGCGGTGAATGTTCCCGAATATTGCGTCCAATCCCCCGATGTCACCTGAATTGTATTTCTTTGGGTTTCAAGGGTGGAGTCCGTGCTGAATATAAAATGAACCCTTGCCGCGCCGCTTAAAAGCTTTGCGTCAAACTCGAAGCTGTATGTAAAGTCCTTATATACCGAATCTATGTACGTTGACGCGAACATTCCGTCCTTCAAAACAAGCGACCTTACGCCGTCTTTTACATATGCGGGGTCGGTGCTGAATTCCGCCGCTCTTGTCGCAAGCGCGCCGTTTAAATAATCGGTCGTCCAAGCGTTGTGGATATTATTGTTATCAAAACCGCCGCCCCTGGGCAGGTATTCAAAATCACCGTTCGGAATTATGTTGACGGGACGCATTGCCATGGGACGTATCGGATACTCCGATCTCGGCGCAGACCCGCCCAAATCGGCGTATCTGCCGCCTATCTCTTCGTCCAGCAGCGGTATATGGTAAACCCAGTCGACCTGCATATAATCAGTGTCGAAAAAAGGCTCTCCCGTCCAGCCGACAGGAAACCAAACGCCCAGCCAAAGCCTGCATGAATTGAATGGAACGTGCGTATCCTTCCTGGTATATTCAACGCCGTCGACATAATATATTACCGCGTCGGGCAGCCAATCAAAGGTGTAACGATGCCATTCCCCGTCATTGGCAGGCGTCGGCGTCACCGCAACGTTAGTGGTGCGGTCAACCTCCGTAAGCCAGTTGGTTGTTTGTACTCCCTGATAACCCAGACCGCCGTCGTAGTAAACCGGAAACTCAAAATCTATCTCGTGGTTTTCATTCATACCGCCCGAAAGCGACGGAAAGTTGGCATAAGTCCAGAAAGCCGTGCAGGCGCCGAGCCTGTTAATAGGCTTCATCCTGATTTCATACCTGCCGTAACCGAATTGCCCGCGGCTTATCAGCGCCGAGCCGGTTTTGGTGCCGTCGGGACGGTTGATGCCCGGCGTGCCGCCGCTGTAATAATAGCCGTGCGCTTCCAGTAAAAGCACGCCGTCCTCGGTATAAGATACGTTTTGGGGGATTACTCCGCCGTTATCGCCGCCCCAAGCCTGCCTTGCGACAGCCCAGGTATCATAGGACACGCCGTTGTCGAAACCGTCGAAAAAATAATTATCGTAATCGAATTCATAGCCTGCGGCCAAAGGTATTTCTTCCGTAACGGTTATGGGGTCGGGCGTGTCGCCTCCGCCGTTATCCCCGCCATTGTCGCCGCCGTCGCCGTTACCGTTGTCCCCGCCGTTGCCGTTACCATTATTCCCGCCATTGCCGCCGCCATTGCCGTTACCGTTATTCCCGCCATTATCGCCGCCGTTGCCGTTACCATTACCGTTTCCGTTTTGTTCGGTGTTATTACGGCGGCCGACGGTGCATGATGTAAAGCCGCCGAACGCAACGGACATAACCAAAATTAAACTCAATAAAATGCTTAGAATTCTTCTTCTTTTTCTCATTTACCTTACACCCCGCTTACATTATGTTTATGTATATTTTACTTTATTATAGCAGCCAAGCCTTTCCCCCTTTCCAAGGATTTGGAAAGGGAACAGGGGCGCCCCTGTTCCGCCGTTTTTTTTATTCTGTCAATTTTTTTTAATTATTATTTTTGTTATTATGTATTGACATTTCAGTTTTTTTAGTTTACAATATAATTAACAAAGTTAAATAATGTTTTATTCATTGTAACACCGTTTGCTTTTCTTGTCAATACTTTTTTTTAAAGGAGTTTAAAAAATTATGAAAAAACGTATACTTGCGGCACTGGCGTTTGTTTTTATCTTTATCGCCGTCTTTGCATTGGGCGCGTGCCAAGGCTTTACCGGCGGCGGCGGAGACGGCAATAATAACAATAATAATAACAACAACAATAACAACGGCGGCGATAACGGCGACGGCGATGGAGACGGCGACGGAGACGGCGAAATTATCGGCGGCGATCCGACTAAGACAAAATTGTACGTTACGGCCTATAAGGGCGGGTACGGCGTGGACTGGCTGATAGAAGCGAAAAAAATATTCGATGCGGAAAACCCCGAATACAGCGTGGAAATATACGCGGATAAAAACGCTAACGACACTATCATTACCAACATTAACGGCTCAAATAACCGCGACGACGTGCAAATCGGCCTCGGTTCAAGGATTACCTGGGAACGATGGGCTGCGGAAGGAAAGCTTGCCAATCTTAACGATTTATATGACCCGGCCGGCAGCTACAAGCTTGCCGATAAGGTATTCGACATATATTCGGGCGACGCCACTAAAATGACGCGGCAGGGCGTGAAAAGTTATTACCGCGTTCCGTGGTCGGGCGCGACTGCCGGTATTTTTTATAACGAAACGCTGCTTACTCAAACCTTCGGTCTGTCAGTTCCCAAAACATACGCAGAGCTCGTCAATGTTTGCGACTCCATCGTTTCGCAAAGTATATACTACGGCGAAGAGGCCGGAACCGTTATAAAGCCCTTTATCTGGACGGGCGGCGAGCAATATTATTGGGACTACCTTCTTTATAACTGGTGGGGGCAAATCGCGGGAACAGCCAGAATACAAAACTTTTTATCTTATGCCCAAAAAGAGAATTTTAACACCGGCCATGCTAACGGACCCGGCTATAACGACCTGAAAAAAGCTTACACGCTATGGTTTGACCTTATCGCAAGCACCGTAAATAATGCAAGGGCTGATAATTCGCCCGCAAACTCGTCCGGCGCCAGCTATATGGGCGCGCAGCAGTCATTTATAGGCGGACATGCGGTTATGATGCCCAACGGGCCGTGGCTTTACACCGAGATGAAAAATATAATGCCCGAAAACTTCAAACTGCGCCTTATGCCCACGCCTTTGGCCACAGGATATATGGCGGGCGAGGAGAATACCCGTTATACTCTTGGCAACGACTGCACAATACTCGTTCCGCAGTCGTCTACCAAGAAAGAACAGGCCTTTAAATTTATCGAAATATTGTCGCGCAAGGAAATTGTTAAAGATTTTCTTGTAAACAGCAACGGTATCCTTCCCTTCAAAGTCAATTATACCCCGGAGGAAATTGACGGCTTTACCGATTTGCAAAAGGATATCTACAACCTCAGCGCGTCCTATGAACCAAACACATATTACAGCGCAACGCCGTCAACCCCGAAATATTTTAACGAATTTTCGCCCAGTACGCTTTATTTTGCCAGGCTTGTGACCATATGGCCTAACGATTCGCAATATAACGCGTCTTACAATAATCCGGCGACCAACACGCCGGACAAGATTTTCACCGACAGCTGGAACAGGGTAAACACAATGTGGAGCGGCTGGCTCAGCCAAGT
>Ga0123353_10015961_pt1 | contig 10952 bp, 10 predicted proteins | sample TergutLab28metaG_3_FD_92763 | JGI IMG/M metagenome (GOLD analysis project Ga0123353, IMG submission 92763) | Labiotermes labralis P3 segment gut microbial communities from Petit-Saut dam, French Guiana - Lab288 P3 | ecosystem: Host-associated > Arthropoda: Insects > Digestive system > Gut ... | reverse complement strand
GTTTGACTGCGTTGTAATAGGAAGCGATGAAGTTTTTAATATTACACAACCCCCACAAGGGTACGTTTCGCAATTATTTGGCGATATTTCAAATACTCGAAAAGTTATCTCTTATGCAGGGAGTTTCGGACAAACAAGTTTAGATCTTATAATAAGCAATAATTTGAGTGAAGATATTACAAATGCATTGAAAAAAATGTCTGCAATATCGGTTCGAGACAATAACTCAAAGGAGATTATAGAAAAATTGTTACATGAACCCCCGCATGTAAACATTGATCCGGCATTGTTTTTTGATTTTACTAAGAATATAAAAGAGACGCAAGAAAAAAATTACATTCTGATATATTCTTATCCGAACAGAATAAAAGACAAAAGCACTGTCAGAGCCATAAAGGCGTTTGCGAAAAAACACAAGAAGAAAATTATTTCAATCGGCTCGTTTTATGAATGGGCGGACAACGCCTTGGCGCCGCATCCGTTCGAAGTTCTTTCGTACTTCAAGAATGCCGATTATGTAATTACCGATACTTTTCATGGCTCAATAATATCAATAAAATACAATAAACAATTTATTGTATTGGTTAAGGACGGCAAAGATGGCAATAGAAAAAAATTACAGTATTTATTGGAATCTATGAAATTGGAAAAGCTGATTTTTGAGGATTGGCGGGATATAGAAAACATTTTGACGCGACCAATAGATTATTCCGCAACTAATACGATAATTAGAGACGAAACGCAGAGGTCATTAAATTATTTGAAAGAGAATTTATGATTGAGACGTATTTTTTATACACAACGATCCTTATATTAGCCGCATCATCTGCGTATGCGGCTCAGCACAGTAAAGATGCAATACAAATGATATTTGCACGTATTTTTTGTTTTTTGTGCTTATTTATACCCGCTGCGCTAAGGTATGGAATAGGCAGAGATTATTTTAGTTACTATAGAATTTATGAGAATAACTTTCCGGCGCACATGCAAAGACTAGAGCCGGGCTTTGTATTTATCGGCAATCTATCTCATTGGATTGGTTTGTCGCCACACATGTTTATTGCCGCAATATCAGGAATAACATACGCGTTAGTATGTTTTTGCATGCCGAAAAAACATTTTTTTGTCATAATAATGTTTTTCATTTTATCATTTGCTTATTTAGATTCATATAATATAGCCCGCCAAAGTTTGGCAATGTCCGTGTTATTATGCGGCTTATTCTTGTTTTACGGCAATCGCAAAATAACGGGTTTTTTTCTTTTTGTTATTGCGTCGTTGATACACTATGCCTGCCTTGTTACAGTCCCTATTTTAATAATTTCTCAGATAAAAGTGAATATGTATTTTCGAATTTGTTTAATAATTGCATTCGTACTTATTGGTATTAATGAAAGTTTCTTACTTTGGTTAGTTGATATAGCAGCATCTATAAACCCTAGAAACAGAGCTCTTTTCTATGCTATTAAAACAACACAACTAAATTTCGGCATAACTTATATCATATTTTCATTGCCGGTAATACTGATGCTGCTTAATGCAAAAAAAATTCTACAGCAACCCAACGGTAATTTTATATTAAACTTGAATACCGCTTTCTTATCTGTAATAATTATGGCTTATTTTGTAGCGATAATCGGGCGTTTTGTTAATCTTCTTTTTTTCATTCCTTTGTTTTCAATGCAAATCCTCTATAATGCCAATAAGAAATATGCAAAATTATATCACATATTCTTAGTATTCTGTTTCAGTGCAATATTTTTTCGATACATAGAGTATCATTCTATTGATACTACCGGCTTTGGTATATCACCATACGATTCTATATTTGGAGGTAAATAGGAATGGGTAAATCAATAAGAATTTTAGTTCACGGCATGACAGCAAATCCCGGTGGAATGGAAAGTAGTATCATGAACTATTACAGGAATGTCAATTCGGACAAAATATGCTTTGATTTCCTATGCATTAATCAGGAGCCGGCATATCGTCAGGAGATAGAAAGCAGGGGCAGCAAAATACACCTTATTCCTGGGCGGCGAAAATATATTACACATTATCGTAAATTAGTTTCTGTATTTGAAGAGAATAAATACGACGGACTTTGGAGCAATAGGTGTTCTTTACCCGGAACGGTGCTATTGTTTAAGATTGCCCGAAGTTTCGGAGTGCCGTTGCGCATAATTCACGCCCACAGTTCTGGACTTATGCGACCGTCACTTAACAACATAATATTTCACGAGATTGACAAATATCGTATGAAAAAAAATGCAACTGACTTTTGGTCGTGTTCTGAAAAGGCGAGTAAGTTTTTTTACAGCAAAAACACAATTAACTCACCGACACACAGAATCATTAACAATGCGATTAATATTGCAGATTTTAGATTTGACAGCATTGAAAGAGATAATGTCAGAAAAATATTAAAATTAGATAATAAATTAGTGATTGGTCATATAGGGCATTTTTCTCCAGTAAAGAACCACGCCTTTTTAATACGTGTATTCTATGAAATATACAAAAAAGAAACTAATGCAGTATTGTTATTGATTGGAGACGGACCGTTACGTTTGGAAATTGAAAATATGGCAAAAACACTCAATGTTAGTGAGGCGATATATTTTTTGGGCGTAAGATCTGATATTCCGGCGTTATTAAATGCCATTGATATCTTCGTGTTGCCTTCACTGTTTGAAGGTTTACCTTTCTGCTTGATAGAAGCACAGACGCTGTCTATTCCCTGTTTCGCTTCAACAAATGTTTCATCAGAAGCAGCAATCACAGACTTACTTTCATTTGTTGATTTGAAAGAAACGCCTGGAAAATGGGCAAAGCAGATTTTAGCCAAAAAAGATTATATGCGAACTGACATGGCGGAAGATATAAAAAAAGCAGGCTATGACATAAAAACCGAAGCTGCAAAGTTAGAACAATATTTATTTGACAAACTGGAGGGGTTATGATAAATAGAAATAAAATCAGAAACGCATTACTATCGTTCCCGCCAATCCGTGAGCTGCTATTTTTTATACTTCAAAAAAAAGTATATAAGGGCAGTGTTGATAAAAAAATATCGGCACTACTTAAAGGCAAACTAAAATTGAGCGAAATGAAAATTGATAACCTGATTGTTTCACTAACATCATTTCCGCAAAGAATAGATGAGGTTAAGTATGTAATTTATTCATTGCTCGACCAAACAATACTTCCGGAAAAAATCATTCTTTGGCTTGCAGAGAGCCAATTTCCCAACAAAGAGCAAGATTTGCCCCAAGATTTGTTGGCTTTCAAAGAATTTGGTTTTACTATTGAGTGGTGCGAAGATTTAAGGTCGTATAAAAAACTTATTCCCGCATTGGAGTTATTTCCGGATCATTACGTAGTAACAGCAGATGACGATCTTTACTATAAAAGAGACTGGTTGGAAAAAATTTGGGTTACGCATTTAAAATACCCCAACAATGTTGTATGTCACAGACCATCGAAAATACTTCTTAAGAACGGAGATGTCCTGCCCAAAGAACAGTGGAAAGGAAACATAAGAACCGGAGAGGAAAGTTTATTGATATACGCCGGTAGTGGCGGAGGGGTATTGTACCACCGAAAGTACTTGCATAAAGATGTTTGCAAAAAGGATATGTTTTTTAATTTAGCGCCACACGCAGATGATGTCTGGTTTTATTTCATGGTAATACAGAAAGGCACTAAAATGCGAGGGATAAAAAATCCATACTTTAATACGAAATGGATCAACCCGTATCGTGAATATGGACTAATTAATGGTCACACTCTTTCATCAATTAATATAGGCGGCGGACTTAATGATCTGCAATTTAAAAACGTTATAGATCACTATAATATAGATTTACACTCAATATTTATCAAGGAGGTTGCTCATGAACACAGCATCTGATACATTAAGAAAGCTTCAGTTAACTGAACTTTGTATCTTGAAAAAATTCATTAAGATTTGCGAAGAAAATGGTCTCCGCTATTATTTATGCGGCGGCACTCTTTTAGGCGCAATAAGACACAAAGGTTTTATTCCGTGGGATGACGATATTGACATCGCTATGCCGCGGGAGGACTATATCCGCTTTAATGAGGTTTATAAGGAAAAGTATCATGAAACAGATGATAAGTTTTTTATTGACCAAACAGAAGCCGAATACACACCATTTGTGCAGATCTTTGACAGATCAATAAAAGTAATTGACAAATTTGCCATCAATCAGGGAAATAGATACGCATGGATAGATATTTTTCCCATAGACGGATTTCCGGGAAATATATTTTTAGGAAACTTACACGCAGCAAATTTTTTATTAAAAAAAGTGTTGTTTAGATTTACCACTTTTGAAGATAAGGTTGATCAAAAACGTAAAAGACCCTTTTACAAGAAGATCATTCTGGAAATTTGCAACAAGCTGAAAATCTATAAGTTCTTTAATGACCCTAAAAAACATTTTAGCTCGGTTAATAAAGTTTTGCTAAAATACAGTATGTACAAGACAAGCAGATGTTGCACATTATGGGGTGCTTACGAGTTAAAAGAACTTTTTTCTACCGATTGGTTCGGACTAGGCGTTCCAGTTAAGTTTGAAGACATTACAGCAAATGCACCGTGTAATTACGACCTATATTTAAGGCAATTATATGGAAATTACATGGAACTTCCACCGGAAGATAAACGGCAGGCGCATGATATTGAAATAATTATCGCGGAGGAAACAAAATGAAAAGAGTAATAACTTACGGCACGTTTGATTTATTACATTACGGACACATCAATTTGCTTCGCAGAGCAAAAGAATTAGGAGATTACTTAGTGGTTGCTCTCTCAGACGATGAGTTTAATTGGAACTGCAAAAGTAAAAAATGCTACTACAGTTATGAAGTGCGAAAGCAGCTTCTGGAAGCAATAAGATATGTAGATCTGGTAATTCCTGAGAAATCTTGGGAGCAAAAAAAGCAAGATGTACAATTATATCAGATTGACGTTTTTGCTATGGGAGATGACTGGGTAGGCAAATTCGATTTTCTAAAGGAGCATTGCGAAGTCATTTACTTTCCCAGAACAGTAGAAATTTCAACGACGCAAATAAAAAATGATTTAAAATGTAAAATCTAACAAAGGAGGTATCCGCATGAAATTTTGTAACATCTGTTTTAACCAAAGAAACGTATCTGACCTCTTTGAGCATACCGGTGAAAACAAGACAAAGTTTATCGCAACAATCAATGCGGCGTTTATTGTTGAAGCGAACAAAACTGAGAGGTTTTTGGATATTTTGAATAACAACCATACCGTTTTTGACGGAAGAATTCCACATCTTACCGCCAAAGCACTTCATTTTATTAAATCAATCTTTCCAAATCTTTAGAAAGGAGTAAGGTGTGAAAATATTTGATTATGAAATGTTGCCCGGTTCAAGTATTGTATATGATTTTTGCGATTTTGCCGTCAAAAACAATTATAGAGTGTATTTTTTGGGTGGACACGCAGAAAGCAACAGTATTGCAGTGGATAATATAAGGAAGCGATACAATATTATTATTGACGGCTATTCTCCCGAATTTGAAAACTATCCGTTTTCTGATAAATTTAATAATTCGTGTGTAGAAAAAATATCGGATTTTAAGCCCCATATATTATTTGTCGGATTTGGCGCTCCAAAGCAAGAATATTGGATTGATGACCACATTGAATTTCTTTCAAAAATAGGCGTAAAATATGCAATAGGCAGTGGAGGAACATTTGATTTTGTTTCAAAAAAAATAAAACGCGCTCCGGTCTTTATTCAAAAAATTGGAATGGAGGGTGTATTCCGTTTTTTTCAACAACCAAACAAAATGCGCTTGAAGCGCCTAATTGATTCAAGTAAATTCTTTAAATATATTTGGTGCAAACCGGATTTCGTTAATGTTGAAATGGAGGAAGAATGAAAACAATTAATAAAAAACTAAAAATCGGTATTTTGATACGAGATGTAGAAAATTGGAGAAACTGGGAATACAAAGTGCTCAAAAGTATCATTGAACACCCAAATTTGGAGTTGTCTTTAATTTGTAAAAGAGGGATGCCCGCAACGCGTTCCCGTAAAAAATTAACACGCAACTTCTTCGCAAATTTATTATTCGCATTTCAAATGAAAATTGAAGCACAAATGTACAAGCCCAAAAAGACCGTTAATGCTAAAGAAATCATTGCCAATATTCAAAATACGGAAACTATCTACTTAAACCTGTTAAGACTGGGCGATTCTGACATCTTTTCTAAAGAAGATTCTGACAAAGTAAAATCATACGACCTTGACATAATACTGCGGCTTGAATTTGACAACATTCAAGGCGAAATCTTAAATGCCGCCCGTTACGGCATTTGGAGTTATCATTATGCCGATTACGAAACAAACCGAAGCAAAACGGCGGGATTTTGGGAATTGGTAAATAACGAACCATGCTGCGGTGTGACACTCTTGCAGTTAACATCAGAATCGGACAAAAATCTCGTAATAGATAAAGCATGGTTCAAATGGCACCCTTCTTGTTTTAAGACAGGTAATGATTTAAAAGAAATAGCCGTTATGTTATTATTCAAAAACATAGACAAACTCTTGTTTTGCGGAGAGTTCGAGACGAAAAAATCTCTAACCTATTACAACAGACCTTATAACGAGATTGCACTGAAATATACATTGAAATATATATTTATGTTTTATTTTAAAGCGTTTGCTTGCGCGCTGAGAAATTTTTCTTTGAAAAGAATCAGATGCTGGACATTGTTTATCGGTAATGGCAGTTTTCTTGAATCAACGCTTTACAAAATAAATCCAATATCAATGCCGGCAAAAGAATTTTGGGCAGATCCGTTTTTATACGAACACAACGAGCAACTTTATGTTTTTTTTGAGAATTACCCTTATAAAACGAAAAGAGGCAAAATATCGGTAGGTAAAGTTGTTGAAGACGGAAAAAATGGCTATTCTGTCGTTGAAGTTCAAGATGTTCTCGACCTTGATTACCACTTATCATATCCGCAAATTATAGAGGAAGACGGCGAAATTTTTATGATGCCTGAAACATCTGAAAATAAAAGATTAGAAATCTACCGCTGTATTCAATTTCCCGGAAAATGGGAACTTTATTCGACAGCATTTGAAGGTGAAGAAGTTGTAGATACAACGTATTTTTGTGACGAAAACGGCAATAAGTGGCTTTTGTTGAATAAATACAATTCGGCATTTCTATACATATACAAAATCGACAATTTGAAACTGAAAAATATCACAGATCACAGGTTAAATCCCGTTATTATAGACTGCAAAAAAGGAAGAAACGGAGGAGGGATATTCAAATACGAAAACGAATATTACCGCCCAAGCCAAATAAATACTCACGGAATTTACGGCAAAGGACTTCAAATAAGCAAAATCAAGAAACTAACTTTGGACGAATTTGAGGACGAACCTGTAATATCGGTAGAGCCGAATTTTACAGAAGGCTTAATAGGTATGCATCATTTGCACCAATTGGGAGATAATTTTGTTTTTGATGCTTGTTATAAGAAATTGTGAGCGAAACCGCAAATTAACATTTTACTTATCGGAGGAGGTAAAAAATGAAAAAAATATTTTACTTGTCTGTTCTGATTAATTTATTAATTGGTCAGCATCTTTTTTCTGTTGAGGCGAGAGGCGGGGTGGCACTTACCTTTGACGATGCTTTTATAGATAGCTGGTATGATGCTCATAACGTATTAAAAGAATATGGCTGGAGAGCCACCTTTTTTGTAACAAGATTTCAGAATCTTAGTGCTGCCCGAATAGAAAAACTTAGAGTGTTAAGAGATTACGGACACGAAATCGCACACCATGGAGCAAGTCATAGAAATGCGCTGACATACGTAAACGAACACGGAATTGACGCCTATCTGGAAAATGAAATATTTCCGATGGCAGAACAAATGAAAGAAGAAGGATTTAATCCGACAGCATTTGCATATCCATTTGGCACCACTTCAGCAAGAAATGCAATAATAGACGAGGCGCTGTTACAACATTTTAAGATTGTAAGAGGAACCGGCGGCTGGGACAGGTTCTATGATTATTACAACAACAATAATTTAATCTTGGGCGAAGGGATAGATATGGGATCGGGATCAACCCCTGAGCAATGGTATATAAATCGTATGGTTAATGCTAAAAATTCAGACAGAGTGGTTATTTTCTTTGCTCATGACGTTGCTGAAGACGCAACCGGCTTATCGTACACAGTAGAATTGCAACGATTGATAAGATTTTGCGAATTCATAGTCGAAAACAACATGCGTTTTATGACTATCTCCGAGCTCTCCCTGTCTCCACCAACCAACACCGTAACCCTCACCATCAACAAAGACGACATCTTATGGAACAACCACGACAAGAATTTCCGCCTGCAACACAGCGAAATTCAAAATGTTTCAGTTCCTATGAGCGTTACAGACGGCATATTAACGGCAAAAGTTTCTAACGGTACTTGGAAAATATACGACGGCGATACTTACACTCAAGTAAATATCGACATTGACAACAACGATGACGATGTTACGCTGGATTATTATACTGTTTCATTCGATGTAACACACGTCTCTCCCGCAAGCAACAGCACCATCAAAGCAACTTATGACGGCAATCGTATTGAAAGCGGCGCAGTAGTTTTATCAGGCAAAGAACTTGTTATTACCGCAACGGGTGTAGGTAAATATGAAGTTTTTTACTTGTGGAGCGGTATGGGAACGAACAATCAAACAACCGCACAAATAGTGACAGGCAACTTAAACAGTAAAGTAAATGCCCTTTGCACGGTCATCGGAAGCAAAATTAATCCGACCTACACAATTCCTACAGACTTGACTGCCACTTACGGTGATCGGCTGTCAAGCGTGATATTGCCTGCCGGCTGGAATTGGGAGGGAAATGAGACAGGAACGGTGGGAAATGCCGGAACAAGAACACACAGAGCAACGTTTACACCCGAAGATCAAGACAATTACAATGTCTTATCGGGAATTGATGTTGAGGTGAACGTAGCAAAAGCAACTGTAGAGAAACCGTCTCTTGTTTCCGAGCAATTTGTTTACGACGGCACTCCAAAAACAGTAGCATTAACCCTGGTAAACACCGAACTTTACATCTTGGGCGGCGACATCGAAAAAACAAATGTCGGGGATTTCACGGCAACGGTGACTTTGACCGATCCGGATAACTACAAATGGTACGGCGAAGCCGAAGAAACAGAATCCAAGCCGTTTTATTTGAATTGGTCGATAATCTGCGGAGAGCACGATTTTGTCCGAAAAATAACCCTCGAAGCCAATTGTGAGCGAGCAGGTGCAGGACATTATGAGTGTTCTGTCTGCGGTGAAAAAAAGGCGGACAGCGATTTTGTAATTCCTATGTTAAGCGAAGACGATTGTCTTCCGAACTCAATTCGCGACAGAGACCAACAAAACAACCAATTCGGAATCCTTGTTGAAAGAAATCCTGTGACAGGTAATTTTGCGGAAATTTTCGTAAGAACTCCCGAACCCGCAACAATAAATCTGCGAATTATGGATAATTTGGGTAATGTTGTCTGGACGACAACCGCCGTAGGGGCAAATCATCATTTGCCCATTGTCTGGAATTTGCGAAATCAAGCAGGCAGATTCGTCGCCAACGGTACGTATTTGGTTATTGTCGAAGCAACAGGAGTCAGCGAAAAGACGTATAGATATTCTGCGCAATTAGGCGTGAAGAGGTAGGAAAATTACTAAAATCGGCTAACCCTTGTTGTGGTTAGTCGATTTTACGGTAATTCACAGGAGCAGTTACCACACTGCTCCTTTCCTGTTTCGGCAATGACAACAACCGACAATTTCAAAATGTTTTGACCATTTAGTCGTTTTCTTACAGGTTTTTAATTTATATAAGTCCTTGATAAATAAGCACTTGTGCAGATACGCGTCTCTATTAAAGCATTTTTTTATTAAGTTTTAGTCGTTTTCTTGCAGGTTTTGCTTTAATTGGTATTTCATACCTCTTGTTTCTCCTAATGTATCTAAAATTTCCTTTTCAACCATATCCTTCAATATTCGCTTCACTTTGTATTGATTAATTTCAAGTCCGATACGCTGATGAATTTCGCTAAAACCACTATTGGGATATGCTGTTATATCCTTGCGAACTAATTCTTCCAAACGGTGGTCTTCGATGTTTTTTAGTGTTGTTTTTCGTTTGAAATTGATTTTTCTTATGTATTCGGGACTAATTGAATATTGAGCACCTTTGCCCTTTCCTGTTTTTATTATCAATCCTAATTCAAGCAATCTGCCGAGCCAGTGTCTTAATCCCGCTTCGTTGTTTTGATTTAAAATATTTGATATTTCAATAGCGGAATAAGATTGCTGTTGAGCTAATAACCACAAATCATAAAATACCAAGATTTGTCAAATATCCGTTTTTTTGAAGAAAATAATGCTCCGAAATCTCGTCATCGCTCATTTCTTTAATAAAACGACTTACTCTATTAAACATCTGTTGTTTTTAGGTGTTTATATACAAAAATACTATATGCTCAAATAAAAAAGGCGGATAATCTTTTCCCTCCTGCCACAATTTTATTACTTGGGTGCTTTGTCACCAAAATCTCTTTCTGTTTAACATAAATTTTATCATTAGTCGCAGAACTTCGGGGAGCAATCTATGCCACTTATCCTTAACTTTTTATCGACAAAAGTTAAGGATGACACAATAACCTTAACTTTCTCTTGAAACTTGTTAAGGATAAATAGTATTTTATACTAAAAAATTTATGGAGAAAGCCGTTTATGAAAAGAGAATTACAGGGAGAACTCACAAAATCGTCTTTAACGGGCGAATATTGTTATACATATTATCCAAACCCGTTGCCGCCGAAAGATTTGAATT
>Ga0123353_10015960_pt1 | contig 10952 bp, 11 predicted proteins | sample TergutLab28metaG_3_FD_92763 | JGI IMG/M metagenome (GOLD analysis project Ga0123353, IMG submission 92763) | Labiotermes labralis P3 segment gut microbial communities from Petit-Saut dam, French Guiana - Lab288 P3 | ecosystem: Host-associated > Arthropoda: Insects > Digestive system > Gut ... | reverse complement strand
TCGTTGTTTCTCAGACTGATAATATTCAATAACTAAACTTTCTTTTTTTTCGCCGCCCGCCGGACGGCTTGTTCATTGTACACTTTTTTATGTGGTGTCGGATAAAATTTGTTTCAAACTAATCCTCCGGGCGGTTAATAACCGCCCCTGCATTAATGTTATATTTCTGAATACTCATGAAATTTATTTAAAACCCCGTCTGAGCTTTCAAAGCCCGGGCATCTCCCGCCTTTTATTATATCCTCTTTTGATACGCTTTCCGTTTCTTTCATGGTATTTATAAGAACATTCTCGCGCTTCGCCGCGTTCCATATTTCTTCCGTAGACGAAATTTTGATATGATGCCCGTCCGCATTCAGCATTTTAAGTATAAGCTGCCAAAGCTCGATCTTGTAAGGCGGGTCGATTATTTTTTTAAGTTTGCCGTAGGTGAAACGTTCCGACACATAAGTCCCCGTCGTCTCAAAGGGTGCGGAGGACGGGATTTTTATGTCCGCTTTCCGCGACGTTCCGCTTTCGAGGATATCTATGACCGCCAGGAATTCGTAATTGCCCGCGTTTTCGGGCATCAGCTCGCCGAAGGCCAGCACAGCCTTCGCGTTTTCAAGGACGGGCCTGCTGCATGGCTTTACGCCCAGCATATTCAGCCCCTTGCTGTTCGCGCCGTTTTTAGGGGTGAAGGTGTATACATTTCCCGCTTTCAGAACGCGCCTGGCGAATTCCCTCGCCAGAAACGCCTCTTCAAGGGTCAGCCTCGCCGACAACAATACCAATATGTTTTCCGGCGGATACCCCTTCAGCGCGGAAACGGTTCTCAAAGCGTCGTTGTCGATTGACCGGGACGCTATCCTCTCCCCACAGGAAACAGCGTGATAGCCGAAACAGCCTGTCTGACACAGCAATGAAAACTTATCAGCCGGTTCCGCTTTTAATATAGACCTTCCTATTAACGAAAAATCCAAACCGCAGCCTTCCGAGCAAAAGAAGCAGACCGTGCTTTTATTTTTGAAGGCCGCCGGGAAATCTTTTAACAGGGGCGGCTTTTTATAGATGGCCCCCGTCGGGCAGACGTCAGCGCAGACCCCGCAGAAATTGCAGTCGGTCATTGTCAGGGGCATGGTAAATTCCGGCCGCTCCGTTTTTTTATAATTCGGTTCCAATACCCCTAGGCAGGTTTTGCGGACATATGAGTTGCATATATTTACGCACATTCCGCAGGATATGCATAAATCCGGTTTTTTGCCCACAAACGACATGGCGTCGTCCAAAAACCTCTGCGGTTTATTTAATGATTTTACGGGATCGATCCGATATTTTTCTGCAAGCCTTAAAAGGCGGCAGGAATAAAAGCTCCTGCACCCGCATTCAAGGCACCGCCCCGCTTCATTTACCGCCTGTTTTATATCAAGCGGCTTTACGGCCTCCGCGAAGCAATTTTTCCGTTCTTTAGGCGGCAGTTCAACCCTCGGCGCGCGTTCCTGCTTCGGGATTTCGCTATAATCAAAAGGCATTTCCTCCGAATATAAAACCGGGTATTCCTCCCACGGCTTCAGTTCCCCGCTTAAATAGGAATCGACCACCCTCGCCGCGCGTTTGGCCTCGCCTATGGCTGTTATCGCCATATCCGCGCCCTTATTAGTGGCGTCGCCTATGGCGAACACGCCTTCGGCGTTGGTTCGGAAGGTTTTTTCGTCCGCTTCTATGGTATCCCGGCCTGTTAATTTTAAGTCGGTAAGGCCGAAATTGTCAGTTTTCTGGCCTATTGCGCGGATTATAATATGGGCGGGTATGTCAAAGTATTCGCCCTCAATCGGGACCGCTTTGGTTCTTCCGCTTCCGGGGTCGGCCGCGTATTCCAGCTTTTGCATCCGCAGGCCCGCTACCCTGCCCTTTTCGCCGAGTATTTCGACGGGGCTTGACATATAAACAAATTCAACGCCCTCTTCCTTTGCCGCCCGTATTTCGTTTTCATCGGCGGTTTTGGCGTTTTCGTCCTTCCTGCTTATGACATAGACCTTTTCCGCGCCGAGCCTTACCGCCGTCCGCGCCGCGTCCATCGCCGTGTTCCCCGCCCCGCATACTATAAGGTTGCCGGAAAACCGCTCGAAATCGCCCGTGGCCACGTGCCTTAAAAAGTAGATCGCGCTGACCACGCCGTTTAAATCCTCGCCTTTAATTCCCAGGCGGCGGCTTGCCCACGCCCCTGTCGCCGTTACCACCGCGCCGTATATCATCCGAAGCCCGGGAAGGGTCAGGTCGCGGCCTATTTTCGTGTTGTTGATGAATTTTATCCCCAGCGCCTTTATCCCGTTTATTTCCTTGTCCAATACCGCTTTCGGCAGCCTGTATTCCGGGATGCCGTAACGGAGCATCCCGCCCGGTTCCGGCATTTTATCATAAATTGTCACCGAATGGCCACGCAGCCTTAAAAAATAAGCCGCCGTAAGGCCCGCCGGCCCGCCGCCTATTATAGCAACGCTTTTTCCCGTATCCGCGCGCGGGGTTATGCTATAGGGTTTATTTGAGCCTAAATCCAAATCCGAAACAAAAGCTTCAAGAGCCGCCAATGAGACGCTGCCGTCAGCACCTTTGCGTAAACAGGTGTTTTCGCAGGGTTTATTGCAAACCCTCCCTATAGATGAAGGAATCGGTATCTTGTTTTTCATCAGTTTGACCGCTTCGTCAAATTCGCCGTTCACGATAAGCCCCGCGAGGGCCTGGCAGTCAAGCCCCGCCGGGCAGGCTTTGGCGCAGGGGGCAAGGCAGCTCCCCGTGTGGGCTTCCATAAGCTTTGTCAGTGCGCCGCGCCGCGCCGCAACGGCTTTCGGGCTTTCGGTAAGCACCGTCATATCTTCCCTGACCCTTGCCGAACAGGCGTTGACGCACTCAAAACTGCCATCAACCTCCACGGCGCAGACGCTGCATAAATCGCAAGGCTCTATCCGTTTGTCGTAGCAAAGGTTGGGGATATCAATACCGTTTTTCAGCGCGGCGGTCAATACCGTATCGTCTATGCCCGCATATATTTCTTCGCCGTTGATTAAAATCCTTATAGATTCCTGTTCCTGCATTTTCTGTTAATTTCCTTCCGTTGGCGTACTTTCTTCATACAATGTGTCGGGGCAATAATCAATATCATTCGGCCAAACAACCGTCCCGTATTCTGCTTTTACCGCCGTAAAGAATTCTTTGTTCCGCAATGGCCGGAATGCCGGCATAGATAATAAGGATCCGGATAATAAAACAAATAAAAATTTTTTCATAAATATTTTTTTCTCATTCCTGAACAACCGTGATCTTATTGCCGTCAGGGTCGGCGCACCAAAACGAATACGCCTCCCAAGGCCTTTTTTCGGGCGGCGAAATTATATCTATGCCGGGGATTTCCCGCAACAGCCGCCCATATAGCGCGTCAATGTCCGCGTCGCTGAATGACAGCCAGATATTTTTATGCGTTGCAAGCTTTACGTTGCCCGGATCATAAATGGCGATATTGCCGAAGCCGTAATGGCTGCCTTCGGCAAACGGCTCCTCTTGCAGTAAAATTTTGTAGAACCCCGCGAGACGGGGCGCGTCGCCGGTTTCTATGCATACTCCGCCGAATTTCATGATTTTTCTCCTTAAATTTCTTATGAAACGCACGGCAATCCAAAATATTCCGCGACCGTATCCGCTGTTTGCTCAACTGTCGAATGCTCATCCAGTAAAATCTGTTTTATCCCATACTGCATAGTTCCGCGGGGGCTTTCGGGTTTGCCGTCGCCCCACACCGAATGCAGCTTGCGGATAAGCCTTTCTTTTTCATCTTCTGAAACATCACGGCTGCGGATAGCATTTTCATACCTTTCGATAAAGCCATCCCAGACTTTATAGCCGGAAACCGTAACCGCGTGTGACACAATTTTAATAATGCTGTCAATGTCAATATCGTTTTCACAAATTACTTTATCATATTTTGCGGCAAGCCTGATCAAATCCATTATAACCATCGGCGTAAAATCATGTACGACTCCGCTTTCCATCTGCATGGCGTCTTCGGGGTCAAGCGCAAAAAAGTCCGGCACGTCGCGGCTTAATTCCGGATGAAATTCGGGGTCGGCGTTTTTATGGTGTATGTGCCGGTATTGGCACGTGTGATACACGAAAAAGCCGTATCTGCGGCCAAGCTCGTCCGCCACAGCCGCTCCGTCTCCCAATATAAAATAAACGTTTCGCAGCAGCCGTTTCAAGACGTTATCGGGTATTAACACTTTTTATCCCTCCATATGCATATAAATAATCTGCTTTTTTCGGGCGGGCGTGGAAACCCGCCCTTGCAAATTTAGATTTTAGACGGTAGATTGTAGATGTTAGGCCAGAAAAAGCGAACATTGTTCCCTATTCAGGCCCCTAATCCCTAACCCCTAATTGCTCAAAACTATTTCATGCCCCGTCCTCGCGCTCTCATACACCCCGTCGAGTATCCTCATCATCTGCACGCCGTCCTCGGCGGGGGCTATGCATTCCGTGCCGTTCACTATGCAGTCCACATAATGATTGATCTCATTTTTGAAAAGCCCGTCAAAGCTGAGGGAGGTTTTCATTGGGAAATTGACGTCCACCATATAGCCGTTCATTTCCGTGAAAAATTCTATGGGGTCGAGGGTCGCGCCCGCTTTTGTGCCGAAAAGCTCTATGTCACCCCTGCCGCTTTTTATGTTCAGGCTGAAGCTGGCCTCGACGGACAGCACCGCGCCGCCCGCGAACCTTATAAGCGCCGACGCTAGGTCTTCAACGTCGAATATGTCGTTATTGCCCGCCTCGGCGGATGTATAGCCGACGCTTGTCTTTACGTTCGGCCTGTTCAATAATTTTTGGAACGTCGCGCCGTAAATCGAAACGGGTTTCGGGTTGCCCAGGAGATAACGCACAAGGTCGATGACGTGTACGCCCAAATCAATAAGGGGGCCGCCGCCTGAACGGGATTTGTCGCCGAACCAGCCGCCGGGGCAGCCGTGGCGGCGGAGATACGCCGCTTTCGCGTAATATATATCGCCGAAAAAGCCTGTTTTGGCGTAGTCGAGTATAAGCTTCGCGTCGTTGCCGTGGCGGCGCACGAAACCTATCATCAAAAGCTTCCCCGCCTTGTCTGCGGCGGCCTTCATGGCCTCGGCCTCGCGGGCGTTCATTGCCATGGGTTTTTCGCAAAGCACATGCTTGCCCGCCTCCAAAGCGGCTATCGAGCATTCCGCGTGGGCGCTGTTCCAGGTGCAGACGCTGACCGCGTCGATCTCCGGCAGGGCTTTCAGCATCTCGTTTTTATCCGTAAAAGTGCGCCCGGACGGGATGCCGTATTTTTCCGCCATCGCGCTGACCCTTTCGGGGTTGATGTCGCATAAAGCGTACAGCTCTGTATTCGGATTATTGATATATCCGTTTATATGCTCGTTGCTTATGCAGCCCGTGCCTATTATCGCCGTTTTTATTTTGGATGGATTTTCCATATCTTTATTACGCCTCCATATCTTAATAATCGCTATATATAATAACACAAATTTAATATTTTTCAATCGCTTTTGCAAAATAAAGGGTAATTTTTCAAAAAACCCGGGGTTTTTTCAAAAAAGCCGGGGTTTTTGAAAAAAAGCCTTGACACGCCCCGCAAATTGTGGTATACTGCCGTTACCTCTTGGAGGGTTCTTTTTTTGTACGCGGGTTTTCTTTTGTACAATGAGCTTTGAACAATACGCTCCTCAGAGGCAGGCTCTTTACCCAAACTAATTAAGATAATATTAACGGAGGCGCCGATATGAGAGTTAAAATAACCCTTGCCTGCACGGAATGCAAGCAGCGCAATTACAACACCATGAAAAACAAGAAAAACACACCTGACAGGCTGGAACTGAATAAATATTGCAGGTTCTGCAGAAAACACACCCTGCACAGGGAAACGAAATAGGAAGGGGTGGCATGATAATGGACGAAAACAAAGATAAAACCGCCGCAAAAGAGGCAAAAGCAGCCGCAAAGGCAGCCGCAAAGGCAAAGCAGGCGCGCATAAAACAAAATAAGCCGAAAAGGGATCCGAACTCCCCGAATATCTTTAAAAGAATTTGGGCGGTAATCATGCGGTTTATCAAGGATTTTAGAGGCACAATCAAAAAGGTGAACTGGCCAGACCGCAAAACCGTTATCAAAAATTTCGGCGTTGTTTTGGCGGTCGTGCTTGTAATAGGCGCGGCGATATGGATAGTCGATTATGCGCTGTCGTCTTCTATCGGGGGCGTCATGAACGCGGTCGGGAGCATAAAAGAAAACCGCCCGACGACTACAGCAAATTACGATGATTATGACTATGACGATGATTTATATTACGATAGCGGCGAAAGCGAAACGGAAGCCGCCGAGGGCGTAACCGAAAACGCGGATGAAGGCGTGACGGAAGCCCCGGAAGAATAAAATCAGACAGGGAGGGTCAGATAATGCAGTTCGAGGATACGAAATGGTATGTTGTCCATACTTATTCGGGATATGAGAATAAAGTCGCGGCAAACATAGACAAAGTCGTCGAAAACCGCAAAATGCACGACCAGATCCTTGAAGTGCGCGTCCCGACGGAGCTTGTGACCGAAATTAAGGAAGACAAAAAAAAAGAAACCGAACGCAAGCTTTTCCCGGGGTATGTGCTTGTTAAGGTAGGCGTTTTTTACGATACTAAAACAGGCGAGATGAAAATGACGGACGAGGCTTGGTATGTAATCCGCAACACGCGCGGCGTAACGGGTTTCGTAGGGCCCGAAAGCAAGCCGATAGCGCTGACTGACAGCGAAGTTTTGGCTTTGGGCGTTGAAAAGAAGAGCGTCGAGGTCAATTACGCAGTGGGCGACCTTGTAACGGTAGTCGGCGGGCCTTTCGACAGCTTCTCGGGCGTCGCAGACTTCATTGACACCGACAAAGACCTTGTAAGGGTAATAATATCAATGATGGGCCGCGAAACGCCCATTGAACTGCCCCTTGACCAGGTAGAGCCGGCGTTGTAATAATTGATAATGCATAGTTGATAATTGTCCATTATCAACTGTCAATTGCAATCCCGTGGGAGGGGTATTAATATTCAAATATCCCGTTGAAACCACATTCTATTGGAGGAATAACAAATGGCACAGAAAGTAGTAGGGCTTATAAAGCTCCAGATACCTGCGGGCAAGGCTACGCCCGCACCGCCCGTGGGGCCGGCTTTGGGCCAGCACGGCGTCAACATTATGGGGTTCACGAAGGAATTCAACGAAAGGACGAAGAACGACATCGGGCTTATTATCCCCGTGGTCATCACCGTTTACGCGGATCGCTCCTTCTCGTTCATAACCAAATCGCCGCCCGCCGCCGTGCTTATCAAAAAGGCCTGCGGCATCGAGTCCGGTTCAGGCGAGCCGAACAGGACAAAAGTGGCCGAAATCACAAGGGAACAGCTTGAAAAAATAGCCGAACAGAAAATGAACGACCTGAACGCGGCCAATATCGACACGGCAGTCAGCATGATAGCCGGGACGGCCCGCAGTATGGGAGTAACGGTTAAATAAGGGGTAAGGAATCAGGAGTCAGGCATAAAAGGGTTAACGCTCCAAAGTGGGAGGACAGTTTCCGAAACGGCTGTTTGTATTCTAAACAGCTTCACCACATACTTAATGGAGGAATTTATAATGAAACACGGTAAAAAATATAACGAAAATATGAAGCTGGTGGACAGGGCGAAGCTTTACGAAACCCTTGAAGCCATTGAAACTGCGGTAAAAACGGGTACCGCGAAATTCGACGAAACTTTGGAAGTCCACGTGCGTCTGGGCGTTGACTCCCGCCACGCAGACCAGCAGGTGCGCGGCTCCGTCGTGCTGCCGAACGGCACGGGCAAAAGCGTCCGCGTAGCGGTATTCGCTAAAGGCGACGCCGCGAAAGCCGCAGAGGAAGCGGGAGCGGAAGTCGTGGGTGCGGAAGACCTTGTGGCGAGGATACAGGGCGAAGGCTTTATGGACTTTGACGTATGCATCGCCGCGCCGGACATGATGGGGCTTGTCGGCCGCTTAGGCAAGGTTTTGGGCCCCCGCGGCCTGATGCCCAGCCCCAAGGCGGGTACGGTCACCCCCGACGTGGCAAAAGCGGTCACGGAAGCCAAGGCGGGCAAGATCGAGTACCGCCTTGACAAGACCAACATTATCCACTGCCCCTTGGGCAAGGTTTCTTTCGGCGCAGGGAAGCTTGAAGAAAACTTCAGTGCCCTGCTCGACGCCGTAATCAAGGCGAAACCCGCGGCGGCTAAAGGCCAATACATCCGCTCTTGTGTAATCGCGACAACTATGGGTCCCGGAATACGCATCAACCCCGCAAGGCTTGTTGCGGCAGCGGCGGAATAAACTTTACAAATTCACGCAAAAAACTATAAGGGATGAACGGCGTTCATCCCTTATTCAGCCGTTACTAAAAAACATCTCCAGCCATTACCATTAAAATTGTCTGGCAATTACTGGTGAACCGTATCCGTCACTATCTTCATTCGTGTTTTTGATTGCAAGATTAATTTCAATCATTTTTACCGTATATGTAAATCAAGAATTGCCGACAATCCGTTCCTCATCTTCAACCAGTTTGTTCAATTCTTCAATAAATTCAGCGAATTTGTTTTGTTCGTCGGAGTCAATAACAGAAATATCGTTAAAGTTTATTGATTTGCCAAAAAGAATTATAATTCATTAGCACAAACCTCTTTCTTGAATTTTAGATTTTGTAATAAATATTTTACAATTTCCCTTTTAGATAATACTACATCATAAATAAAAAGTAAAGTAAAACAAATTCTCCCGCAGTTGCTGAAAAAAATCTTGTCAGCACTTACTGGAGAATCCTGGTGACCCGGAACTGTCTATACCCCTGTTTTTGGTTGAAAGATTGAAAATGATTAATTTTGATGTATAGGCGAAGCAACAAGTATCATTGTTTGCAACGAATAAGTTTGAATAAAATATTATCAGAATAGATAAATTTATTTATAAAGTAAAATTTTATAAATGTTATTGGCAAAATTTTTATTTAACGATAATCGGAACAAAAAAATCGGTTAGATGGTAACCCATTTTTTCTTTGAAAATTTTAGGTGTACAAATATGAGCCATTCCATGTCGTTCGTTTGTTTCTTCAAAACATCCACTATCTTTTATCCACTGTGAAATCATGTTTTTTGTTTGGTTCATATCGGTTTCGTCTCCGTCTTTTGCTGTGCCTACAGCATAAAGCCCACCAAAAAAATTAATCATTTCATATTTACCAACATCATCAAATCCCTTTGGTATAGCAATAAGCCATATCATACAATTCCTTTCTTTGTCATGGTACATAAAGTCGCGTGGAGTGATATAATCTTTCATATCAATTTTACTCCACCAATTATCAAATTCGTCTAATTCTTTCTCGTTTGTTATAGGGCCTGAACTTACCATTTTCATGCTTGGAAAATTAATGATTCTAATGTTTTCCATCTTTCGCCTTCTCCTTTTACAGAATGTATTTTTATTATATTCTCAAATATAAAAAAGTCAAATTCTAATTATTATCAAACAAATCCTCCAGCCATCCCCAACAACAATGGCTGGTAATAACTGGAGAATTCTGGTGACCCGTACGAGATTCGAACTCGTGTTGCCGGCGTGAGAGGCCGGAGTCTTAGGCCACTTGACCAACGGGCCGGCTAAAGCCGATAAGGATATTCGTTAACCGTTTTATATCCTTAAATTTAAGAATCATTATACAATGCCAAGCGGCGTTTGTCAATAACAATTTTTTTTATTCCCCGGGGCGTGTTGAGGCATTCTAAATGGCCCGTCAGAAATCCTGCCGATAGAAGCTTTCCGGCATCAGATCCGGGTGACGCCGCCTGTCAAAGGCTATCAGATATTTGCGGATGTCAAAACAAAGCTCGCATTTGGAAAAATAACCGTCCGCGTTGGGTTTATATCCGGCTTCAAGGGCATATTCAAATAAAGCCCCAACCCCGCCTTCAAAAAGCCTTGAAATCACCGGATATTTCGCCGGGTCGGGCTTTTTCCCGAGGTCTTCGAGCAAAATCCCCATGCCCGCGCAGCCGGGGGGTATGTACCGCCCCATAAAATCGGCGTGAAAATGGTTTGTATTATATAACTCCGGGCAAGGCCCCAATAACGGCTCAACAGGTTTTTTTGTTCCGTATTTTCTCAGCAGGTTAAGTGCGCGGCCTTTAAACCCCAGGCCGTAATCCCGCGCCGCCTTCCCCGTAACATCATATCCGAATATGTTTTCAAGCTCTTTGCCGTCATATGTCTTCATGGGGTCAAGCTTGCGAAGCAGCGGCAAAAACCTTTCCTGCCATATGAAATGCGGCGTACCCGTTTCTTCAAAAAGCCGTATCAGCCTTTCAGGCTTCCAAAAGGGGATAAACTCGACGTGGAACGGGTCGGCGGACACCATTATGCAGTTTTTCCCATATGTATTCCCTACGTCTGCAACATCGGATAATATCCGCCTGTCGCGCTTACCGTCGCCGGTTATCCACGCCGCGTTTGTCTCGATGTATTCAAGCCGCAGGCCGCTCTCGTCTATGATTTTTATTAAATCCACAAGCCCGCCAACGTTAAGAAACGGCTCTCCCCCGCCTATATGCACCCCCTTGCAGCCCAAGCGGCGGAGGTTTTCGCAGACCCCGGCGGCGGTTTTTTTGTCGATATAACCCGGCTCCGCCCCCGGCGAGCAGCCGTAAAGGCAGTGTCCGCAGGCGGCGGGGCATCTGTAGTTTGCGATTATCCCGCCGGAGGATAAACGGGTGATTGTTTTCATGTCAAAGACCATTCCTTTCTGCGAAAGGCACCAACAAGGAATGAAATGTGGTTGCCAATCGCTGTGGGTTTAATTTGCCGTCCAAATCTGTTAAAATATACTCTGTGGGACGGTAT
>Ga0123353_10015959_pt1 | contig 10952 bp, 7 predicted proteins | sample TergutLab28metaG_3_FD_92763 | JGI IMG/M metagenome (GOLD analysis project Ga0123353, IMG submission 92763) | Labiotermes labralis P3 segment gut microbial communities from Petit-Saut dam, French Guiana - Lab288 P3 | ecosystem: Host-associated > Arthropoda: Insects > Digestive system > Gut ... | reverse complement strand
CTGGTCGACCACAATGAATATGCCCAATCTGCCGACGGCATTCGCGACATGGAAATCGTCGAGGTTTTGGACCACCATCGCCTGGGCGGTATCGAGACGGCGGCTCCCATCAGCTTTATGTGCCTGCCCTACGGTTCGACCGCAACCCTCGTGACCATCCAGTATATGGATACCGAAGCCCCCATGCCTCACTGGGCTGCGGGCGTCTTGCTGTCAGCCGTGCTGACAGACACCGTCATCATGAAGTCTCCCACGACAACTGATGTCGACCGCGACATCATCGAACTTCTGGCAAGTGCCGTCGAAGTTGACCCGCAGGAATTTGGCCTCGAACTCTTCAAGGTTCGCAGCGAAGCGACCCCCTTCGAGCCTTCTGCCATCTTGCAAACCGACCTGAAAGAATATGACAAAGATGGCGCAAAAATTGCCATCGTGCAGTATGAAAGTGCGACCCTGGACCCCGTTGACGCCGCTCGCGACGTCATTGTTGAAGAAATGAACAAGCTCGCGGCAGAAAATGGCTGGGACCTCTTTGTCTTTATGGCGACCGACATCATCAAGGAGGGCAGCGAGCTCTTTGTCGCCGGCGATCTCGATTTGGCGCGCAAGGCCTTCGATGCTGACTTCGCCCCCGTCATGGCAGCTGACCCCTTCAAGGGTGCCAGCGCCTGGATGCCCGGGGTGCTTTCACGCAAGAAGCAGGTTGCCGCTGCCATCATGGATGCCTAAGAAAGCGGGGGAGAGCGTCCAGCATCCCTGATAATGCACGACTTTCGAAATGATTGTGGAACAATTATGGTATGCCGAATCGCTACTTGAAGTGTCGTGACGAGGCTGCTATTATTATTACACCTTGAGGAGACCTGTTGACTGTCCGAGCATACGCTCAATACGTTTCTTCATGGGAGAAGACCACCTTGGACGAGGGTGGTCTTTTCAATTTCTCGACCTTTTTGGACACGGCCAAAGCGTAGTACAATTCACTGCATGAATGATTTTACTTTTACTCTTGAGCATAGGGACGCATCAGGTGCCCGTGCTGCCACTCTTTCTACCCCTCACGGCGATGTTCAGACCCCGCTCTTTATGCCCGTGGGCACCAAGGCAACCGTCAAAGGGGTGCAAACTGACAAGCTTCCAGACCTCGGTGCACAGGTGGTGCTTGCCAATACCTATCACCTCGCCATGAGACCCGGACCGGAGCTTATTGCAGATGCGGGTGGTCTGCACCGCTTCATGAACTGGGACCGGACCATCCTGACAGACAGCGGTGGCTTTCAAGTCTTTTCGCTTGCTGATACGCGCAAAATCACCGACGAAGGCGTAACCTTTCAGTCCATCATCGATGGCTCGAAACATTTCTGGACGCCTGAAGAAAACATGCGCATTCAAAGCTTGCTGGGCGCTGACATCATCATGCAACTTGATGAGTGCCCGCCCTATCCTGCTGATAAGGCACATGTCGCAGAGGCTACCATGCGCAGTCTTGCCTGGGCTCAACGCTGCAAAGACGCGCACGCCGGTCTTGAAGACGTAAAAATGGCGGGTCCCATCAAAGTCGCTAGCGGCACTTATGATCCGACCCCACAAGCCCTCTTTGGCATTGTGCAAGGCGGGACCTTCGAAGACCTGCGACGCCAATCTGCGACAGCGCTGGCAGAAATGGATCTACCGGGCTATGGCATTGGTGGCTACAGCGTAGGTGAGCCTCATGAAGTCATGTTTGAATCCCTTGAAGCAACGACCAGTGTCATGCCGGCAGATAAGCCTCGCTACCTGATGGGGGTCGGTAACCCAACAACGCTGGTCCATGCTATTGCAGCAGGGGTAGATCTTTTTGACTGCGTGCTTCCAACGCGCACGGCACGTATGGGAACTGCCTTTTCTAGCCAGGGTCGCCTCAACCTGCGTAATGCGAAATTCGCCCGCGACTTTGGGCCGCTGGACGCACTCTGCCACTGTGATACCTGTCAAAACTACAGTCGAGCCTACATCCGGCACCTCATTGTGAATAAAGAAATGCTGGCATCGATTCTGTTATCACAGCATAATCTGCACTACTTGCTGGATTTGACGCGCCAGGCGCGCGCAGCAATTCAGGCGGGTGCCTATCAACAGTTCGTGAAACAGTGGGACGCGTCTGAAGCGGCTAATGACTACTAATGCTAAAATTTTGGGTTGTGAAGACTAAATTGACATTTAATAATCAGCAACTGCGCGCAGGCACGACCATCGCGCTGTTTTTCTTGATGGCAGCCTTGCTCGCCATCTTTGTTGTCGGCCCTGCAAGCCTGGGGGGTGCCGCAGATGACGGGCAGGTCACGGCGGCAGCCAGCGCTGCAGCAACAGCCGAAGACGAACTTGAATCCCAGCTGAGCCTCGAGGAGACCACTGACGTCACCTTAGAAGACGGCATCGGCAGCATCACAGAAGAGGGCCACAACCAGATAATCCTGCTGCTGGCGCCCTTCTTGCAGTGGGAAGATATTTCGCCCGAAAAGACGCCGCAGCTCTGGGCTGACCTCGAAGACGCTGCCATCGGCAACTTGAACGCCCGCAGTCGCGTAAAGGAAGCAGACGGGGCACCCTCGTTGGCAGAAGGTGCCTTGACGATCTCTGCGGGCACCTGGGCCTTGGTATCGCACGCAGCACTGCCTGCCTTTGAAGCAGACGATCTGGTCAATGGCACGCCGGTCAGCCTCGCCTATGGTCGTTACCTCGACGGCAGCATGGAGGGCTATCAGATTGCCTACCTCGGCCTGCCGCGCAATATGACCGCCAACAACCGCAATCCCTTTACCTTCATCCCCGGCACCCTAGGCAGCCTCATAGAAGAGGCCGGGGGTGCGACCGTAGCGCTGGGTAACTCTGACCTGGGGCATTCGACGGATGCCTCGCGCCTGTTGCGACCAGCTGCCATTGCTGCCATGAACGAAAAGGGCTTTGTGCGCTATGGCAATATCAATGAAACGGTTTTAACGCGCAGCCCTGATTCACCTTTCGGAGTACGTACCGACCTCGATTCAATGCGCGAGGGTCTGATAGATGCTCAAAGCAACTTGCCCGCGGGTAAGCCGGGTCTCGTCGTCATAGATCCCGGTGACAGCTACCGCGCGCGTATTTTCTCTCCTGAAGCATCAGCTGAAGTCTCACAGCGCCAATGGGATGAATCCCTGACAACGCTTGATACCTTGTACGGGGATGCAAAGGATATTTTCCCTGATGCCACCATCATTGTGGCTAGTCAGGCGACCAGATCGCTGTCGCTGAACCGCGAGGGCTTCGGTCCGATTGTCATTACAGGACCAGAGGTCGAGCCGGGACTGCTGATGTCAGATTCGACCCATCGTCAGGGACTGGTCATCGCAGGTGACATCACGACTACTATCCTGCGCATCATGGGGCTTGATATCCCCGTAAACGTCGTCGGCTGTGACATGTATGTCACTGACAACTTGCCACCACTCTATTCGCCACCTGACCGTGCGCTGTATCAAAGCTCACTTGCAGAGAGGCGCGATGTGCACCTCGACCTCCTGGTGAAAATGAGCGACACGGCTATGTCGATCGAGGCCACCCGTGTCAGCGTCATCACTACCTGCATCTGGATCACCGTCATCGTCCTTTTCGCGGGCGCACTGGTGGTGACTTTTGCCAACAAATATCTCTCGCGCATGCTGACGCGCATCGTCAAAATGATCCTCTATGCCCTTATTTTGGCCGTACTTTCAGGACCGGTGGCAAGCTGGCTCATGTTTCTAATATATCGCTGGCCAGCAACGCCGCAAGAAGCTATCACGCAATTTGCCCTGACGACGTTTGGCTTGTGGCTGGTGGCAGTCGCCCTGTGGATTTTTGATACCAGGCGCAAGAATGCCGCACGGATTTCGCGCCTGCCCATTATATTCCTCTCGGTCTTTACGACGCTCGTGATTGTCATCGACCAGCTGTTAGGAGCCCCCGCATCCTTTGCGAGCTTCTTTGGCTATTCGCCCATCGCAGCATTCCGTTTCTACGGCATCGGTAACGAAGGCGCAGCAATACTGATAGGTTCTGTCTTTGTCGCCATCGCCCTGATACTTGATTACGCACGCGAATCAGGCAAGCTCGCGCTCGAAAAACACCTGCGCATCTGGGGCATCCCCCTCATTGGTGTCATCATAACCTTTGTCGGTGCCGCCCCCGTACTGGGTGCCAGTAATGGGTTCACGCCTTTCTCCGTCACGGGCTTTGCCGTTATGTGGATACTGGCCAATAACCGCAAAATCGACTGGAAGGCCATAGGCGGCATTCTAGTCACCATCGCGGTCTTTGTCTTCTTTTTCATGGCGATTGACCGCTTTACCGCAGGTCAGACGCATATGATTCGCGCTGTTGATTCGGCAGCTCAGGGTGGCTTGATTGAAATCTGGAACATCATTGTGCGCAAGGCTCAGACCAGCCTGCGCGTCTTTAACGCCTCGACGCAGTTCTCCTTAAGTTTTGCGGCTGTGCTGGCTTATTTGATTTATATGAGAGTGCGTCCAGCCGGGGACTTCAAGAATCTGATTGCGGGCAATAAATACTACGGCGATGCTATTGCGGCTGTTTTGGCGGCAGGTGTTGCGGCCGTGCTGTCAAATGACTCGGGTATTGTGTTGCCGGCTTTGATGGTGCTGTGCCTGGCGTCTTCCATCGTGTGGTTGATGCTGGGGCCGGTGCGCGGTAAAGCTGCTGCATCTGAAGATGACGATGCTGCTGGCACAAAAGCACTGAGGGCTGGCGATTCATGATTGAGGCCCTTCAGATAGTCTTTGCTCTCATCGGCGGCTGGCTGGTGCCCTGGCTGGTAATGAGCTTCATCATGAAGCGGCGCTTTGCAAGCGGCAAGCAACAGACCACCAACTATGCGGGCAAGACGGTCAGCTATGGCCTTGCCTTGGTGTGGCCCGTGTGGGCACTGACTCTGCTTGCTTTTCTCGTGAAATCAGAATTCATTGTCGAGCTTCTGATACGCAACTTCGGTCCTGTGGTTGATCATCCGCTCGTGCTGGCACTGATACAGGTCTTTCAGGCCTATTCATTCAGCAACAGCTTTTTTGTTCTGGCGATTCCGCTGGTCTTATCTTGTTTCTTTTTTGGCTGGCTTGACGACCGTTTTGGGACACGCGGCGACGGTGGCTTCAAGGGTCACCTTAAGTCGCTTTTGCGCGGCAAGCTCACCACGGGCATGATCAAGGTGCTGGGTATCGGTGTAACAGCACTGGTCGTTGCCTTCTTTGCTGATGGCTTTCGCCTGACGGCTGCGAGTTTTGAGCGCATCACGGCCTTTGATGTGCTGTGGATATTCTTAGGGATGTGTGCCATTGCTCTTTCGGCAAATTTGATAAATCTCTTTGACCTACGCCCGGCACGCGCCAGCAAAATCTACCTGGCAGGTCTTATCGACACCTTTGTGGTAGTTATTTGTATCACCGCTATCGTTGGTTCAATCCTGGGCATGCTCAACATCTGGAACGACATCTTTCACCAGCTGACCTATGTAATCTGGGCTGCCGGCCCCATCTTTGCCATCTGGCGCTTTGATGCAGGCGAGCGCGCCATGCTGGGAGACGCAGGTGCCAACCCCGCAGGTGCTCTCATGGGCCTTTACGCCGTCATTGGTCTGTGGATTTTGCTGCCGCTCTACGTGGTTTTTGTCTTCATCTTTAACATGCTCAGCGAAAAGTTTTCTTTCTCTGAAATCATCGAAGCTGTCCCCCTGTTCAAAAAACTCGACGCCCTGGGACGCCCGAAAGTATAAGCACGCTATTTAACTGAATTCGCGTAAATGAGCTCGCGCGACCGCGAATCATGTGTTTGCGGACGCAGCTTCATGCCACCATGAAAAAAAGCCAGAGACCCTTGCAGGTCACTGGCTTCTTTGGCGGTCCGCGGACTGAAGTTCAATCAGGGGGGAAGATGCTCTAGTCCGCTGGCTATGATGTATGTCGTTCTTTAGTGAACGACCTCGTCTGTCGTCGTTTGTTCTTGCTGTTCGCTTTTCTTTTCACGCAGCTGCTGCTTTTCAGCATCGCTCAGGCTGCCACGACTTCTGTTTTCGCGCTGGCCTTCACCTTCGCCGCGTGAACCGCGACCTTCTGAAGATCCGCGGCTTTCGCTGCGACCTTCACTACGACGGTCGCCACGATTGTCAGATTCACGACCCTCGCTGCGTCCGCCCTGACGGCCTTCACGGCCAGCTTCTCCGCGTGAACCGCGACCCTCTGAAGATCCGCGACCTTCGTTGCGAGCTTCCATGTTGCGCTCGCTGCCACTGCGACCACCATGGCCACCGTGACCACCCATGAAGACCTTGCCGACAGCTACGCCGCCGCCAAATAACAGCAAGGCAGAGAGAGCTGCAGAAGCAATGAAGGCAGCTGTCTTACCCTTGGTATGGAATTTCTTATGCTCAGGCTCTGAGGCAGCTGTCATAGCGACCGTCTGTGGGGCAGGAGATTCTGCCACTACTTCTGTGACGGCAGGAGTCTCGACGCTGGTAGTTGTTTCGCTCGACTCGACCGCTTGCTCTTTCTTTTCTTTCTTTTTTGCCATCTTATAAATCCTTTCGGCTTGTGTACATCTCGTCTCGCTTTCACGGCAGCTCCTTGCTGCCGTGAAAGCAATAAAACTAGATTACGCTGCTGAAAGGATGCCTACATACCGCATGCGCAGTATCTTTGAAAGAAATGTCTCTGAAGCAACAAGAAAAGCGGCGAAGAACACCAAAATAAGATGCAGCAGCTATGAACCGGCGCGGACCAGACCGCTCTCGTAGGCCAGCACCACCAGTGCTGCACGGTCGTGTACATTGCACTTTGCCATGACGCGGTTCACATGGGTCTTTGCCGTAGCGACAGAAATATAGAGCTCGCTTGCTATTTCCTCATTCGAGAGCCCGCGCGCAACCAGCAGGAGGATCTCATGTTCACGCGGGGTCAGCGAATCGAGCAGCAACTTCAGGTACTCGCTCATCTCGCCAGACACGCCTACGCCAGGCTCTACCTCAGATATCTGACCCTCGTTAAAGCGCTCAATCAGCCGCTTTGTCACCGCAGGATCAAGCAAGGCCTCATCAGCAGCAATCGTGCGAAGCGCATCAGCAAGTGCACCCGGCTCGGCATCTTTCAGCAAGAAGCCCGCGGCACCTATTTTGAGCGCGCGGTAAACATATTCGTCCAGATCAAAAGTGGTCAAGATCAAAACGCGCACATCAGGCGCCAGCTCTCGCAGCTTTTCAGTTGCAGCAAGGCCGTCCAAAACAGGCATGCGGATGTCCATGACTACCACATCAGGCTCAAGTTCGCGCACCCGGGCCAGCGCCTCAAGGCCATTTTCCGCCTCGCCAACAACTTCAATATCGTCAGACGCATTCAAGATTGCCGCAAATCCGCTGCGCACGAGCTCCTGGTCATCAGCAATCACAACGCGCAGTGCCCCCGCATGAAGGGGTTCTATGTCGCAACGCGCGTCCCCGCTCGCCCTCAGTTCAAAGCTAGGCTTAAGCTCACTCATCTTAGCGGAATCCTCGCCTTCACCTTAAAGAGTCCATCGTCAGCTTCCGCACCCGCCTCAAAGCTTCCACCTAAGGCGCAGACCCTCTCGCGCATCCCCTCGATGCCGTGACCCGCGGCTCCCCCTGCAAGGATGCTTGAATGGACGCACTCCGCCGCGTTCTCAATACTCTTGACGCCATCGTTTTCAACATTAAGCTTAAGCTCGGTATCACTCACGCCCAGTTGCAGATGAACAAAGCTGGGTTTCACGCTATGGCGCAGCGCATTGGTCAGCGATTCCTGGATGATGCGGTAGGCAGCGACATCGACCGTCGTCGGCAGCGTGTCTATCGTGAAGCGGTCGCCGGCCTGACGGTTTTCATAACTGACGGGCAGACCTGCCGCGCTAAAGGACTGGAGGAGTGCGTCCAGATTCCGCAGGCTGACTTCAGGCGACAAAGGTACGTCGCTTTCAGCCCCGCCTTCGCGCAAGACGCTGACGGCGTGGCGTAGCTCGCCCAGCGACTGCTTTGCGGTATTGCGCAGGGCGGTGACGGACTGCTGGGCTTCAGCATTGTGGCCTGACTTGATCTGCGTTTCAGCGGCACCGGCTTGAACGATGACGGCAGCCAGCGAGTGCGCCGTAATGTCATGGAGCTCACGGGCAATGGCGAGCCGCTCTTGTTCTGTGCGACGGCGGGACTCCTCGGCACTGGCACGTTGTGTTTCAGCGAGGCGAGCTTCTGACTCTATGATGTTTTCGCGGTGCAGGCGCGTCATGCGCCCCAGTGCTGCAAAGGCAACGACGAGGGCAAGAACCTGCAAGACGTTAGAGAAAGCCTGTCCGCGGGAAATGTTGACAAAATCGATGACGGCGGGAGGTGCTTCGCGACGTGAGCCGCGTCCGTCGCGTCCATCACGTCCATCACGACTGCGTTCGCCACCCCTTGAACCTTCTGCTGATCTGCGACCATCAATCGACTCGCTGCGAGAGCTCTGTCGTTGCAGGACTTCGCTTCTGCCATCAACGGGGGCAGGGACCAATTGGTTTGCTGCCATCAGTGCTACTGCCACAAGGACGCTGGCGATGACGAGCTTGCGCGTTGACTGCAGCGTACCAACCGTGTAGAGGGCAATGAGGGGTGCAATAAAAGTAGGCAAGGGGTCGAGCGTCCACAAGGTCATGGCGCACTGCGCCACCGTAACCAGTGCGAGCACCAGTATTGGTCTTTGCCTGCGCCAGATAAGCGGCAGGAAACACAGCGTTGCGAGCACTAAGGTGACGATGATTGACCGCTGGTGAAAGCCGGTAACGGCAATCATGCCTCCGCCTAGGACAGTGTCTTCTGCCGCGAACCAGGCGATGAAAAGCTGCGCCCAGGTCAGGACTATCAGGCCGGCAGCGAGGATGAGGTCGAAGCGCTTTTGTGCCTCAGGTGTTTTTTCAATAAAAGATTTCACACCACTAGAATACTGCACTTGCCGCAATTTCACATACCACAAGCGCAGTACCTTGACGCAGCCGCTCCTGCTTGGCTTTGGCGCTGTTGGCAAAAGGGGCGCTCGCGTGTAGAATTACAGATGACCGCCACATGCACTAATGCTCTGTTCAGAAACAGACGCGAGGACTGCTTTGTCCGTATCAAAGTGGAAAGGCGGAAAAATGAAAAAGCTCAAAAAAGCAGCACTGATTCTCCTCACAATTGTTATTTCTCTGGTCCTTCTGGGGCTTGCTGGAGTATTCCTGGGGCATAAGGTATTCTTTCCCGTACCCACATCAGATACACCGAGTATAGAGGCGGCAAGCAATGGCACACTAACTTTGGGTGTGCAGGCACATTCGCCGCAACCAACGACGATTAATGAATACGTGGATGTGCTGGCAGCGCAAGTCAAGAAATACAACGAAGTTGCACCAAAGCTATGGCACGAAAACGCTTTCACCAATCAATCGATCATTGTCGAAGAAATCGAAAAGAATGATTTTTGGCTGGTAAAACCTGATGGCGAGGTGCAGACTCTGACAAAAGACGAAGTCCTACAGCTCGGTGTCCTGCGCTCACCCTACTTTAATGGCTTTTCCGAGTTCGACGGCGGTATGTATATTGCCGTTGCAGAAAAAGACATCACGAACTACCTCTTGTTCGAAGATTATCTCCACCTGGGAACCTATGACCCCTTCATTACTTTTGCTCACGAAGGCTTTCATGTTCACCAAGAAGACTGGGCGGAAATGGACACGGTGCCCAATGCTGGACGCGATGAATTTTTGGCAGAAACTGCTGCCCGCACAAAGCGCAACATTTTGCTCAGGCAGATACTGAAAGCGGTAAGTGAACCAGATAGCACGCGCCCAACGCTTGAGGCCCTCGCCACCTTCGAGGACTACAAAGTGCAATTTCCAGACGACTACAAGGCTTCCATTTTTACTGACCGTGTTGAGGGAACCGCTTACTACTATGAGCTCATTTCTTCTCTGTATTCAGCCTATCCAGACCAGATTAGAGACAAGAGTGACTTAGAAAATGCTCTGGCGCTCCTCGCAACACGCGAAGATGTCTATGTCGATTACGGCTTGGTTGTAGAGGGCTATATGATTGGCGGCTTCGCCTGCGTTTTGCTTGACAGATATGTTGACGACTGGCAGGTAAGGCTCATGGAAGACCCTGACATGACTCCCCTTGAAATGCTGAGCCAGCACTTCAGCGACGAAGTACTTCCTGCTCCTGTGCAGGTAACGCAAGCCGAAATCGATGCTGTTGCTACAAAAATCAAAGATAAAAGCAATGATGACGCGGGGCCATACCTGCTCTTTCGATTCCTCTACGACCTCATTTTCTAGGGATGGCGGGGTTTCCGTTGCCCCGCAACGGGCAGCGCGTAGCACCCCCGTCATCTTGAGCGTAGCGCGCCAGCGCGTAGCACCCCCGTCATCTTGAGCGAAGCGCGCCAGCGCGTAGTACCCGTCATCTTGAGCGAAGCGCGCCAGCGCGTAGTACCCGTCATCTTGAGCGAAGCGCGCCAGCGCGTAGTCCCCCCGTCATCTTGAGCGTAGTCGAAAGATCCCAGTGTGACAATCGCCAGAAGCTCACAGTGCACCTGTGCTTGCGCACCTTGATGCGTCGGTGGCTCCAGCGCTTGGGTCCTTCGCTAACGCTCAGGAAGACGCGGGAAGGGCAAACCCTGTAGCTCCATGCGCCTGTGCTTGCGCAGGACCAGTAATGTGCGCACAGCGCCCGAAGGTCAAAAGAGCGTAAATAAATTAATTGACAATTCTGTCAATTGCCACAATTTAAGTTGCAATAAAATCCAACTACCTCTAAGCTAAGACTTGGTAGTGTTTCGCCTGACGGGTGCGCCGATTCTCCCAGGAGAGGAGGTGAACCCATGAGCATACTTGAATTTATTGCAACAGCAGCGGCCATAGTGTCAGCG
>Ga0123353_10015958_pt1 | contig 10953 bp, 9 predicted proteins | sample TergutLab28metaG_3_FD_92763 | JGI IMG/M metagenome (GOLD analysis project Ga0123353, IMG submission 92763) | Labiotermes labralis P3 segment gut microbial communities from Petit-Saut dam, French Guiana - Lab288 P3 | ecosystem: Host-associated > Arthropoda: Insects > Digestive system > Gut ... | reverse complement strand
CTTCAGATACAGTGGCTTGCCGTTCAGATAAAGACTGCAGTCGCGTACAACGACATCACGGAAACCAAACCATTCGTCATAGATATCCAGGCTTTTATCGTCAGCATTGAGTAATACTCGAAGACAATACAGTTTTGGTATTTCCGGTGACCAGGCGGTAATTCCTGGTATTCTGATTTCGTCATGTTCCTTATTACCCTCCCATAGGACTGTGCCTTCATCCAGTATCTGTACCTTGAGGGTTCCTTTTCCGTTAACCATAATATTATAATTAAAAAACCCGTCTGACATTGCGTTTAGCGCTATATGAGATATATATGAAAATGGAACCACATAAAGAGAAACAGGACGCATTATCCCACTGTAATTAAAAAAATCGAAATTAGGAAAATTGCGCACTCGTGGATTTATCCCTGGTATCATTTGGTTCTGTAAGGTGCCGCAAGGAAGAGTGGAATGATTCACAATATTATTGACCAACACTGTAAGACGGTTTTCGGAGCGAAGCGCGACGCTTGATATATCAAACTCAAATGGTAAAAAGCCTCCATCGTGCGTTCCCAGCATCTGTCCGTTAAGCCAAACCTGTGCATTGTGGGTTACGCTGCCAAAGTGCAGCAGCAGCCGACTACCTTGCATCATCTCTGGAATACTGAAGAGACGTTCATAGACCATCCAGCCTACATGGTCCCGATATTCACGACCTTCATAAATATCGTTGTAAGCGCTGGGTACTGGCATGGGCAGACAATCCAGAAGCGGTTTTTCAGTGTTGTATGCAGCAACAGAATCCAACAACTTAAAGTTCCATACTCCATCCAAGGAAACCCTTGCACGGGTTGGCGTATTACGCGGATACAGCATAATGACACCTCATGTAAAGTTTATTATCATACCATCATTTGCTACTTTTACAGGCAGGGGAGAGTTATTATCGAACCAAGCCTGAAGTATTGGCGGAGTCCCATCATGCTTGTGGTTTATGTGGGTCGCATAGATTTGGGTATTGCTGCATATGATTTCCCTGTCTATCATTAGGTTAAGCATATGTAAAAAACCCTGTCCGTTTAGATGCGATTGCAGATCATTGTCAGTCCGTAATCCAAACGTGACTTCCATTACAAGGATATCCACCTTACACCCGCTAAGCGCTTTCAACGCGTTTTCGGGATATAATCCGGTATCGCAGGCATACAGCAACCGTTTACCTTGCGGTGTTTCAAACATATAATTATAAGCGTTCTCCAGTTGTGATACCCTATGGGTTGTTTCCACCGGGATTACTCTGTACCCGCCTGCTTGGAATGGGACATCAGCCTTTACAGGCTTAAACCGGATAACTCCCAAATTATAAGCTTTAATAGCATCAAGATGTGAGTTGCTTTCAAGTGCATTAAGCAGGCTGTCAATAACTGCCAATGCCATATGGGAAAGATAAACGTCGACCGGTTGGCCTCCGCGCGTACGAGACATCATTAATAACCCTACGTTGGACGGGTAAAAATGATCCTCATGTGTATGTGTCACAAACACCTGTGACAGTTGATCCAACTCTACTGTGTTTATCATACATGCTGCGGCAAGATCCGGACCACAATCAATCAGGCTCGTTTTGTCCAGCAAGAACATACTGCGTAAACGTGTATGATTAGGATTAAGTCTGGCATCCCGGCAAATCGTGCAGGTGCAAAACGGGTTGGGGATAGCATCTGCTGCGCCTGTTCCCAAAAATTGCATTATTGAATATACCTCCCACCTACAAAGCCGTCCCGGTTGCAATAATATTTACGTCCGTTCCCATGATGTTGGGTATGACACTATCATATATGGATATTGGTGCCATCACAACTGTATCTTTTATGATCTCCATACAGGGCAGAAGCATATTTCGCGGAATTGGTTTGTCGGAACGAACAGGAATTAGGGTGGTCTCTGCCCTGTTGACTCTGATAACCGTGGTCAGCGTTCTTGCTGGATGCGTGAACTCGATTCGGGCGTACTCTTTTCCCTTTTCGCATTGACCGCCCATAATATCCGAAATGTTGTCGTTTTCTCCTCTGACCAGGATATCGCATCCAACCGGACAGGCGATACAAGTAATGCTTTGCTCGGTCATAATTATTCCTCCTGTAAAACGTCAACAATAAGCTTTCCGGCTGAGAGTTCGGAAAGATGCACCTTGAACTGTTCCATTTCGCCCGGATTCACTTTAGCCACCCTTCTGGAGCGTATTTTTTGACCGTTACAACTCAAGGAGATACTGGCTTTAGTATATGGAGCTGATACCCGAAAATACACTGTGTTCTCAACGTCCTCGTTTCGCAGATCAATCCTTTGCGGGCAGATATAACGCACGTTTTCACCAGCTTCGCATGTCACTGTGCCAGTTGCTTTATCAAGCATACCCATCGCGTAACGCGCAGCTTCTTTTCCCGCAACTTCGCTTTCTTTCGATACATTGTCGACAAGATCATTGACATGCACGACATTTCCGCAAGCGAAAACTGCAGGTATAGAAGTTTGCATACTCTGGTTAACGATCGGCCCGCTGGTGAACGGGCTTATTTCGATTTGAGCCGCGCGGCTTAGCTCATTCTCCGGGATTAGCCCAACGGAAAGAAGCAACGTGTCGCACGCGAAGAACTCTTCAGTTTCTGTCATCGGTTCTTTTTGCTCGTTGACTTTAGCAATGAAAACGCCCTCGATACGCTCTTTCCCCACAATGCGGGTAACTGTATGCGAAAGCATCAGTGGAATTTTGAAATCATCTAAACACTGAACTCGGTTTCTGGTAAGCCCGGCAAGGTAACTCATTAGTTCCACCACAGCGACGACTTTTGCTCCCTCAAGCGTCAGACGGCGGGCCATTATCATGCCGATGTCTCCGGAGCCGAGGATGATAATCTTACGCCCTATCATCCTGTTTTGACGATTGATCAGGCGCTGGGCGGCGCCCGCAGTATATATGCCGGACGGTCGTGTTCCCGGGATTTGAAGGTTCCCTCGTGTACGCTCGCGGCATCCCATAGCGAGCACAACACTTTTAGCTTCTATCAAGATGATACCACGTTCACGGTTTGTGCAGATGACTTCGGCATTTTGGGAAACTTCCAGAACCATTGAGTTCAGGAGTGCTTCGACACCAAGCTGCCTTGCCTGCTCTGCAAACCGCCACGCATACTCAGGCCCCGTCAAATCCTCATGATAATAGGTCAGCCCAAATCCAGGATGAATGCACTGCTGCAAAATACCACCAAGCGTACTGTCGCGCTCAACTATCATTACTCTATCTGCGCCTTGTTTTTTTGCCGATACGGCGGCAGCTAACCCAGCAGGACCACCACCGATTACCGCGACATCACAACTCAGTCTATGCATTTTTCGGCTTCCTTTCCAGGCGTACCTCACCGATAATCATATAAGAACCCGAGTGGTGTTTGCATACCTGTTCGGCGGGAACTCCCAGTTCGCGCGAAAGGATTTCGATTATCTTAGGGCCGCAGAATCCACCCTGACATCTGCCCATTCCAGCACGCAGACGGCGTTTAACTGCATCCATTGACCGTGCGGGTATGGGGCGATGGATTGCATCGACAACCTCTCCCTCTGTGATAGTTTCACAACGGCAGATAATATTACCGTACAGCGGGTTCTGCCGGATAAGGATATCCTGGTCTTCTCTGCACATTTCACGAAAGCGTGGAACTCCTTTGCGGTTTTGTCTGAAGTTTGGATTAAAACAGGAGGGCATACCCATATCCATCAGTGTTTGTACAACATATTTCCCGATTGCAACAGATGCTGTGAGACCGGTAGAACGTATACCGGACAGATTTACATAGTTTTTTACGTCGTTATATGTATCAACATACAAGCCTTCCGGATTGCGGTTCGGTCGGAGTCCGCAATACTGTGTAATAGTGTCGGAAAGATTAATCTTTGGTATCATACAACGGACATCGTTTTCAACGCTGGCAAGGCCCTCAACGGTTATTGCATAATCCTGTTTGTCATGCAAATCCTCCGCAGTTGGTCCAATAAGCATATTCCCATGTATAGTCGGACACATCAGTTTTCCTTTTGTAGTTTTTGTCGGAATCGGTAAAACAATATGACTTACCTTACAATCTGTGTTCTTGTCAAGTATATAGAATTGCCCTTTGCGAGGATTGACCGTATACTCCTTTTTACCTACCATTTCTGCTACTTCATCGCTATATAATCCGGCGGCATTTATTATATACGTTGCCAGTATCTCACCATTGGTCGTTTGCGCGGAAACTACTTTGCCGTTTTCGGTTCTTATGCCGGTCACCTTTGTATTCAACAAGAATTCCGCGCCATTGTCCATAGCATTCTCAGCATAAGCTATGACTAAAATAAATGGGTCTATTATGCCTTCGCGGGGAATGTATAAGCCGGCTTTAACGTCCGTATTGAGATTCGGCTCCATTTCCAGCAGTTGTTCTGCTGTCTTATACTCCACATCATAAACATGGTTATTAAATGCTTTTTCTTTCAACTTGGGAAGCTGTGTTAACTGATCATCAGTGAACGCCGGTAGTATTGCGCCCACTTTCGAATACGGAATATCCAACGCGGCTACCAGATGTTCATACATTGGGTTAGCCGCAACTAATAATTCGGATTCCAGCGTACCGGGAGTGGCGTCGTAACCTGTGTGAATAATGGCGCTGTTTGATTTTGAGGCTTCGCCGCCTACGTCTTCATTTTTATCAACAACCATTACTTTTAGCTGATACTTGGTCAGCTCTCGTGCAATTGCACAGCCCACCGCCCCAGCGCCTATTATCAGCACATCGGTTTTTTTCATAGCAGATTGCTCCTCTACAGACATACTTATATGTTGCTTGGCAGAAAGTTAATAGTCAGTGTACCGAAATGTTATTGTTTGACAGTTTATCAAACACTCCGAGCGTTTCGACGACAGGACGCGCATACAATTGCTTATTATCTGAAAAGTTTACAGTAGTGGGCGCAAGCACTCGCACGCCGACATCACCGGAATAACATTTATAAAGGTTTTCTTTGCCCAGATGCTCCATATAACTTAAGTCGAAGCGCAAGGTATCCTTTTCCATGCTATCCATTAGATTAAACTGATCCGGACGAATTCCGAGAATGACCTGATTTGAACTAAGAAGAGCAGTGTTTATCCTGTTCTCAGGTATCATTACGTTGCCGCTTTCTGTTGTACATAGGTATCCGTCATCTTTTTTCTCCAATGTGCCATTAATAAAATTCATGGGAGGGGTTCCAACGAAGGATGCCACAAACAGGTTTTCAGGATGATTATAAAGAACTTCCGGGTCAGAGTACTGCTCTATACGGCCGTTGTCCATAACGGCAATATGGGAGGAAATTGCCATGGCTTCCTCCTGATCGTGTGTAACAATGATAGTGGTCAACCCCAACTGGGCTTGCAATTTTTTGATTTCATCACGGACTTCAAGTTTGAGGCGGGCATCCAGATTTGACATTGGCTCATCAAGCAATAGAATATCCGGTTTCTTCACCAATGCACGGCACATGGCTACTCGCTGTTGTTGACCTCCGGAAAGCTGTGCAGGCATGCGTTTCAGCAGTTCTGGGATTTTTACTATTTCTGCTACCTCTTGTATGCGTTCTTGTATTTCAGTTTTTTTCAGCGACTTCATTTGCTTGAGCGGGAACGCAATGTTCTCGAATACGTTCATGTTCGGATAAAGAGCGTAGCTTTGGAACACCATACCAATATTGCGGTCTTTGGGCATAACGTCATTGACTATTTTCCCGTTAAAATAAATGTTTCCGGTGGTGGGTCGGTACAAACCGCAGAGCATCATTAATGTTGTGCTTTTACCGCATCCCGAAGGACCAAGGAGCGCGACAAAGTCACCTTTTGAAATTGAGATATTTAGATCCTTGATAACGTATGTTGCTCCGCCATCATAGGACTTGCTGATGTTTTCAAGTCGAATAACCGGTTCTTTCACAGTTGCTTACTCCCTCCTTGTCTGACTTTAAGAAGTGTTTTTTGAGATAAGGCGAATACGATTATGACCGGCACCATGTAAATGATACAGGCTGCCGCCATCAAGCCCGGCGTTACCATAGACCGGCTGTCCTCATTAAGCATTGAGGAGATGAATCCGGACATCGTTTTTGCCCCTCCCTGTATGAAGAGGTTTATCAATATAAACTCTCCCCAGCCGGACAGAAAGGAATTTACCAGGATCACCGCTATGCCAGGTTTAGCTGCAGGTACGATTATACGGATAAATGTTTTGAAGCGGGAGGCGCCATCAACAATCGCCGCCCACTCGATATCCCAGGAAACATGATCGAAAAAGCCCTTCATTAACCAGATGGCGCCGGGCAAGTACATACTAACCCTTAGGAGAATGACTCCAGTTAAAGTATTAATAAGATTCAAATAGTAGAGCAGAAAAACAAAACTGATCAGCAGTGCTACAGTAGGGAATGCGTCGAGTACGATCATAAGTTTTGTAACGACCCTACGCCCTAAGAAGGAAGTGCGAGACAGCGCATAAGCAGCGGGTGTGGTGACCAATACCACGCTTGCCGCCATTGCGCTCGCAAACAACAGGCTGTTAAGAAGCGGTACTGCCGCGCTGGGCAGTTTCTTACCCAGATTGATGTGTGTTTCCGAGTAAAGGAAACTCCAGTTTGCTAATGTAAAATTTCCTTGTGTATCTGTCATTGACTGAAACGTCAACCAAATATACGGCACAAGCACAATCAGAGACAGCATAATGATAATAATCATATACTTCCATGCCCCAAGGGGTCTGTCTTCCTGCCATGTTTTGATGCTTTTCACATGCCACCTCCCTAAAGATCCATGCGTGGCTCGCGTATCTGCTTATCTATTCTGAAAACACGAAGTATCACCAGGCCAAAGATAATAGCCATTGATACCATGAATACTGAAAGCGCTGCGCCTAAGCCGAATGTTCGGTATGCGTAAGCATTCTGGTATATATAGTACGAGTATGTGGTAGTTGCACCCATAGGCCCGCCATCTGTGAGTAGTCGTATTATTTCAAAGGTGGAAAAGAATCCCAAAACACTCCAAATTGTTTTTTGCATTATGGGCCATTTAAGGTACGGAAGCACTATACGTCTGCATATATACATGTTGGCTGCTCCGTCAACCTTTGCAGCCTGAAATATGCTATCGGGGATCTGGTGTACGGCTGAACTAAACAATATTATCGACCCGGATGCCGAGGTAAGGCAGCAGACAAACATGATAATGCCCATCGCGTAGTTGGAAAACCAGGATATAGTCGGTATACCCAAGACTTGAAACAGTTTGTTTAGCATCCCATATTGCTCTGGGCCAAATACAAAGCGCCAAATAAATGCGTATACAACCGAAGGCGTCAAATTTGGCAGTAGCCAGACAATGCGGAAAAAGAGACCGAGCCTCTCCATATGATACACGACGTCAAGATAATAGGTGGTGATGATAACCACAAATATTGAGCCAAAAACCGATAGAATCGTGTTCACGGCCACGAAGATTAATGTACGCATGATAATCCTCATGATATCTGGATGACCGAAAATTCGCAGATAGTTGCCGGATCCGATAAAGTTCCATTCAAGCGTCAGACTCATATTTGTAAATGACATAACAATTGTCAGGATAACCGGAATGATGACGAACAAAGTAGTAAGGAGAAAAAAAGGCGCCATCATAAGAAGCGGAAAACTCTTTTTTTGTTGACGCACCTTTATGCGGGGCCCTTCTGTTTGGGCTTTTTTAATGTCAAGCATAAATGTTTCCTTTCAACACAACACTGAAAAAGCCATAACGGCAGCTTTTTACAGCTGCCGTTATGGAATAGCTGGTATTACTCAAGGATATAGTTGCCTTCGCCGACCTGGAATATGACCTTTCCGATAAAATCGTCTACAAGCCGGGCGATTGGGGTGGGATTGTTATTTAGTGCCTCAAGCTCTGCAGCCTGCAGTACCGGTAATGTATCAGCCCCGGTGAGCATCATATTGACATACTGGTTACTTGGCAGAATAAACGCGTAATCCAGTAAGTACTGGTTGCTTGTCAACCAGTAGTCGGCTTGATATGATGGGTGCGATAAGGTACGTTCTGTAATCGCCATATGAGCAGTTGCGAGACTGACTTGCAACTGCAGCTCAGGTTCCAGAACGATCTCCATAACTCTCTTGCAATACTCTTTCATTTTTTCACTGGACTCGGCAGACTTTGTCAAGGCATAGAAATACGGGTTTGACATTGAAACGGAAGGATCCCCTCTTACCGATACGGGCAGCGGTGTTGTAAAGAAATTCTGGTCGAAATACTCAGAAGTGATATTAGCGATAGTCAGTATGTCCCATTTGTGTGATATAAGGCCGTACCAGCAAAGTGTTTTGCCGTTTGGCCAGATATCGCCTTCCAGTAAATCCCAAGTAAAGTCCGTCAGGCTGTTATAGGGGGTCAGGCCCATCTGCACATTTGTGCGCATGTAGGTCAACTGGTCAATCCAGCTCTGCCGGTTGATGATAACCTTGCCGTCGCGGTATGGGATTTGGCCACGATTAAACGTGACATGCATATTTCGAAATTCGGGGCCATTATTTGGGCGATGCATAATGCCGTATTGTGTGATACCCTCATCGACCGCACGTTTTGCCAGCTGCTGAAGATCTGCAACAGTAAATCGGCCCGCGCCTATATCATTACGCAGTTGGAGCATTGATTGCTCATTGTATCCAAGCGCTTCTAAGGCGGGTTTATAGAAAATCATGGGACGTATTTCCATATCCTGAATAATGCCATACATGACTCCATCTACTCTACCCATATCACGCAGTCGCTTTTCAACTTCACGGGTGTAGACTTCACCCTCGGTGATATACTCCACATCAATAAGGAACCCGCTGTTTGCAAATGCAGTAACATCAGCATTGGTACGTGCGATGATCTCAGGCATTTCGCCTGTCTTTGCCCATAGTGCCATATTATTTTGGATTTGCCCTGCGTCAATTGGTATGTACTGTGCAACAACGATATCTCCTGAGTTTTCTTCGGCGAGTTGTTTTGTTAGTATCTCGGCAGCTTGAATGATAACTTCCGCCCGGTGCGTTTCATCAGTTGTTGCTATACGGATAACATAAACCTGACCATCACCAGTCGGGGTTTGCGTCTGGACATTACCTGGTGTCTGTGCGGAGGGTGGCTGTGATGCGGTGGGTTGTGCGGAGGGGGGTTGTGTTGTGGGTGCCTGTTCATTGCACCCGCTTAAGAAAATCATAACTGCGCATAATAACAGAGTTTGCAATAAATATATCCGCTTCCTCATTTTTAGCTCTCCTTTTATATTAAATAGTTTAGTATCAACAGCAAAAACAACTGAGGACATAATAACTCGCATTAGTTAGGAGTTCTTTTCCGAAAGTTGAAAAGCATTCTGATAATACTGCGGTTGGAAGAGACTGATTACAAAACATACCGTTTTCAGTACTGCAAGACTTAAGGTTGGCTTACCTCACCCATCCCTGACATTTTCCATCTTCATGAGTGACGCCCCTTTCGATAATTATGATTGATATTAAGACTAATTTAGTGAATAATGCTTTTCCCGTGATATCACCAGCTGATTATCGACTGTTTCTCATTTAGTCGGGATAGTCACCGACATTGTGGCTTTTACCATCTGTTCGTCTTGTCGTTTGGTATAATGTGAGCTGGTAATCTATGTGTTATGCATTCAAATATAGCTTGCTTTATTTCTCATGGTCTATTGACAACATGATGCTAACTAGTATACTACAATAATAATAAGTCTTACGTATTAGTTATGTTATTTAAAGGCGGCGTAAATATGAAACAGATTCGGCATGATCTGATTCTCAAGATTTTAGAAGAAAAACGTAAGGTTACCATAGAAGAATTACAGGACACACTTAAAATCTCAATAGAAACGATACGCCGTGACCTAAATCATTTGGAAAAAGCAGGCTTTTTAAAACGTGTCTATGGCGGCGCCATATTTGCTTCCGCATTGGGTATCGAACCGGAATACGCTAAACGCGTTACGAGCAACATAGCTGAAAAAAAGGCGATTGCCATAAAAACCGCACAGTTGATTAATGACGGGGATACAATCGCACTTGATTTGGGAACTACAACGTTGGAAGTTGCCAAACAGCTTACTACTAAAAATAATCTTATTGTATTCACCAATAGCCTGATTATTGCACAGGTGCTGGCAACTGTTCCGGCGCATAAGGTTTTTCTTTGCGGAGGGGTGGTGCGAAACGGAGAAAACACAACTTCCGGGTCTATGTGCCTGCAAGGATTGGAACGATTCCGTGTCGACAAAGCGATAATTGGCGTGGGTGGTATTACCGTAAAACATGGTATAACCGATTTTCACGAGGAGGAAGCGGAAGTCAGACGGAAAATGATAGAAATTGCCAGTTCTGTTATTGCGGTGACAGACTATTCCAAGTTTGGTGTTATTGCTTTTTGTTCTATTTGCCCCTTAGACTCTCTGGATATCCTGATAACCGATTGGAAAGCCCCCCGCTCGATCATGTCGGCCATACGCGAAAAATACCCATTACAGGTGTTAACGGCTGAAAAATTGTGATACTTTGTATGCTACAATCCAGATATTTTTATGAAGGCGCTGCCGGAATCGCAGGCGCCTTTCGTTTCATATGGGATAATTTGCATAGTTTTTGCAAATATCTTGAACAGATTTTGACTATATCATAAATAGTTTTTGTTGTAAAGTAGCTGGAAAAATAATTGTTGTGTATTTTTTCTGTGATACTCCTCTCTTAAAAAAGGCTTCACTGAAAATCCCATTAAAGCATTGATATTACTAGACAATTCGCGTATTTTGTGCTACAGTAAGCGCAAGAAAGGATTCAAAAAGTGCAAAAGAGCTT
>Ga0123353_10015957_pt1 | contig 10954 bp, 6 predicted proteins | sample TergutLab28metaG_3_FD_92763 | JGI IMG/M metagenome (GOLD analysis project Ga0123353, IMG submission 92763) | Labiotermes labralis P3 segment gut microbial communities from Petit-Saut dam, French Guiana - Lab288 P3 | ecosystem: Host-associated > Arthropoda: Insects > Digestive system > Gut ... | reverse complement strand
GCTTCAACTCCTTAATATTGGTTTGCGTTATGCGAAATCTATCGAATAAAAGTCGCCTCTTTTGTTCTGGAGTTGTGGTTCTCCGCCCCCCGTTGGATCGCGCCGAATCGGCGCGGGGCGCTTTTCATCCTCGCTGCTGTCGCACAGCGTGGTCAAGCGGCCTCGTTTTTTACGGAGTCGGGGTTCTCCGCCGCCCGTTCGCGGCGCGCTGAATCTGCGCACACAATAAATCAACGCATAAGTCAAGTCGGCGCGCGGGCGTTTCCGAACCTGCCGGTGGCCTCACCTCCAATAATTAATCCGCGGTGTTATAGGTGTTTCTATTAATACGGTAAGTCGTACATTGCAATAAATCGCAAATGTTTATTAAATGTACTATATATAATATTCGACAAATACAGGCGAATTTTTGGTGGTTTTTGTAAACTTTGTAACTTTCTGTATATAATCTGTGTGCGGGCGGGGACGCGGCAGGAGCAAGCCCCTGCCCTACAAGGGTTGCTGCGTATTTTGATGTGCGGCGTAGTCCGCACGGCGGGCGCAGCGAGCGGCGCCCCTACACACTACACACTACACACTACACACTACACACTACACTTTACACTTTACACGCGGGCGCAGCAAGCGGCGCTCCTACGCCCCGTCGCTGGCGGGTTTTTTCAGCAATAGCGAGGCGAGGAAGGTGAACAGCGCTATGCCGGCTATGACGTAGAGTACCGTTGTCAGCCCGTGGTTGTCGCCGATCCTTCCGAGCAGGGGAGAGAAGATGCCTCCCATGCTCAGGACCAGCCCCATCGTCACGCCGGAAGCAAGCCCCAGATGGTTTGGCAGGTACTTCTGCCCGAGCACGATGGACGGGCTGTGCGCCAGGTTGCTCGCGCCCGTGCAAAGCATGATAAACATCATCGCGAGCCAGACATTGTTTGTCATAAGCATAAAGATTATCATCGGAAACATAACCGCGAGCGCCAGGCGGATAACGCGGCGGAAGCCGTAGCGGTCCGCCAGCCGCCCGCCGATAAACGTGCTGATCGTGCCGGCAAGCGCCATAACCGTGACCATGAGGCTGCCGAACTCCTGGGTCTGAAGCAATACGCTGACCCAGTAGAGCGGAATGAAGGTCGTTAGGCCCGTATGCATTATCGAGCGGGAGAAAATCGACACGCTGAACCGGAGGAACGCAGGCCAATCGTCTTTTTGACCGCTGCTTGCAAGGCTTTCCTTCACCTCGCGCTTATTGGCGTCGGATATTCGCTGGAACCTGCTTTTCAGAAGAAATAAAGCAGCTGAAACGGCAAGCGTCGGGACGAGCACGACGGCGGTGCCCCTGAGCCCCATCAATGATACGCAGAAAGCCGCGACCATCGGGCCGACGACATATCCGAAGCTGCCGCCGACGATGAAGTTGCTCATCCCGCGGCCCTTCTTCTCCCCTGCGACACAGTTTGCCATGCGGCCGCCTTCCGGATGAAAAACCGCGCTGCCAAAACCTGACGTCATGATAGCCGCGAAAACAGCCCAGTAGTTTGTAAGAAACCCGATGGCTGCAATCCCGAGCCCTGTTATCAGGACTCCGGCGCTCATGAGCCAGGGCCTTTGTTTCCGGTCGGCTATCACTCCGAGCAGAGGCTGGATAAGCGAAGATAAAAAACTGCTCGCGAACATCAGCCCGGCAGCCGATGTGTAATCGATGCCGCGCTGCACAACCAGAAACGGAAGCAGCGCCGGTACCATTGCCTGATTCATATCACAACAGAAATGTCCGACCGTCATTACATGGCCGAGCGCTCCGTCCGGCAGTTTTTTTCCATCCATCCGCATTGCCTCAAATGCTCACAACTCAATAATGCTCAAGCGCTTTGACTACGATATCAAAATCACTGTAGAGCAGTAGCCCGGCGATATGCTCGAGCAGCTCTTTTGTCGGCTGTGACCATTGTTTTTCCCTTAACTCTGAAATAATATTGTCGGCTGTGTTCGCGTCGTATTCTTTGCAGGCTGTCATCACCAGATGCAGTTTCTCCCTCAGCAACTCCTTGTCATCTTCCACCTCTACATCGCTTTCGGGTTCAGGTTCAGGCGTCAGCACATCCACAAGGGCGCGCAGCGAGCTTATAAAAGCGCCGGTTTCGGAGTACAGGATATCGAGCTTGCCTTCCCGCCCCGCGACTTCCAGCTTCAACGCAACGGCGGACAGGTCCATCTTGCCTATATTCGCGAGCGCGGTTTTTATCCCGTGCACGTTGATGATGTATGTCCGCAGGTTGTTCTCGTTCGTGTAGTCATTTTTCTCGTGGACGGTCTCAAGCGTCGAGAGCACCCTTAAAGCGTCTCTGACGAATATCTCTGCAAAGCGCGGATCGACCGCCTGCTGTGAATCTTCGCCCGGCTGATCCTGACTTTCCCCCGCGTGTCTTCTTGCAGCCTCGACGACTTCCGCCGGATGCCTGTCGCGCACAAGTTTGTTCAGGATCGTATTCAACTGGCGTACGTCGATAGGCTTCGAAATATAATCGTCAAAGCCGTTTTTCAGGAAAATCTCCGCCTGCCCCGAGACGGCGTTTGCGGTCAAAGCCACTATCGAGCGGTCGTAACCCATGCCGCGGATTATTTTCGTAGCTTCGATACCATCCATCTGAGGCATCATGTGATCCATGAAAATGATGTCATACGATTTGCCGTTCTTGACTTTCTCGATTGCGGCATATCCGCTTTCGGCTGAGTCGATAGTCAGTTCGTACGGTATCATAAGCCCCTTTGCAACATATATGTTCGTCTCCACGTCGTCGACGATCAGAACGTTCCCGTACGGCATCGGATCCCGCGTGATCTGCACGCGCCTCATCTGCGCCCTGCTGCTCGAGCGGAACTGGTGCAGGTTCTCGGCAACCTCAATGCCCACTTTCTCTTTGCCGACTATCTCCTGCGGCAGATGTACTGTGAACGTAGTCCCTATCCCGAGTTCGCTCTCGATAAAAATCTCGCCGTTCATAAGGTGGATCAGGTTGCGCGTAATGCTCATGCCTAGCCCGGTCCCCTCGGTGGAGCGGTTCGCCTCCATGTTGAAGCGCGAGTACTCGTCGAACAGCTTGCTGACCTGCTCTCTGGTCATTCCCTGGCCCGTGTCGCTGATGCTCAGGATCAGCGTCGCTTTACTGACGTCCCAGTCGTCGTAAACCGCGGCGACTGACAGGCTGACCACGCCTTTCTGCGTATATTTGAAAGCGTTCGACAAGATATTGTTGAGGATCTGTTTTACGCGAAGCTCGTCGCCCATAAGGAACGCGGGCATCATATCGTCGACGAAGAGTTCGAACTCGATCAGTTTGCTGCCGATACGCATCATGTTGAGCTGCGCGGTGTCGCTGACGAGGCTCGCTATCTCATACTTTGCGGGTACAAGTTCCAGCCTGCCGGCTTCGATCTTTGACAGGTCGAGTATGTCGTTGATTATGCCCAGAAGCATATCGCCCGAGACGAAGATTTTTCCGAGCGCCTCCTTCACGTTGTCGTCAAGCCTGTCGTTGTGCAGCTGGATCTCGGTTATACCCAGAATCGCGTTCATTGGCGTTCGAATCTCGTGGCTCATAGTGCTCAGGAACGCGCTTTTCGCCTTGTTCGCTTCCTCAGCGTCCCGCAAGGCCTCCTGCAGCTGGATATCGCGCTGGATAAGCTCTTTTTCCCTCTCCCTGATCTCCGTCATATCGAAAACATAAGCGACGAGCGCAAAGCTGTCTTCATATGGGATGCGTTTCATTTCCACGTCCAGCATTTTCATCCCGCCGCCCAGGATAAGCTCCGTTTCAAACCTGGAAAACCCTTCCCTTGCCGCCGTTATCATTCTCTCGGGAAGCGATATGGAAGGCTTTCCGCTGGACTGATACTCGGGTATGCTTTTTGTCATGCGCTCGATAAAGCCGCCCAGCATTTCCTCTTTTGACTCAAAGCCCATAAACTGGATCGCCGCGGGGTTGCAGTCGATCACCTTGAAGGCGTCGTTGAACAGGACGTTGATCTGCGGATTTGTCTCAAACATCGCGGAAACCGTCAACTGTGCCGACTTCATGGCGCTGACGGCGGACTGAGCTTTTTCCAGGGCGGACTCGAGGTCTTTCTGGAGATGGATCATCTCTGTGAGGTCGTCGATGTTGCCCACCACGCCGATCACATTGTTTCCTTCGTCAAGGACCGGGGCGATGCGCGTGTGGAACATTTTGCCGTCGATCTCGGAGATCCAGTCCTGTGCGCCTTCACCGGTAAATATCTTTTCGACGTTATCGACGACGTCGAGAAGCCTTATCTCATTGCCGGCGTCCTGAAGGTTCTTCCCCTCGAGGAAGTCGGGGGTGATGCCTATCGCGTTGAGGTACAGCCCGTCAAACAACGTTATTTTGTAATCCCTGTCTACGCTCCATATCGCGCCGGAATAGTTTGAGATAACAGCCTGAAGCTTTGCGACGCTGGCGCGAAGGTCCAGGGTCATCGCGTTCACTTTTTTGTCGAGGTATATGTTTGTCCTTCTGTTGCGTATCAGGACTACTACCGTCAGTATCAGCACGACGGCAAGAGCGGCGGCGATTATCAGGAAAGACTGCGATCTTTGCTGGGCAAGCGACTTCGAGTAGTCGTAGCTCCGGCTTGTCCAGTCGTCGGTTATGGAAGCAGTATCAACGAAAGCCTGCGCTTTATTGAAAATCGAACAAAGGGTCTCTTCGTTAATGTTGAACCCGAAGTAGGAATCACTTGGAGCGGAGAAGCGAAGGTTGATCTTGAACCCGGGCCTCTCACGGTAGTTCTGCTGCATAAGCAAGAGATAGTTCGTGCCCATCAGCAGATCGATATCGCCTTTTTCAAGGGCGTCCAGCAAATCATCCTGATTACTGTACCGCACCAGATTTTCGTTGCCGTGGAACCATTCGTTATACTTATCCTCGTATGCGGAGCCTTCTATGGTGCCCACCCTTGCCCTGACGACCTGGTATATCGCCATGTTCGGATAATCAGATCTTGATAGCAGCGCGTAATAAGCTGAAGCGTAAGGGTTGTCCGGCCACAGGAAGCGGCCTTTGCGTTCCTCGGTCTGAAGCAGCTGCGAGACCAGTGCGACTTCCCCGGTCCTCAGCATTTCCTGGATTTCCGACCATGTGTTGGTGATGTCATTCGCCGTCTCGAACCTCAGGCCAGTCAGCTCGCCGATCCTCGCAAGCACGTCTACCGCGATTCCCTGAAACTCGTGTTCGGACATATTGTAGAAACTGACGGGGTAATTATCCTGTTCGAGTGCGACTCTTATGGGGATATCGTTTTCAATATGGTCAAACAGGAAATCCCTTTCTTCCGGCGTCAGTGATTTTATCAGCTTGTTGTGCGCATACTCGTCGCTGCCGGAACGATAAAAACCGATCAGCACGTCGATGCCGCCGGCTGACAGGTACTTGTTGATGACGTCGATGATCGGGCTCAGCTCCGAGTTCGCCGTCGTTAAGGAAACGGGGGTGTAGACGAGAGGGAAGAACTCCTTCGATTTTATATAGTTGTAGTCGTCGAAAAACGGGTCAACTACGCCTTCGGTTACGAAAACGTCTATGTCTCCCATTCTCAGCATACGCGCCGCTTCGTCAAAACTGTCGACTTCCACCTCGGTGAAAATCAAGTCCGGATAGTTTTGTTTGACATGCTCCGCATCGATAGTCCCCTTCAACGAGCCGACTCTCATACCCATGATATCTTTTTCTGTGAGTATGTCCGGGTTGCCGGTGTGCTGGAATATTCGCAGCGACCGCTCGACTATGGGGTGCGTCATATAGTAGACAAGCATTCTTTCAGGCGTCGGAGTAAGGTCGCCGGTGAAGTCTATCCGCATATCGTCGATACCAGTTTTCAGCTCGTCCCATCCATACAGCTCAAGTCTGAACTCTATCCCGAAAAGCTGTGTAAGGAGACCGCAGAAGTCGGCGGCGAAACCGGCATAATTCCCGTCAGGCAGAATAAACGACTCCGTTCCCACCATCTGCCCGTAGATAAACCCCGGCCATTTTCCCCTGATAGCTTCAATATCCGCTATGTCTTCGGGGGTAACGCCCGGTATCTCTGTATATGACCGGATCGCGTGAATTTCCGAAAAATCATCGGAGGCTTCTGTGCAGGCGGTAAGCAAAAATAACATGGCAACACAGACGATGATAATTGTCTTCCGGCACATGCTATTCCCCCCTTTGAACTGCATTATATCACAGTTAACTATTAAGGTCTAATATAATTGTATTAAAAAAACAGTTTTTTCTACATAATAATGTAAAACTGACATTATTTTGTCTAAAATACTGTTGAAATACATACCTTTTTATAATACAATGTCTACACTTTTATCTGCATAATCAGGAAAAGCAGGGGATTCAGACAACTGTAATGAACAAATACGAGGAGGAACGGCATGAAAACGAAGAGCGTAGGGTTTAAACTTACCGCGGTAATGTTGTGCATTATACTGATAGGGATCATCGTTACAGTCGGCGTCTCGACAATCATCTCGAACAATGCAATTACAGACGAAACGCTTGGCAAGCTCAGGAGCGAAACCGGCAGGCAGTCGTTGATAATGGACGAATGGATGGTGTACCAGCGCGCTACGGTCAGCGCTATGGCGCCGGCTCTATCGCAGATCTACGACTATTCGAAGGAAAACCTGAGTAGTATATTCTATGCTGTGCTGCAATCGAACAGTGTATATCAGGACGTCTACATGGGTTTTCCGGATAATACCGCGATAATGGGCAGCGGATTCCCGATCGAGGATGAGTATCACTGGTGGAAAGCCACGGAGCGCGCCTGGTATAAGGCGGCGATGGTGGACACGAACGAAGCCGGGATCACGTCTTTGTACATAGACGTTGCTACCGGCGACCTGTGCATGACAGTCTCCCACGCTGTAAAACGCAATGGCGAGGTGCTGGGCGTCATCGGTATTGACATTCTTGTCAATGCCCTGCAGGATTTGGTTTTCGCTGCGACGCTGGACGGAAAAGGATACTCGATGCTCCTGGATTCGAACGGAGATATATTGATCCATCCGGATGCGGAGTTTGCACCCAACAGCAAAGGCGACTTCAATAATCTCGCAACTGTCAAGAACGGCATGTACGCGGATCTGTGGAGAAGTATTAACAGGGAAGACGGAGCTTACAGGTATAAAGGCTCCGATAATTTGCAGAAGTACTACACCACTCAAAGGCTCGATTCGTCCGAATGGATAATGGTGACGGTGCTGCCGGCGAGTATTGTTACGCAGACAACCAGGACAATGATATTGTATGTTGTCATTATAGCGCTCGTTATACTTGCCGCCGCCGCTGTGCTGATATACTTATTTGTATCGAGGATGATAAGCCATCCTCTGTCGCTGCTGTCAGCCTTTATGAACAAAGCGGGCACGACGGGCGATATTACGCTGACTCCCGACGACGTTGAGAATATCAGCCACCTGGCGAAGAAACAGGATGAGATAGGGCGGTCGATAGCGGGCTCCGCGGCGTTTGTCGGTCATGTGACGAGTATAGCCAAGGAACTTGAAACGATTGCGGAAGGCGATCTTACCGCCGACGTCAAACTGCTGTCAGACGCCGATACTATGGGCAAGTCCATGAACCAGATGATCGAGAAGCTGAACAGGATGTTCGCGGAAATCCAATCTTCCACGAACCAGGTATCGTCCGGTTCAAAGCAGGTCGCAGACGGGGCGCAGGCGCTGGCGCAGGGCTCCACTGAGCAGGCTGCGTCTATTGAGGAGCTGTCAAGTTCCATCGCCGAGATAGCGGAGCGGACAAGGACAAATGCTACGACCGCTGAAAAGACTGCGAAACTTTCGACGACTATCAAAGAGAATGCCGAGAAGGGCAGCCGCCAGATGGATGAAATGATAACTGCGGTCGGCGATATCAACGAAGCGAGCAGGAGCATCAGCAAGATCATCAAGACGATCGACGATATCGCTTTCCAGACGAACATTCTCGCGCTCAACGCCGCGGTCGAAGCCGCCCGTGCCGGACAGCACGGTAAAGGTTTCGCCGTTGTTGCGGAGGAAGTGCGTAACCTTGCGTCAAAGAGCGCGGAAGCGGCGAAGGATACCGGCAACATGATCCAGAACTCCATGGAGAAGGCGGAGCTCGGTTCGCGTATTGCCGGCGAGACAGCCGAGAGCCTCAAGGAGATCGTGTCCGGGATCAACGAGTCCAACCAACTCGTATCGGAAATCGCACGGTCGTCGGAAGAGCAGTCACTGGGTATTTCGCAGATCAACACGGGCATCGACCAGGTTGCGCAGGTCGTGCAGCAGAACAGCGCGACGGCTGAGGAAAGCGCCGCGGCGTCACAGGAGATGAGCGGGCAGTCCGATATGCTGCAGCAACTGATCGCGCAGTTCAAACTAAAGGAAGACAGCGGTATGTACCGCGGCATGGCTGCAGGCGACAGGACGGCGCAGAGAAGGCTGAACAGGCCGAAGCGCGACGACTACGCACCCCCCGGAGGCCACGGCAGCGACTTCGGGAAATATTAATTGTGGGGCGCCGCTTGCTGCGCCCGCGTGATGTAGGGGCGACCGTCCCCGGTCGCCCGCGTGATGTAGGGGCGCCGCTCGCTGCGCCCGCGTGTAAAATGTAGGGGCGCCGCTCGCTGCGCCCGCTGTTTGTAATAGGGGGGTCAACTATGGGAGTAATGTTTCAAGCATTCTATTGGGACTGTCCGGCAGAAGACAACTGCGAGTACAAATGGTGGACCTATGTAAAATCGAAACTCCCTGAAATCGCCGCCGCAGGTTTTACCGCGTTGTGGCTGCCGCCGGCTAACAAAGGTTTCAGCCAGAGATCGATGGGATACGATCCCTACGATTATTACGACCTCGGCGATTTCGATCAAAAGGGAGGCGTGCCAACGTGGTTCGGCACAAAGGACGAGCTGCTCGACCTCATAGAAATCGCTCACAAACTGGGGCTGCAAGTCTACGCCGACATGGTCATCAACCATAACAGCGGCGCGGATGCCCAGGAAGTTAACCCGATCGACAAAGTGGAACGCTGGACGAAGTTCAACCCGAAAAGCGGCAAGTTCCCGCGTGACTGGAAATGTTTTCATCCGAATGCGTATGAAACATGGGACAACGAGGAGTTCGCCGGTATGCCGGACGTGTGCCACAGGCATCCTTACGTCTACACTGAGCTGATCAATTACGCCAGATGGTTGCTGGAGGAGATCGGGTTCGACGGTTTCCGGTACGACCTGGTCAAAGGCTACGGAGGCTGGATGATACGCTCAATCCAGGAACTGCGCGCTCTTCGCGGGCGCAAGAGCTTTAAACCATATGCGGTCGGCGAGTGCTGGGACTGCGACCGCACGATCGCCGCGTGGCTCGACGAGACAAACTCATGGTCGGATAACCCGGTCGGAGCTTTCGATTTCCCGCTGCGCTGGCGTCTCGGAGACTTATGCGACGGGTACGGGTTCAACATGCGAAAGCTGGCGGACCGCGGAGTGCTGCTTTGGGACCGCCCCAGGGACGCCGTCACTTTTGTCGAGAATCATGACGTTGTTCGCGACCACCCCATCATCAACGACAAAATGCTTGCATATGCATTTATACTCACTCACGAGGGTTATCCGTGCGTGTTCTGGCAGGATTATTACAACTGGGATATGGCAAAACCGAATACGCAAAACGGTATTGAAGCATTGGTCAGGGTCCACGAACAGTATGCCGCCGGCACGACGCAGGTATTGTATGCGGATAGCGACCTGTACATAATGCAGCGTTCCGGTGAGGGAGATCAGCCGGGGCTCATACTCGTCATGAACAACCATGGCGAATGGAACGGTACATTTGTCAGGACGCGGTGGAAGAACCAGCGTCTCATACCTGTTGCCTGGAACGGGCGCAATGATTCGGGGATGCCGCTTGAGAGGCGCATAGACGAGTCGGGCTGGGCAGACCTATGGGCCGCCCCGCGCGGTTATGCGGTCTACGTCCGCGAATAAGCGCCCTGATATTGAACCATGTACGTCATTCCGGGCTCGACCCGGAATCCCCCTGATGTACGAGTAGTAAGTGTTAACATTAAGACCCGCCTGTTATTAACGACAGGCGGGTCTTATTCGGGCTGCGCGGCTGTTTGCTCTGACAAGATCTGTCGGCTGATTTCCCTCGATGAGTGAAAAATCCGATGGACGACGATGAGTTGCCGCTTTTCGTTGACGCTATAGTACAACTGGAAATCACCTAGCACCATCCAACGGAAGTATGGGTCCAGATCATACGGCTGGCACATATACGGCATTTCTTCGAGCATAAGGACTTGTTTTTTGAGCTGTTTGAAAAAGCTTTTCGCCGTGCCGGGATTCTGGCGTGACAGGTAATCAAATACGGCGCCCATGTCCCGCTCCGCTTCCGTCAGGAAGACTGTTCGATAACTCATAACCTGCGCCCTCCAAGTCCTTGTTCAAGCCTGTCGAAAACTTCAGCGGCGTCGTGCAACTCTGAGTTGTGGTTGTATACATAGGCTTTCGACTTATTCAGTTCATCGTGAAAGAAACGCCGGTGCAAGTATTCCTCATACTCGGCATAGTCGTCGATATGTATCAGCACGGACTCACGCACGCCGTTGTTGGTAATGATGATATGGTCATGCTGCCTGAGCGCCCGGACGATATCAGCATAATCACTCCTGAGTTCGCTCGATGGCTTAACGTTCGCGTTATGCATAACCCCACCCCCCATCAATCATTACAATGAGTATATCGCAACTCTCCGGCAACCACAAGAGCGAGAATCGCTGAACCGCAAGTTTGTGGACAATAATCGTGATGATATGAGTAATTGTTTCACATTGTTTCGGAAACGTGGCAGAGTTTCGGAATGTGTGACATATTTGTAACAAGATATGGCTATAATCATGAGTAATATCGT
>Ga0123353_10015956_pt1 | contig 10954 bp, 10 predicted proteins | sample TergutLab28metaG_3_FD_92763 | JGI IMG/M metagenome (GOLD analysis project Ga0123353, IMG submission 92763) | Labiotermes labralis P3 segment gut microbial communities from Petit-Saut dam, French Guiana - Lab288 P3 | ecosystem: Host-associated > Arthropoda: Insects > Digestive system > Gut ... | reverse complement strand
TATATACCATGTTTAAAATATTCAGTGCCTGTATTTGTTGAATAAATATATAAAATGCAACTTTAGAGGTTAGCGGTGCGGTACGACCACTATAGTTGACATTAGGCGTCAAAAGGTTAATATTAAAACACGAAACAATAGACAAGGTCCTTGAAGCTGATAATTTTAAACTGAAATGTCTTTGTTTGCAGGAGTGAAAATGTGACAGTGATTAAATATGAAAGCATACATGTAGTTATTGGTGCATTCATTTGAATTTTTCTTTGAAATTCTTAAATTGCTGTGAGGGACACAAATATCACTATTGCATGTTTGTGCTGTGTGTAGTATATCCGTCCGGTGGAATGTTGGAGATGAGTAATGGCTACCCTAATTCGTCATCACCACTTGGTGGCTCACCGTCCCCTGGACCTGGACCCAGTCCAGTGCTTTCCAACAAGAATCTGCAACACACAAAGCAACACTCACCGGGTGCTGGGAGAACTAACCTCCGAGTGGTAATTCCCACACCTCAGGGCCACAGCATCACTACTGATGAAGTAAGTTGTATGTGAAAGTGAAACACATTTCACATTGTTCTTGCATCATTGTTATGATGACGATGGTGGTGATGACAGTGACATTGATGAGGACAATAATGATGACGGTGATGATAAAAATAGTAATGTGTGATATATGTATGTATGTATATATATATATATATATATATATATATATATATATGTGTGTGTGTGTGTGTGTGTTCTGTGACTGATTCTGCACCTTCTCAGTTAACCATCTCCGCGACCTATCTGTCTCATGCAGAATTATGGAATGTTTGTTTATGAACACGTTCTTAACCCATGATGTGGCGGTTGTGGAGATCCATTATTTTTTCTTACTTTTCTTGTTTAAAATTGTGTGCAGTCAAAATGTAGGTAGTACAGTATTACATTTGACTAGTGAGTTTTTGTTACCATTATTGCTGATGGTTCTTGACATATTGTGTATTGATATCTGTTACATCTGTGTATTTGTTCAGCCAAGTCGGAGCACGTCAACATTAAACACTCCTGTGGTTGCGTTGCAAACTCCGTCCATACCTGGTTTGGGAGGCTACCCAGGTTCGTTATCTGCTTTTGGTGGGCAGGACTTCAGTGTGGGATCTGAGATGGGTCTTGGTACACTGAGCTGGAGTCATCAGCTGCCCACATCATTAGCTCATACTAGGTAACATTATGTTATACTGTATTCACATTGTGAACACAGCATAGGCAGGTAGTAGTGAAATTGCTGTGAGCTGTTGCAGTCACCTGAAGTTCAGTTCATAGATGTCTGTTTTCCTTCTTGCAGCAGAGTGACATGCATTAATGTCAGACACCTCTGCTCTGAGGGAACTGAAATGTTTAAGCCAATGAGGATGGTCACTGACTGACTGACTTGTTTTTCAATAATCTTTGCTTGTTCCTCCCAGCCTAAAATTAGGTCACAACCATCAACCATTTCCATATCCTTTCCAATTCATATTTTCATAATTATTCTATCATTTGATGATATAGAACCTGAGTTACTGAGGGTGTCCTTCAGTAAAAAAAGAATGCATAAATTAGACAGTGATTACTGGTTGATTACTGTAAGTTCTAAGCTATACTATGGATTAAAGTCATAAACCAGGGTGTGTTGCAATATCTCTTATGAGGAAATAATATTCTTGAGGACAAGTACCTAATTCCAGTTTTCAGTCACTGATGAAAAATGACTATGGGAATCAAATATCAGGTGTTAATGAAAATAGGATTGTACAGTTATACAGTTGTGTTTCACAAAATAAGTTATAAGTGACCTACTTACATCAGTGTACTCCAGATTACTTACAAGAAATGTAAGTGCAGCTGATGTAATAGTTACAGAATTGTTTTGAGGCAGTACCCTAGGTGGAGTTCACTTAAGTAAACTGTTCATGTTAAGGTGGTCTTTCTTTCAGTGGTCTGCCTCACTTAGCTGTGCCCAGCAGCACACCACCACCCTCCACGTCTCCACTGCCTGTGAAGATCAAGAGTGAACCCATCTCACCTCCTCGCGATGCCAGCAGCCACTCGCATGCACTTGGCCACCCACTCAGCCACCTTCAGAGCCATGGTCATGGGCACACATTGCCACGGCCAAGCTCCACTGGTCACCTCACACCTACACCAGGTTGGCACTTTTAAGATATGATTCATGGAAGCCAGTTACTGAGTTAATTTACACTGTTAGCAGTGATTCCAAAATGGTAGCGGACATACACTGTAACCCATTTTATATTATGTTGCTGTGTATGCGCAGAGTACAAGAACTAAATAAGACAATGTGGCTTTCTGTTTGTTACCTTATTTCATGTCCAGGTCATTGATCACATTTTTATTTTATTTGGTGTTCTGGGTATATATTAAAAGTTGGCACACAACAGTACTGTAGTTCCTCCTGGTCCACTGTACCCCTTACTTTACCTGAAGCTGAAATAGAACTTACAGTTTCTGCAAAAATGGGTTATCACTCAAAAAAATTTTTTAATGGTATTGTAAAACAGAGATAGGATCAAGTTTTGCAACATTATTTTCAAACATTTTTTGATTTAATGAACATTTGGTGGAACGTAAAGACAGTAAATGCCCAACCCATTGAAGTGTGATTACTTTTCCTGTGGTAGAGTTATGTTTGTAGTATGCGAACATAAGAGTAATTAAGTAGGCAAAATTTTAGTATGCATGTTTGGACGACATGGATATTCTCGTGGTATGTGCTTTTCCTCTCGCGAATAGTGTGTTATATATTTTAACTCACATTAGGTGATACTGTTTGAAGCAAGTTTAGCACAAAATGTTGAGAATGTCTTCCATAGTACTTTATCTGACGGACTGAACACTTCATGTGTTATAACAGAGTACACTTTAGAATTCATTAACTTCATGGACTTCTTCTGTCATGTAAAAAAGGTAGTCACTTTCACAAGTCACACCATGAAGGCATTTAAGAGGAATAAAGGCATAGCTCTAATAATCATTCTTAATATCAGTGCTAGTTGGAGGTGAGTGGTTACCTTCATGCCCTTACCACTGTATGCCCAGGAAAGAACCGTGGTGCCCATTGAATAAATAGCTTGGTGTGCCTCTGAGCTGGTTGAGATGTTTTGGAGAAGGGAAAATTGTTTGCCCCTTCCAAGATTCAAACCCTGGATCACCCAGCCCAGTGTGTGCTCACTATTCAAACATCATCATCCCAGCTCCCCATTTTTTCATGTGTAATGTTTTCAAATTAATAAAGGCAATACTCCGTTGTTAATATGGTACACAATCTAGATGTGACTTGCCTGTGCTTTCTTGGTCAGGGATGTTACAAGTTATCATGACGTGACTGGGAGAGTGATGTCTGGCTTTGTTATCCTGACACAGAGTACTGAGACTGCTATAATGCTGATTCATTATGCTGTGTAAATACCAGTTCTGTTTTGTACCTTTCTTTCTTCTGCAAATTCCTGTATGAGGAGGATAATTCTTTGTATTCTGATTCAGTTTGACTAATTAAATACATCAGATTTTAGAGACTTGTTCGCTATTATTATGTGAGTTGTGCCTTTCCACTGGACAGGAACTGTAACCCCAACGAACTTATCATCACCGGGTGATCCACGGCACAGTAGCAGTAGTGATTATGACAGTGGGCCAATGCAGAAACGGACCCGGATCAATGAGGGCTGGGCCTCATAGTGAAGCAGCCCATCACATGGGAGTACCTCACCTCAGTCTTGGATCTCCACATGTGAACCATGATTAAATGCTGCAGTTGTGTGACAAGAGGATTATGTGCCATCCGGTGTACCGTTGTGGCCACCAGAGGTGTCAGTCAGGCATGTGGCAGACAGTGCGTGAATACTAGTGCCTGTAACAGTAATGGTTGGCTGGCATCATTTTGGGTTTTGCTCAACAAGAAGTTGGTTCGGTGCAGTCATGTCATAAGTGATAGTAGTAATAAACACATCCACCATGTAGCTTTTGCACGGGAAATTACATTCATTCTTAAAAGAAAGAATCAGAATAGCAAAATGATAATATGTATAATGTTGAATTGTTTGCCGATATGTAACCACTCAGATAAGTCATGTTCCACGTTTGTGTACCTTCAGCGTACTTAAATTTGTTAATCGGAAAATGATTGCCGTCTGTTGCATGTAAAGCTTTGGCAAGTGCATGTGCTCGGTGGAAACATGTCCCCCCCTCCCTCACAGCTGCCTCATTCCTACGCAGAAGACAGTGAAGCAGTCCATGTGATGAAGTCCAAATTGTTTTGTAGATAGTTTTATGAGATGCAAATATATATATCATTAACTCACAGAGAACTGTGTAAAGAGATGTTTTTGTACTTGATTTTTGTTGTGTGCAGTGCTGCGTGACTACTGTGTAGCCCCCAGATGAGCATCTATTTTACCAAGAGAGCATGCGAACATTCCCCCATAGCCATGCTTTGTTTCTTGTTTCCGCAGCCAGATGGAGTATTAGTGTGTATATCATGTACGTTGCTGTGTAAAATCAGGTTCTCTTAGTGTCATACTGGAACTGTTAAATCACAGAGATGTTTTTTTGTAACCAAGTACATGAAAACTGGTATCACATTATTATGTACAGTGTGATTGTTATATATATTTTCTGAGACAATATTAATTTCAGTAACTTGCAGTATGGTTTTTAAATGTAATGTATGTATTTTAAGTTTTGTGTTGCCATGCTAAATTGGTGCTTAATGATCATAGGCAGGTCAAGGCTTGCAGTATTGGTAGACACTTCCTCTGTACTTCAACACATCACACACACTGCACGAGACTAATACATAGTCACCAAAGTTGTTGGCATCCAACATTGGATGGAATGCACTATTCTTATACATATATACGTATATATATCTTTAATAATGAATCCTGGTTGGTTCTTCCAACTAGCAGAAGTAATTTGGTCTTGTTGGCCATACTGTAGGGACCGAATAAAGTTATTGTTGCTGTTGTTATAACATGGTACTAGAGTTACACAAATTGCAAGAATGGTTTTAGCTTAGGAGACCGCCACTGGTAGAGTCGCAGTTGGCCGAAGCAAGTCATTCGTTATTTGAATAGGTATACAGACACTCCTGAAGTATACTTGTGTATTCCAAATGTCATTACTGTATAAAATTCCTACCCAGTGGATATTTGGTCTCTTGTATTGTACTTTATTTCAGTTTTATCAGTCACATTTATGTAAAGGCTGGCACCAGTGTTGTAAGGTCTCATCCTTGATCATAATTCTCTCTGAGGAATGAATTACGTTTTTCCCTGAATAAAAATTGTGTGTGTGTGTGTTTTTAAGGACAGTATAACCATACCGTGGATCAGGTTATTATAAAATGTAACTCTGTACTTGTATGTCCAAATTGTGTATACTGTGTCCATGATGACTTGGGAGAAACAGTCAGGTTTCTGACACCTCATTAACCTACCACAGTGTTCACTATTAGCCTTCTAAATCAATTGGTGGTAGCGCAACTGTTTCACTGTATTTTAACTACTAATGCACATCTCACAGTAAGTGCAGATCATGTCCTTCATATCTCCACTTAGGATGCCTTACTCCGAGTGCCTCAAACGTGCTTGTCCACTCTGGGTTCTGACCGATTGCATTCATATGTCAATTTTGCACAACTCCTTATCTTTGGGGCTGCAAATTTTGGCAGAACTTCTCTGCTCAGGAATTGTCTAATGGTTCTGTATTGGAAATCTCTTAGAATGAATGTGGTAATATAATAGGAAATGATTTTTGAAAATTTGTTTTTCCATGTGGTTTAGCACAGCTCTACCAGTGGAGGTTTGTTTATTGTAGGATCGATTTACCTCTGGTTAATGTATTTTATAAAATTGGAAATTGAAATTTTATAAACACCACACATATTTTAACAATATTTACTATAATTATATTAAGATGTTATATTTTAATATGAGATTGCAGCCCCAATGGTCTTGTTGATCCTTCTCTGACACTCTGTGCCTTCACTTTCCTTGTTCCACTCACTAACTTTACACGGCGAAAAGCAATCAAAATTTTAACAGATTTTCTATGAAGCACAAGTACTAAAACTTTAGTGAGAATGTCTTACTAGGTGAGTCCAAAGTGAGATAATGTATTTATACATAGAATGTGTCCAGGGGTGCACAATTTGTATAGCCAATGTGACGATAGGAGAGATCTATTTTGCTGTCTATAATAAAACCACCGTGCTTGTATAGAAGTGTCGTTGCTTTTGTCTTCCATCGGATGGAGCTGCAGTATCTGTTATACCAGTAGACTTGCAGGCGTTTAATTCAAATACTCATGTTGATGAACCATGTACTTAGCTCATCTTTTAAATCCAGAGTATTTCTACAGGTTGTTGTAATTATTATTGGTTTTTACCTGCTAAAGTGCAATATTATGTTATGAGTTTAATATAATGTAGTCTAAATTGTTTCACAAGAATTGCTTGTAGTCATAAAACAAAAGTTCAGTTTGAACTGGAGCAAACAAAAAATTACCCTTACTGGTCATTGTCCTCCCTAGAGACCATGTATGGCAGCCATGTTGGTGTGGGTTGTTGTTTCTCATGTACTCGACAGGTGTCTGCCGTACATGTACAAATAAAGATTTGGATGTCAAGTATATTGTCTGGTTCATTTATATCCTTGCATCTTGATTCCCAAGTCTGAGATGGTTTCCCATCAGTAGACACTGAATTCTTATTCCATAAAAATTGACAAATTACGAAGGCATACCCAAAGGTTCCTGAATGGGCCATTAGGAAGTTGAATGGTAAGTAGCACAGCTTTCTGCCACTGACAGTATCTTCTGAGTCAGTGTAGTGAGTTTTGCAGCTGTAACTCGCTGCATTGCTTCTCAACAGGTGTTTATTGATATGTGTTAAGTGTGATCCGTGATGTTCTAATTGCTGATTTGCAGGAATGATACATTTGCATTCATTTTTGATTCAGACTCTGTAAAACTAGAGGAAAACATACAGTGATTGGCACTGTGACAGTTATTGGCATCTTTTCATATTTCGTGCTCTAACAAGGTTTTCAGCTGTGAGATGGCGCCATTTCCGAATGATATTAGGGTTCATGGATGTTTGGTCTTCCATGCAGTACCCGAGTTCCCAGACAGTAGTGCTTAATTTAGCATCGCAGGTGCTTGAAATCAGATGCTGTTAACAGCATGAGCGAAGGAAGGCAATTTCTTAAGGTAAGTCTTAAACATATTACTTTCTAATTTCTGAAGAGTTGCTTTATATTATCTGATGTAAATTTGAACGTGTTAACCATTATTGTCAAAGAGATGGGGGATGCCAACAACTGTAATATAAAACATAAAATTATAGTCATTGTCATCCTATATCGATAACTGTATAAACTGCCATGTGTTCTCAAGTTATGTTTTTTACATTTAGCTTTACCTTATTGATAGACAAATCACCAGTTCAATTCTCATGTGGTTATATTGAAATTTAACAGTTGCTGACTTGGGGTGCCAAAGCGGTATGAGGTGTGCCAACTACTGTCAGTTCTTTAGTTACTGGCAGTGCTATAAATGTTGCCTGATGACATTTTCCTATTTTTTTATTCATCAACATGAGTAAGATTACATCTGGGAGGATTAAGTGGGGAAAGAAATATGTTTACCACCCTGCAGATTTAGAGGCAGCTTTACCAGAGATTCGAGGGGGTATAGCCAAAAAAGCGGCACCCAGAGTAAAATATCTCAAGGTCCACGTTAAAGTTTCATTGGAGTATCAAATCTTCATAATCTTCTATAGGACCTTCGCCAGTACTTAGTGAAGGTGTAGAACAAGTTTTAGCTAAATGGATAATTGACTGTTCCCAAAATGAACTTCCTCAGTGGAAACTGAGTGTCCAGTTGTCAGTTCAAGAATTCCTACTGTAAACCAGAGAAACACGTTTTAAAGATAATATGCTGGAAGTGGATGGTTTTGAGCATTCCTTTGCCGTTACCCTATGTTTTCTACTTGCACTAGTGAAAGTAACCTCATCTAGTACCACTCTGGGTGAGGCAGATATCAGAAAGTGGTAAAAAGTTATTTATAGCTGTGGATTTTTTAGGTAGCCAGTGCTTCCCAACATAACATATTTTTCCTTTGCAGTTACAGGCTTCAGCAGGTTGCTGATATCTTAGAAGCAGAAAGGTCATTGGACATTCTTCAGGACCCAACAAGAATGTTCCATGGTGATAAATCAAGTTTTTCCCAGTCATCAATAATTACCTCCTGTAATTTCCCTCTTGCTTGCTGTGATTGATTATTATGCCAGGAAGTTTCTTGTCAAATAACAAGCCTTTTATCCTTATATGGGTATCGCTCGATGTACAGTCGATCAGAAGTCTCTGTGCATATCCAGCCCATTGTAGTACCATGAATTTAATGCAGGATTCTAGGTCTTTATATTCACTGTAGAGTTTTTCATTATATCTGATCCTCTACATTCCATTCTCTCTCACTGTTCCAATAACTTTTCTTAGTTCACTTTATTGTCTTCATCTTGATGTGGCCATTGTTTCATCACCACTGATATTAGTGTTTACTATATACCAGCTGAGGGAGACATATATTATAGAAAGAACTATGTACAAACTCATCTATATGCTGCCACTGGACCCAGCCTTTCTTTTGCAGCTCATGATGACTTTTTGCTCTTCCACAGTAATGGGGATTCTAGGGAATCAGAAAAATTAATTATGCTTAGAACCTGCCAACTTGTTCTGAGAATGCACATGAAATAAAAGTAACAAATTATTGACCTTAACAAGATATAAAGAATGTGTAATAGAGTCTTACCACAATTAGGAGGTAAGCATCACTGCCTGAAGCATGTACTCCCACAACAGCTTTTGCAGAACAATCCTTATCACCACCCATCATAAGTGGGCTTCCATATTTATTTAAATGTTCTATTAAGGATGGAACATGATGATGCAGATCTGAACCTTTAGTCACATGGATTATTTTTGATGATACACCATAAAGATGATCCACAACCATGCATACCTGATGGTAAAAGTCAGATTTTCATTCATCTCTAATGGACAAAATTTTTCAGCTTGCTGTCATAGTGTATGGCGACACTGCTGCAGTGTTTCACATACACTGATCAACATCTGAATGAGGTGGAAGAAGGAAGAGAACCAATATACAGGTCTTCTAGTGGGAGTATTGTGCTGTCCAGTGGGAAGGAGGCCTCTTATACTGGTATTGAAGTGCAAGACTTCAGTGCAGAATGTGGCTAAAAGTTGGGAGTTACTAATTAGATAATGGCTGCGAATGCTTAGGATTAATTGTTACTGAATTGCATGAAGCACATAAAAAGTGGCTCAGAGATGCCCTGAGCATTATTTCATCCTGTTTATGAGTAACAGTATATAACAAGTGATTATATAAGCAGACTAACACTCATTCTCTCTCTCTCTCTCTCACACAAAACAGCTCCAACCCTAACATTTCACTTCTGATTTCTATGGATAAGCATATTTTGTTATGGCCCTGAAGCTCCTAATAGGTGCATTTATTTTAGAGTCTTAGGCTATATCATGCTAATTGGACAGGGTAGGAGGATTAATAATGTTGCAAAGAAGCAGTTATAGTCTGTTCATGGAAAATTGAAAACAAACTGGATATGGATTTGAAACATATACTTCCCACATATGAAGCAGGAATAAATGATTGCCTTACTACAGGAAGAGTCCTAAGTAGTTTCCTTTTATCCTAACACTAGAAGAAGTAATTATTTGTCTTGTTTGTGTCAGTGGCAGAAACTTACAAGAATGAATAATTCTCAGATTTATAAAGTGAAGTTTACTCTTCTGAAAAAAAAGTGGAATGAGGTACCAAATAACATAAAAAATTTTTTAATACTTGTACAACATTCTTTGCTATTGTGTTAATGTGTGTGTGTGTGTACTGGAAAGAGGGCGGAGTAAACTGTCTAAAGTCTTTGGGTCTTTTCCAGTAGGTTTCTGGTAGGAAACAGACTATAGAAAAGTTGCATATTTATGTACTTTGTACATTTGTAAATGATTTGTGGACAGTCTCTCCCGCACTGTTTCCAATTTGTTATCATTTCTGCTACACAACTGCATCATTAAATTATCCATACAATACAGACCTCAAAGCTGCCGATCCATTCATGAGATCCCATGAAACTGGAAGGTTTGTCTTCCAGATGAACCAACACCTGCTGAATAGCAGGGATGCTAGGCACTGCACAGGAATGTTGCATGGTAGTTTTTATCCATGAACAGATGGTCTGCAGAGTGCGGTACCCACAACCCCAGCCCTGTGAATTTTGAATCTGTATGTCAGAGAATATTTAAAAATTTATATATCTTGGAACAACAATATTGAACATAAAGTAGATTCATTAAGGAAAATATAAGTATCAGAAATTCAAAAAATACTTTGTCACAAGTGTTACCATCCTGTTTACTTTAAAAAATAATCTGAAGCTCAGGATATACAGAAAAATTATATGAGATTTGAAGTTCCCATAGCAATGAATTTTTAGACTATTGTCTTGTGAATTCTGACATGGTAGAGGCTGCTAGATGGTTACCAAAGTCTTCAAGGAACTCACCGGGCAAGGTCTGTTCTAAAGATAGGTGCAGTATGTGCCTCCTGCATGTTGATAACCACATTCTAGATCACACAGAATTATGTTCCAGAAGAAAGAGGTCTTAAAATATTTTGCCAGTTGTTTTGTATGGATGTGAAACATGGTCTCTTGCTTTGAGGGAAGAACATGAGCATGAAGTTCTGAATGAAGGCATCACAATGTGCTTGAAAATCAATTAGTATTACACAAACGTACGTCAGCACAATCTATTTATTCTAGAGTAAGGCTACATGTTTCGACTAGATGTTAGTCATCTTCAGG
>Ga0123353_10015955_pt1 | contig 10954 bp, 3 predicted proteins | sample TergutLab28metaG_3_FD_92763 | JGI IMG/M metagenome (GOLD analysis project Ga0123353, IMG submission 92763) | Labiotermes labralis P3 segment gut microbial communities from Petit-Saut dam, French Guiana - Lab288 P3 | ecosystem: Host-associated > Arthropoda: Insects > Digestive system > Gut ... | reverse complement strand
CTAGACAATATCATGTAAGTTTAACAAAAGGTGACACAAACTACTAGACAAAATCATGTAAGTTTAACAAAAGGTGACACAAGCTACTAGACAATATCATGGAAGTTTAACAAAAGGTGACACGAACTACTAGACAAAATCATGTAAGTTTAACAAAAGGTGATACAAACTACTAGACAATATCATGTAAGTTTAACAAAAGGTGACACAAGCTACTAGACAATATTATGTAAGTTTAACAAAAGGTGACACAAGCTACTAGACAATATCATGGAAGTTTAACAAAAGGTGACACAAGCTACTAGACAAAATCATGTAAGTTTAACAAAAGGTGACACAAGCTACTAGACAAAATCATGTAAGTTTAACAAAAGGTGACACAAGCTACTAGACAAAATCATGCAAGTTTAACAATCTTAATAAACTGAGAACATGCGCATACGAATCAATAGGCATGATTAACGTGATGAGTCACTGACATATGGATTTTCGACTGCCTTGACAAGGCATATTGTCAAAACAATAGCACATCGCAACACCACGCAAAATATCACACAATGGAAGGGTGTTGTTAAGACCTTGACATCCCTCTGACGCTGACACAGCGAATAATGTGTTCTTATAATTACATAACGTAGGTGGATGTTCGAATGACAAGTGTCTAATCACAGTTCAGAATAGTTACAACCACTTACACACTCCGGTTCACTAGTAATTAAAGTATGCTGATATGCTGGAAGAAAGTTATATAAGTACTTCTGGAGGAAGGTACTAATAAAAGTATCCTTTTAAATGCTACAAAAACCCGTATAATTTATAAAATAACAGTTATATAAATTGTTGAGCTATTTCCGTCCATACTTTTCACGAGTACTGGCCGTATGATCTGACAAATTCAGACATAATTTCATCGATTCCAATATCTGTCATGTTCGTTGTTTTTTAAGATACAAGAAAGGTCGTGCGATCTGGTCGACAGATGACCATAACGGTTTTAGTCACCAGTAGTAGATCTATGCCCATTGGTGGATGGTTGTTTGGCAGCCGTTAAATGCAAGCCAGAAACGTGCTATGACACAGCTGTAAATGAGGGCAAAACACAATTGTCATACTACATAAAAATTACAGTGGTTTAGTACAAGCCATTTCAAGAAAAACTCGAGCAAAGCATAGACGTTTTCATAATTTTACACACAACTTAATGCATAAACACATGATCTATGTCCACACGTAAATATTACGTTCCTAGCTTTAGTTACATTTATTAAACGGAAAGTTAAATACGGATCTCGTGCAAACACTGTGCTGTGACTTCATATTGTACAAAAGTATTTTAATAAAATGTGGAAATTTTTTAAAGGTTCATCATCATACAAAGTTTCAGTGTCCACCTTAGTGATTATTTTATGTGCCAACAGGTTCAACATACAAAATTTCCACCCCGTTTGCCCACAGAATGCACTTACGTGTTTTGTATGGATCTGAGAACTGTAATTACTTCATATAAAATAGTAACTCTTTGGTGTTTATAGCCAAGACGGAGTGAATTTACTCAGCAGTGCGAAATAAATCTCCAAATATATTTCAGGTTAATCTTTGTCTTTAAACAAGGCGAGGCCTGGTAAGCTTAAAAAAGCAACTCCTTTCGGAAATCCGTGACCACTAGATAGAAATATATTTTCACAAACGGTTAAATAGCGCTAGAACCACTTCATCTCACGAATTACAAGGCCATCATGTTGGCATTACTAAAAACGAAAATTAAAAAATAACGTATGTGGAACATTCCAAAGTCATGGTGTGCGTTGCAACATAACAAAAAGCTAACAACCTACTAAATCCACGTAGCAGAGTGCTTCTCGAAAAGCTAAGAGGTTCTCAGTTTGTCAATAAATTCCCCGCACTTTCTGAAACCCAAGAATTAATTACAGAGTTAACAAGAAACCGCCGCTTTCCCCTGTCCTGAGCCAGATCAATCCAGTGTACGCCATCCTATCCAATTTTGCATGATGTCTTTACTTGGCTTAATGAAACACAGTCAGTTAATTCAAAGTTATTATGACAGAACCCACTCCACATGAACAGGCCCTACATTGGACCATAATGTACCATTATCACAGCCTTTCTGAACAGTAAAGCGGCTAGAAACTCTGCTGAAGGCCGATCCGCACAAAAATGTGAATAACCCAGGTCACGTAAGTCTATTTCTTACAGACTTTTATTTGTATGAAACACACAGTGAACTATGGTAAAATGAGAATAAACAGTAAATTCACGAACACACTACAAAAACTGGTAGCAGACACGATATCCTTCAGACAAATTCATTTCCCACATTCCAGTTTATAAATTTCAGATTGTGAAGGAGCCGCTTTTCCACATGTCGAATTACAATAAATATAAGCAACAAAATTTTCAGTGGGAATGTGTTTACAATGAATGCAGACAGTTATGCCGTGCTTATGCTGTAAAGGAACTACAAGTTCTATGTAGCTAGAAAAAAAAAGTTTTATTCTCCTTAACCGAGTCAGGAACTTGGAATGGGTTTGATCATTTGTATAAATATAGAATGAAGTTTCTTTGGTAATTCAGTACATTTTGACTTCGAGACGAGCTGCTAATGGAACTGCACCCTACAAGTCACATTCCTACAGTGGTAAGAGCATAGCAAAGTTTCTTGTGACTGCGCCCCTATAATATTGTGCTCCACAAACCCATACTCCGATAACCCTTCAATTCAACATATTTATAACTTCTGGCTAGTAATTAATATTTCATACACAATATACAGGTATGTTCATGGTCTGTCTTCTCATCAAACTTCACACGTCTAGCTCCAATTGTTCATTAGTTACATCTTCAAATGGAAAGTTAAATGAACTTTATCAAGGCCAACATGTTATTCTATAATCTACAACAGTGTTGCCTCAAAAAAAGTTACTTACTTTCCCAAGGTCTACTATCATAAATCATTTCAGGATTCTAAATTAGAGTGGTACTACTATCGCTTCTATGTCGCAAGTTCCCGCTTCCGCCATGTTGTAATTACTGATTATACGAAATGAAAAATTGCGCAGTTCAATCTCAATTTCATGACAAAACCTTCACATCAAGTTTCGCAAAATTTGTACAATGCTTCAGAACTTGAAATGGACACACACACTTGCACATATAAACACACACACACACACACAAACGCAGATGCACAGGTACCTACACACTAAAACAGCGCTGGTAATGTCCTGCAACAAAACCTATGCAGAGTCTGGTAGCAATGGCTTTAGATATACAGATAGTTATGTCATAATCCTACAAGTTCTCCTCTCAAGAGAAGCAGAAAAAATGTCTAAGATAAAATTAAAAATGGAAAATACTATTTCGCATGAAATAGACTCAAAAAATAAATCGTTTCCACATATACTTATTTAACACAATTTCATTCAAATCCATACAGCTGTTCATGTTTAGAATTGTTTTAAGAATATGCCATTTAGCGCCACTGTGTGTGTGTATGCGTGGGCGCGCGCACGAGGATCAGTCAAATTTCAGCTGCCTGGAGAGTCGCTGCCCATCCCTCCATACCCCTCGTGACATAATGTCGTAACCGTTTCTAGTAAGCTACCTTCTTATTCAGTGGAACATTTTGCTTATCTTGTCCTTTTCCTTAATCAGTTTATTGTCTTGGAATATGATGGAAATTTCGACGGTGAAGATGGAGGCAGCAAATTCCTCCGTAACGTCTCTAATATAGCCCACTGCCACATGGCCAACCGACTCAGCGTTAAGGAAAACTAGAAGATCCCACTGAAACTGTCAGATCTCCTTAGTCAAAAACTAATCGCTCCGAATGATTCGCAACATTCAGAATGTACCGCAACGAACATCTGTCAAATGGATATTCACTGGAGTATTTTGAGTGAAAAATGTTATATCAACATGGGTCTAAATATGCACCGTTATGTAGTTACCGCTCGTTCCAGCAGAATGCCCCCACCGGTTCTTACAGTGTGGACGTAGTCATCTTGTGAAATATCGTAGGTACTTGAGTGGCTTGCTGTTCACAGCGACCTCCTGCATTGGCTGTACACAAGTGAGCTCGTTTTAAAAACAACACGTGTTGTTTTCAACACGCTTTCATTAATCTTCTGTACCTTCCCTCACGCGCTGCCAAATTATAGCTAGGTTCTGCGATTTCTTCCGATATACCATGTACATCACGTACCACCAGAACAGAAACCAGGGGATGTCAAGTCTGGTAGACGGGGTGGCCAGGTATGCGAACCTCAAGAACTAATCCACCTTCCATTTTACTGATGCAAGAACTCTGTGACTCTTCGACCGAAATGAGAGGGAGGGTTGTCGCGTTCCAGCCACGCGTTTAATTTGATCCCGGGCAGGTTCGTCTGCCAAAAGAAGTCGCTCGTCCTGTAAGACATGCAGGGAGCAACCTGCTGCAGATATCCCTCAGGAAGGAATGGCCTAACTAGTTTCTCTTCGACAAGATCGCACCATACATTCAACGAATGCGGTGGGGGTGCGTTACTGGAATGAGCGGTAACTACGTAACGGTGGATAACCACTCATATTAATTAAAGTGTCTGATTCCAGAGGCCGCGCGGTTTAAGGCGTGGGTCTGCGGCCGCTCGTTTGCTGGGACTGCAGGTTCGAATCCCGCCGGTGCATTGGAAGATTGTCTCTTGTGAGTTTTATGTGTTGTCAAATAGAGGTCTCTTAGTCGGGCTGATCTCTCGTCTGGAGGAGTCTTACCGAGTGTGGTGTGTCTAACTGAATATGATCGTGAAGCCTTAATAATGAGGAGGCTCCAGCCAACTAGCGACTGTTGCATCATGGGAATAAAAACAATATAATATGTTTCAGCGGCTTCGGTGGTCTAGAGATAGCGTGCTGGCCTTTGGTACCCGGCCGAAGCCGTCGGATTTTTAGGGAGAAAAAGTCCTCAGCACAACTTCCTTCGGAGGGGAAGTAAAGTCGTCGGTCCCATGTCGTAGATTTGCGGCATGTAAAAGATCCCTAAATTTACGTGGAAGTCGGAATTTGGCAAAATTACTACCGGACATCTTTCTCGCCCACAGTTCCACCTTTCACTGCTAGGGTCTCTCGCGTCGCTGAGGACGCAGAGGCACGTGGCGGCGAAAGTGGGAACGTCTAAAAGGCGGGGGAAAGCAATGGCAAACTACCCCCAAGAACTTGCTTAGGATGCAGTGTGCCAACAGCCACATCGGTTCCATAACCAGGCTCTGGTTCCTGCCGGACCGGCCTCTGGGGACGAATACTAATGAATGAATGAATATGTTTCAATCGCAAAAAGCCCATGATTTACTACCTGAAGTTTGGAAGAAGTTTCGTCAAACATCTTTCATGTACGACAGCCGGTTAGAAAACAAGTTTATACGCCTAAAATGAAGTTAATTAAAGAACATTAGAACATTCCTCGCGCGCGCGCACACACACACACACAAAGCCCTGACATGGTGCTGAAGGACTATCATCCTTTTCCAGTGCCGAAAAAAAATTTTGGTGCCACAAATTTGATAGCTGGAAGAAATCTGTTGTGATACGATGGCCGATAACAAAGAACATGGGCTTGTCTAGACAGAGAATAGAAAAGCTCGTCCCATGATACAAATGCCACAGTTGTGGCGGGGACTACGTGGAAAAGTAGTAGGATAGCAATGCAATTGATCTGAACTCCCTGCTAGAAAGGAAAATAAATAATCCGTATATATTATATATATATATATATATATACACTGTAAACTTATTTCCTAATGAACCGACGTACGCATAAACACGTCCATTACAACGGAAGACCGCCTTTATCTTACTGCGAAGAGGAAAACTGATGTACAGTTGAATGGAGAGGGAACTTCAGTGTGTCAGTGCCTGGGGCAGTACAGGTCTTCAGCAGGTAGTTAAGTGGGGCGATGCCCTCCCGCGACCTCTGGGACGCGAATACACTGCCTACAATCCCTGATCATCCTTTCTGCACAGCCAGTACACACTTTTAACAAAAGAGGCTACCTGCTTAAATACCTAGCTTCACAGAGCCAAGATTTGACTGAGTTCCTAATAATCACTTATCTATCAAGAAATGCTCCAGGTTTCACGCATTAACGTGTTCACATAAGCCGACCATTTACGGTATCCTGGGCCAGATGAATTCAAGCTGCATAATTACACCATAGTTAAATTCTATTTTAGTATGTCCTACAATTTATGTGTAATTCTCTCAACTTCAGGTTGTCCGACAAAAATTCTGTATGCATGGCTCATATCTCCACTGCGTCTTACGAATTCCGCGTATCTCACCCTCCTTCAGTTGGTCACCTCAATATTTGGTAGGTTAAGTAGCTAACCAACGTACGTATCGACACCAAATAGTCCACTTCTGTAATACAGTAATACTGGGTAGACACCCGTTGACCTACATCATCGCAACCCAGCCTGACAGGTGTTGCACATACAATACTCATTTAGCCTGTCGCGTGTGTCAAATTTTTATTAAGAACAAGGTGGCTTAAGTGGTCAATATCGGACTTTATTTGGGGGATAACCAGTTCAAACCTAGGCCGTCGCGCCCAATATTCTATCTGACATTTCTTGTGGGTCCCCTGAGTCTTTCTAAGCAAATCCCGGGAGAGTACTTGAAATCCCACTCAAGTAATGCCAGTATCGCTTCCTTCCACGTCACTTCCAACTTATCAGTCATTAACATCCCAACTGCATACTTTCAGTCATTGAAATTTTTTTAAATAAATAAACAAACAAACGTCTGTGTTCAAGTTGATAATTTCTTTATTCAGAACAACGCGCTGTTTATGATTCCAAATGTTTCATTTTATAAGAAGTCCTAATTTTTCATTAAAACATTAAAACAATGAGCAATAGTAGTCTGAGAAATGTATGTAAAGTGCATAAGGTGGGATACAAGCGTAATCTAAGCGCATGAAGGAAGCCAGACGAAAGCAGTAATATTTCAGTAGGGGATCACAGGTTTAAAATCACGACAGTCAATGTAACGCAGACATGTTTTTAAATAGACGGCGAAGGAGAAGGATGTTTCATGTAGGTCAGTTTCAGCTGCCCCGAGCACCTGTACGACCGGAAGAATTCAGGCTACCAGTATCTCATACGCACACAATGCTTGGTTGCAGGTTCACGTCTGTAAGGAACATGACGTGCCGCTCGGTAGAGCTTCTAATGAAGTTAGTCCTCCTACCACTCGGTGCGGCTTCCAAGAAATTAAGACCGCCGAAAACACACAGAAGTTCGGTATACAGACAATTGTACTGTAACTCGTGTCGGCACGAAAGAGACTTGTGCTGTTATTATCCTTACCAGTTGTTAGGACTAAAAAAAAAAGGCCGTTCGAAGGTGGTACAGCAGGTTTGAGTTTCTAAACACACGTTCTGCTTCGATCTTGATGAACTGCGACATCAACTTCTTTTTAAGTGAAAGATGCGAATCTATCTAAGGAGTTAATTTTACAAAAGTACACGCAGTGTGAAAGAATTTCTAACAATCTGTACTAATAAAGCATATTTTGAAAATTCAGCGAAAAAATTTGACGGTTACTTCTCTACCGATTACAAACATAGGCAATAATTCCTTTGGTCCACTATAGACATTACAGCACTTGTGGGGCACTGTGAAATCAAGAACCGCTTGAGAGTCTGCGATCCCCCTTGACACAGTTTTAACGCAAGTAAAACACTGAATTTGTAAGCGTGTTGCCTTTTTGCTTAAAGTTCTCTGAATATATATTCACGCTTCTAGACACTGTACAAATGTAACGTGACTTACAGTGACAACTGACACTCCGAAAAGGGGCATACCTGAAAGTTGTATTAAAATGCATCGCCTGGGACCTGAGGAAGAGCACGATAAATTTCAGCCAGAGAAGTTATCACTGAGCTCAGTTACTTATAAAATATATTTTGTAGTACTTCAACATGCAAAGTTAAATTCCCCAACAGAACTGCTTTCTACAGTCTTCCCGATCCACAGTTACGAAGCATTTGGACATCCACAGTTCCACACACATATCAGGTAGTTGACACAGTGCCGTTATCGACCCTTAATTTGATCATTAATTGCCTTATCAACTTTCATGAAAAGTGGCCTAGCTAACTCCATGGAGCAAAGTCTATCTTAAAGAAGCTAATAATTATGCAGGTGTCAAGATATTATACAGTCCTTATGGCAACAGAATTTTCATTACCATGTCCACAAGCATTCACTATTAAACACAATCCTAAACCAGATCAATCCACTTCGTTCCATCTCCTCCCACGTCTGCATAGTGTCTGTAGTCTTACCGGCTACAGCTCTGTGATAAGGCACTTCTCACCTGCCTCATGTACACTGCTTGCAACCAGTTACGAAATTTTGTGGTCTCTTTCCCAGTTTATATATCGCTATGCTTGGAATATAATTATATTTTCTGATATTAAAATATAATTTCGTGATTTCCACTATCAAAAATAATCACTTAAAACTATTCAACACCTGTATTGTCTCCCTTAATTTTACATTTATTGTTTAGCTTACCTTAATTTTCTTTGCTTTCTTATACGTGACAAAATATCATATTTTACTTTGAAGTCATGTAGCAAAGTTGTCATAAACATAATAATTTACTCATAACAAAAGTAAACATTAAAAACGATCGAAGATCGTGTAGCACGGAAAAGGATAAGCACGTACAAGGCCTTGAAATATAAGGTTAATATTTTGTTCTATAAGCGGCAGACGCCTGTCTTAACAGCCCGAAGTGAATGTTGTTTAAAAGAGGAGTCAGAATATTTGAAAGTTTTCACTATGAGGTCATGACCTTCAATTATAACGGTTCTGCTTCTTATTGTCATACAATCTCTACACACACAGCAGAACACTAAGCCCAAAGTATTGCACAATTTAGTCATATTCAGAGCACGTTGAGTTTGGATTTCCTTTGGAAAATTTACAACTCGAGTGAAGATTGACATTAGTGTGCTGCACAAACACGATCCCTATATTCCCATGCTAAAACACTCAAAGATCAGCGAAAATAAACCTTCCTTGACATAAATGCAATATCGTTAGATTCAAGCTTCGTGTCAAAAAATGCCGGCTCAACTCCTTAAAGCAATCCACATAGCATACTTGCCGGATAAGTTGCCTAACCCTAAGTAAATACCGTCACATTGAACACTACAAACAAAAGTGTATCGAGTAGCTCATACAAATACATTTCAAACGGACAAGATCGCTGCTTTTAACTAACGGCATCAACGTATCATGGCTACAGAAATCACAGCAGCTTTATAAGCAGAAGATAAGAATGCCACATCCTGAGATTTACGACACGCAATTGACGCGGAAAAGCCCAGCTGGTAAATTTCAAAATGTAATACCGCTTCTTGTTAAAAGCACAAGAAGCTGGTCAAGATGCTATAATGAAAGCCACTACGTCACTCTTGGCACTAAAGGTATAAGGGTATACAATGAGATGTTTTGTCGTGATATTTTAGGTCACAGGCAAACCTAACACGTGCGTGTTTTCATACGATCGAAGTTAACGGACGTACAAAACTGGGGGTGGGGGGGGAGGCATAATAATTGGTTGTAAATTTAATATAGTTTATTATGTTGATGAAAGTTTAGATGTTCTGGATGGGCGGGAAACTGTGTTGATCTTATCACGACTACAGCATCGACGAACAGAAAAAAAAAGAACTGAAAATGATAATATGGACCTAAAAGAGAAAAGGGGGGTCTGATAGGAGGATGAGAATATTTCGAGTTTCATTATTTGAACTTTCTCCAAATATTATTAGGCTGATCACATCAACACGGATAAGGGTCTGCAGTGCGTGTAAAACAGACGAAAAATCCATAAAATTTTCCGCCCGAAACCTGAAGCGAACGGGCCATTTGAAGGACAAAAGAACAGCTGAAAGGAGTAGATCTAAAAATTATAGCGTAAATAGAATGGCTGAGAAATGCATACACAATTTTGGCCGGAATAATTTTGGAACGGGTTTATGGGGCTCAGAAGATTGCAGTAGCGGGATTTCATTAAAACAATAAAAAATCATTCGACTTCGATAAAGAGGCAGAAATTTCTTGACGAGTTGAGCAACTAACAAATCACTAAAAAGCTCCTTCTTTTACGGAGTCGCTTTTAATAACCGGGTTCTTTTACCTGAGACTGTCTGCCGTAAGCCATTCTCGCACAGATTAAATTAATGTGTGTAGTCATGCCACGACATATGTCACTTTTGCATTTGTAAATCCAATAGGATATCTCGCTGCTGGGTTATGAGAACACGACCTAACAAAGCCTGCAATGGAACAGGACACAACAGAGTTGTAAGCCGAAACGGAAGAGAGAATTGCGTAATTTGACGTTCAGGTGACCGTGCATCGTGATAAATTCTTATAATAAAACCAACTAGACGCACTCATTTCTCAAATTTATTTTTGGTATAAAAATCTACATGTTTCGGACAGTTCCTCTGTACATCATCCCGAGTTTTTCACTGTACACAGAAAAGGTATATGTCATAACAGGTTTGCTGACAGCTTGGGAGCAGGATCAGGACGGAACGTCCTGATCCTGCTCCAAAAATAAATTTGAGAAATTAGTGAATCTAGTGGTTTTATTATAAGAATTGTGTAAGTCTAAAAGCCCGGAGTTCCTTCCTTGAAAGCAAATGTTATAGTGTTGATTTTTTAGACTCTTTTACTAATATATTTAATTAGCCGGTCCCAGTGGCCGCGCGATCTAAGGCGTAGGTCTGCGGCCGCTCGCCTGCTGAGATCATGGGTTCGAATCCCACCGGAGGCATGGATGTTTGTCTGTTGTGAGTGTTGTGTGTTGTCAGGTAGAGGTCTCTGCGACGAGCTGATCACTCGTCCAGAGGAGTCCTACCGACTGTGATGCGTCGTT
>Ga0123353_10015954_pt1 | contig 10954 bp, 9 predicted proteins | sample TergutLab28metaG_3_FD_92763 | JGI IMG/M metagenome (GOLD analysis project Ga0123353, IMG submission 92763) | Labiotermes labralis P3 segment gut microbial communities from Petit-Saut dam, French Guiana - Lab288 P3 | ecosystem: Host-associated > Arthropoda: Insects > Digestive system > Gut ... | reverse complement strand
GTTCATGCTATTCGACTTATGCTCCATGAGGAAAAAAAGAATTTAACCCCAGAGAAAAGGGCAGAACATACAAGAATAGTTGCCGATAAGATCATGGAGAAATATGGCCTTAAACATTTAAGAGCTGTATGAAATATCCCCTTCCTTAAAACACTTTATAATTACTCATGATATATTTTTATTATCTTATCTAAATCTTCGTCCAAAATGCAGTTGACTGTAAATTAGACGAAGATTGAAATTGTATTTCTAAAAGACAACATTAGAGCCATTCCATTAACGTTATTATAATATCAAAGAAGAGCTTGCAGAGTGGTGTAAGAAAGTAGTGAAGTATTGTAAGTTATTTTTTATACTGAGTATGGACTGTTTTCATAGCATCATTAACATGTTTTATAAAATCTTCTGAAATTTGATCAATAATTGTATTTTGTTTTCCCTCTATTGTCTCTTTTCCTTTGAAAAGTTCCCAAACTTCAATATCTAGGGCTTTGGCAAGGTCGCAGAGGGTTTTTGCCTGAGGAAAATTATTTCCCCGTTCAATGTTTGAAAGAGAAGTAATAGAAATATGTGCTTTTTCTGCTAAATCAGCTTGTGAAAACTGTCTGCGGAAACGTAAAAACTTGATATTTTTACCTAAGGCACCCTTTAATTCTTGTTCTACCATTTAAAGAATCAGTCCTTACCCCTTTTTTTCTATATATTTGACAATTTATTTTTATAATTGACAAACAACCTGTGCTTGCATCACTATAGAAGCATAGGTTTATATTTTATAAGAATATTATGATGAAAAATATCAATCATTATTTCTTGTAATTGATAATAAGGAGTGGCTTTTTAATGAAAAAATTTGTAAAAATGTTTGTATTATTTTCTCTTACAACAATAATTGGATTTTACTTTGTCGCTTGTTCTGAAGCGGCAACAGATAACACTCTGGGCACTCCAGACGTTCCGTCCCCCCTTAATGGAACACCTGGTTTGGCTTTTACATTGATAAATGGCAATACAGCATATTCGGTTTCTAAAGGGACGGCTACTGCAGCAGCAGTGGTAATTCCGATCGTTTATGAAGGACTGCCAGTGACTGCGATAGCAGATTCTGGATTTTCTTCCTATACAAATATGACAAGCATTATTATTCCCAATGGAGTTACAAGGATAGGCAATTATGCGTTTTTTTTATGCAGCAACTTAGTGAGTGTTGCCATACCGGCTGGTGTAACAAATATCGGTAATTTCGCATTCGAAAATTGCAGCAGCTTGACTACAGTTTTTTACAGTGGAGAAAATATTTCAGAATGGTCATCAATAGCAATTGGTTCAAATAATACTTTTCTGACAAACGCAACCTATTACTGCTATTCATCAACAATTCCAGATATAACACATACTCATTGGCGCTATGAAAATGGAATTCCTGTAATTTGGGAGCTAACGCCTGGTTTAGTTTTTACATTGATAGACGGTACAGCATATTCTGTTTCCAAAGGCACAGCAACTGCAGCAGCAGTGGTAATATCTCCTCTCTATAAGGGTTTGCCGGTAACAACAATAACGAATTCAGGATTTTCACACTATGTGAATATGACAAGTCTTACAATACCTAACAGCGTGACAAGTATAGGCAATGATGCGTTTTATAGTTGTATCGGCTTGACAAGTCTTATAATGCCAAACAGTGTGGAAAGTATTGGCGATAATGCTTTTTCTCATTGCATCGGTCTGACGAGTCTTACAATACCAGACAGTGTTGAGAGTATAGGCAATGGAGCATTCGATTTTTGCAATGGCTTGACAAACGTTACAATACTAGACAATGTGGAGAATATTGGTGACGGTGTGTTCTTTTTTTGTACCAAATTGACAAACGTTACAATTTCAGACAGTGTTCAGAGTATAGGCACTGCCATGTTCGTAGGTTGTACCAGTTTAAAAAACATCTCTATAGGCAGCAGTTTAAAGAGTATTGGTACTAATACATTCAATGGCTGCACCAGCCTGGAAAGCATTATAATACCAGACAGTGTGGAGAGTATCGAAGCTGCCGCTTTTTTATATTGTACCAGCATGGAAAGCATTATAATACCAGACAGCGTAGAGAGTATTGGAAATGGTGCTTTTTTTGATTGTACCAAACTTATCAGTGTAACACTTGGTACTGTTACAGTTGGTGTTAATGGTGCATTTCCAGGTGGCGGTTACTTTGAGGTAGCATATTTTGCTGTAGAAGGTGGTGCAGGTACGTATACCAGAGTATTGCCTTCTTCTGTGTGGACAAAACAGTAAATAGCGAGAAGGGTAGGGAGTAAGCAAGCCTCCCACAGAGGAAGTTATCACCTTCGATATTTTTCCAGTTCATGAAGGTTTGTGATGGTTCGTGGTAAAAATCCTCTACTCTTGTTTTTCGTACTCCTGGACATCGGTGCTTTTATATTCAAGCAATATTCCAGCTTCTTTAAAAAGCAGTTCGGAATCTGCTGCTGCCTGATATCTTTTTTCGCATACAACTCTTACGATCCCGCAGTTAATAATAAGCATTGCACAGGTTATACAAGGGGTCATTCTGCAATATAGAGTAGCTCCTTCAATAGGTATGCCGAATTTTGCTGCCTGGCATAATGCATTTTGTTCTGCATGGACAGTTCTTACACAATGCTGTGTTACTGATCCATCTTCATGAATTGTTTTTTTGAATTTATGCCCCACTTCATCGCAGTGAGGCAGGCCGGAAGGGGAGCCTACATAGCCTGTAACAAGAATTCTCTTATCTTTGGCGATGACACAGCCGCTCCTTCCTCTGTCGCATGTGGCGCGTTTTGAAATCGCATCTGCTGCTTCCAGAAAATAATCATCCCATGATGGTCTTTTGTATTCCTGCGCCATATAGTTATTTACCCTTTTCGAGTTTTAAAGTAATTGTTGGGCTGTTACATACTTCATCCGGTCCAAAATATTGTATTGCTCCGGGATATAGATAAGATGTCTTTTTTGCCCATTCATCTCTGCTTTTTTCAAAAGTTTTAAATGGAACTCCGTCAAGCTCAACAAGAGCTTTCTTTATAACAGGTTTCAATTTACCTTTTCTTTCTTCAATAGTCATAAGAAGAGAAATTGGAACACCGCCCGGTACCCACTGCGAAACAGGTTTTGATAATCCTGTTATGGATGTCATATAGCCTGTTAATCCGGATGCAATAAGTACCGATGCACAATAACCAAGCGAGTAACAATAATCAGCATCAAAGTTTGAAGGGAAAGCGCATCTTCCTTCATAACCAAAAAAGTGGCTCTGGCTGCTGAATTTTCCTTTGTACGCTCCGCTTTCTTTAAGTTCCTTAAGTTTTTTCTCAACCATGGATACAACTAACTTTTCTGTTTCAATTTTTGAAACCTGGACATTTCCATGAGGATCTCTGTCCATAAGAAGCTGTTCCTGTATGATTTTTGGAAGGCTTGAGAAAACCCTGGAAGCTGCTTGTGAAAGATTTTTTATAAGCCATTCAGACTGTTTATCAAATTCCTTTAGAGAAGAGAAGTGCTGTTCGTTATCTCCTAAAAGTTTATTGATTTCTTTTATAAGCGCTCCGATTTCCGGAACAAATTCTATTAAGCCTTCGGGAATTAAAACAACGCCGTAATTTTCTTTATTATTTCCCCTGTCCATTATGATTTTAGCAATATCGTTTATAATGCTTTCAAGAGACTGATTTTTATTTTTAACTTCTTCGGAAATTATCGCGCAGTTTGGCTGTGTCTGAAGCGCGCTTTCAAGAGTAATATGGGAAGCAGACCTGCCCATAAGTTTAATAAAATGCCAATATTTTCCGGCAGACATTGAATCCCTTTCAACATTTCCGATCAATTCTGAATATACTTTTACAGCAGTATCAAAACCAAAAGATGCTTCTATAAGATCTGTTTTAAGATCCCCATCTATTGTTTTAGGAACCCCAACTACTATAATATTTTCATTTTTAGCTGCAAAAAATTCAGCAAGCAGAGCAGCGTTTGTATTTGAGTCATCTCCGCCTATTACTACAAGCGCGTCAAGTTTTCTGCTTTTACAAACTTGAAGGGATTTTTCAAACTGTTCATCTGTCTCTATTTTAGTTCTGCCGGAGCCTATGAGGTCAAATCCCCCTGTATTCCGGTATTTATCAATAATTTCTTTCGTTATTTCCAATGCTTTATCATCAAGTATTCCCTGAGGGCCGCCAAGAAAACCTATTAGTTTTGAATTCTGGTTTATTTTTTTAATAGAATCAAAAATACCTGCTATAACATTGTGCCCGCCGGGAGCTTGTCCGCCGGAAAGAACAACACCAACAGAAAGCAGTTTGTTTTCGGCTTTTTCTTTTTTTTGCACAAATTTTACATATTTTTTGCCAAAAGTCTTTGGGAATATCTCTTTTAGCTTATTGCTTTCAGGATTTTCTGCACCTGAATTTACTTCTTCAAAACCAACACCCGAGATATCCTTGCTAAGGCACTCAGGGAGTTTGGGATTATATTGTCTTCTTATTTTGTCTAATACTGAATAATTTTCCATATCATTCTCCTTATTATTTATCACCCTGATATGATTCCGCACCAGCCGCAGGCCAGTATCAAAAGGAACGAACAGGGGTCGGGGCAATTATATGCACCTTTATTATAAATAAAAAATGGATGAGTCTCAAGCCTATTTTAGCTATTTTCTTTGATTATCTGTATCTTGAATATATATCATTAAGTTCGTCTTGTGTGATTTTATATTTTTTCAAAATTTCCTGTTCTGCTTCTTTTTCCACTTTTTCAATATCTTCACGGGAAGTTGCTTTTTTTAGCAAAGAATTTAATAATTTATTATGTTTTGCATAAATAGTTGCTTCTTTTTTTGTTAAAGCATTATCCCAGTCCGGCTCTTTTAAATAATTAACCATTTTTAGGGAACTATAGTCGCCTGTTTTTACTGTGGCTGCATCTGTCCATTTGCCGTTAGGCGCAAATTCAACTCTTCCAAATCTGAATCCATGCCCCAGAAGTACAGAATAATCATAGAAACCTACGGCAAGCGCATTGAAAGGGTTTTCTTTTTTAGCATATTCCAAAACTCTCAGAGAAATCTGCTCCATCTCTTTTTTTGTTGTTCCGGGATGTATTACCACATGGTATGTAAAACGCCTTGCTTTGCCTTGAGGAGAGTTATCAACACGCATGATAGTATATTGCAGATTATCTTTGCTGTAAATTTTGGTTGGTAAAAAAAATGCTGTTATAATTACAAATATAAGTAAAATAATTTTTGTAGTTTTTAACAATTTCAGTTTCCTTTATTTAATAGCAGCCCGAATTTTTGGCTTTTTCATATATTTACAGGCTCTTTAATTTCCTGGCAATTTCACTGTTCCGCAGAACACGATTTTCCATAATATAATCATGGGCTGTTTTACCTTCAATATCTTTAAGACTTGGATCAGCATTGCACTCAAGAAGATACGTGATAAGTTCGGAATTAGTGGATAGTATAGATGCTACCATAAGAGGAGTAATTCCATCTATATCTTGTTGATTGACATTTGCCCCTTTTTGAACCAATTCATGTATGATTTTTAAATCAAAATTTTCCGCTATTGCATATATCAGGGGAGTTGCTCCGTAGCTGTCCGGAGTATTTACATCTGCTCCGGCATCTAACAGTAATTTTATAAGATCGTTGCTGTTTTCTTTTTTTCTCCCTGTTGCATATATCAAAGGAGTTTGATTATCATCATTGCCAATGTTTACATCGGCGCCATATTTTATTAAAACCTCTACTGATTTAGTTGTGTTATTTAAAATCGCATAAGATAGCGGCGTTATCCCGCTGTTATTTTTTGCATTAATATTTGCGCCAAGATTAATTAAGAGTTCTATTACTTTATCGTTTTTGTTTATCTCTGCTGCATAGGCTAATGGAGTTTGGCCGGATAAATTTTTATATTCGAGGTCAGCGCCAGATTTTAAAAGAAGTTTTATTGTATCAAGAATATCATCCCGCCTGATTTCAACAGCATAAAATAACGGCGTCCAGTTTTTGGAATTGACAGCATTAAGATCTGCCCCCGACTTTATAAGAAGTTTGGGAATTTCTTTATCTTTATTTAAAAAAGAAAACATTAAAGGGGTGGAGTCGCTATGATTTTTTTCATTAACATCTGCTCCCGCTGCAATCGCATTTTTTACTTCTTTATAAGTTCCTGTGTGCACAATTTCCAGTAAAGAAATATCTGTTTTATTATTACTGGTTTGGCATGATAATAAAACAAAAGCCGGCAATAAAAATAGTTTGCATATTTGTTTGACACTGGTTTTAAACATGTTTTTTATCCTTTTATTGATAATCGCTTACTAGTTCTGCAAGAGGGTAGTAGTGATTTAGTATCTCGGAAGCTGTAAATCCATTGTGCGCCATTCCTGCTTCTCCTGTCTGGCACATACCTACGCCATGCCCCCATCCTGCGCCCGCGAAAATAAAATATTCAGGCATACCATCTTTTCCCAATTTTGGCATGATTATAAAAAGATTGCTTCTTAATCCGCCAAGCCTGCTTCTTATTGAATCATTAGCTATTATTTCGTTTCCCTTAGTCCCTTTTACAAGAACTTTTTCAACTCTGCCGCTATTGCCTCGCCCCATTGTTGTAATGTTGGTTATTGTTCCTATATCTTTTCCTATTCTTGCTTCGATTTCTTCTCTTGGAACAATAAGGCGCCATCTGTATGATGATCTGAAATAATATTTAGGCACAGAGCTGTAGGTAATGGGTTCTGATAAAATCCATCTTGTAAGTTCATCCGGAGAAGGGGGGTCTGTTTCAAATACAAGCTGTGGATCTGTTACGCCGATTATGGGAACACTCATATTCCATACGCTTTTTGCAGACTCTGTTCTTCCTGCGGAGTTAGCTGAATAAAAAGCGCTTAAATATTTATTGTCGTATTTTAAAACAATGCTTCTTGTTTTTTCAACAGCATTGGTTGTTCTTTCGTTTTCTCCGGTATAGCCTCTATAAAAAGCTGATATTATTGATCCTGATACATCATAACCTTTGTTTTTAAATTTTCCCATATTCGCAAGCGTATATGACCTTGCTGCTATAGCCTGTGCTGCAAGCGCTTCGTCCGGCCAGGTAGAAGGCATTTCTGACGGAACAACAGAGTAAAGATATTCTTCAAGAGGCAGTGTATTTATTACTGTTATTCCAAGACCGGAAACAGGAATAAATGTAAGCCTGCCCCTGTATGCCCTGTCTTCCTGTCCTGCTGTCTGGTATCCTGTGCTGTGTGAAACATCAAAAATAATTGTTGTTGTTTTTGAGGAATCTGATGTAAGGGTAAATGTTGTGCTTATTTTTGAAAGTAATTTTTCATTTTTATCATAGATCTCAACAATATTATTTTTGAAATTTAATTTTAAAATAGAATCTTTTTCCCCGTTTATAATTGCGTTGTTTAAATTATCTTTTAAGAAAAAGTTGCCGCCTGTTTTTATAAAAAGTTCTGTAAGATTTTCTCCAAGCCCTACTCGTACTTCAGGCATGGCAGAAGGGTTTGCTGTAAATGTTTTTGCCACAGGAGCAGTTAAAATCTCTCTTTTTTTCTTTACCTCTTCTTTTTTTTGCTCTACAACAGAAGGATATTTATTTTCAAATTCTAAAATATTTTTTCTTGTCTCTTTATCCCAGGGCCTTATTGCCAATGTCCTTTTTAAAGCTGCATAGCCATCATCAATTTTTCCCATGGCAATAAGTGATTTTGCAAGAAAAGGCCTTCCTTGCGTAAGATTAAAGTCAAGCCGCAGCGCTTCGGAAAACTGTTTTTCGGCTGCGCTGTAATTTCCTTTGTTATAATAGATTTCTCCAAGCATAAGGTGCGCAACCGGAAAGTATTTTCTTGTCTCTATAGCGGTTATAAAAGATTCAGCAGCCTTATCTGCCATCCCCAGATCTTTATATGCCCAACCTGTGAAAAAAAGATTTTCCGATTTTATATCATTTTGTATCTGGTTCAGAAAAAAATTGTCATACGTGTTAGTGGAGTATCTGGTAACTTCATTTAAATATTCTTCATGGTTGCCAATCAAAAATATTGGAAGCAATTTATCTTCCCACAAATTTCCGGGCAAAAGAATATTTTCGTTAGGCAAGAAGCTATCCTGAATAATATTATACTTTGATAAAACAGCTTTGGCTTCTTTATAATCTCCTGTTTCTTTAAGAAGTCTTACAAGGCTTAAAATAGCTTTTCTGTTTTTAGGCTCTTTTTCCAGTATGTTTTTGAACAATTTAATCGATACTTCTATATTACCGTTATAGTAAGCCATAATCGCGTTCATCATTTTATCCTGATCATCCTGATGGCTTAACAAATTATTTTTTGTATTTTGAGTTTCGGTTGTTTCGCACCCCGAAAATCCTGCCAATGTTAGTATGGAAAAAGATATAAAAAAAGTTGCGATTATATTTATTTTTGCCGTATGTTTTTTTATTTTAAGAGAAGATATATTATTTTTTTTAGATATCATATAAGTTGATTATAGCATCAAAACTATTTTTATAAAATATACTTATTTTTTGGAACTTATGCAAACTTTATTTTTTCCGCTTGTTTTTGCTTTGTATAAGGCATTGTCACTTCTTTTTATGATATTTTCATAAGTTATGTCTTTAGATATCCTGCTGCTTACGCCTGCGCTTACTGTTATAGAAATATGTTCATCTGCATTTGCAGGTATTTTTGTTTTACTAACAAGGCTAATTGCCCTTTTTGCGATTTTAAAACAGTTTTCCTGGCTTATTCCCGGCAATGCAGCCATAAATTCTTCGCCGCCATATCTTGAAAATATGTCATTGGATCGAAACTGGGAATTTAATATTTCACTTATTTTGACCAATACTTTATCGCCAATATCATGTCCATACGTATCATTTACTCTTTTAAAATTGTCTATGTCAAAAATTATAATAGAAAATGGGGTATCTTGCTCTACTGATTTTTTAAATGCAGCAGATAAAAACTGCGCCAGAGCAAGCCTGTTAGGTATCTGGGTAAGCGTATCTGTTGTTGCCATTTTTACAAGTTGCATATTGGAATTTTGAAGTTTAAGAGCCATTTCATTAAAGGCATCTGAAAATTCTCCCAGAAAATCCACTCTTTGCGAAAAATCTCCGTTTGCAACCATTTTTGATTGCCATGTAAGATGTAATAAATTTGCCTGAAGAGCTTTGAGATTTGCAAGAATATACCCTTTTCCCGGCACAGTTTTTTTGAGGTCTCCTTTTGCTAACGCTGTAGTTAGTTCCCTTAAAGAGATTATATAATCATATAATTTTTTGGCATCAGGATTATTATTTAGCCAGAGATCAGTATCAAGATTTTCCGATACTGTTACACTTGTTAGCAATGTAAGTATATGTTTTATAAACTCATCTGTACTTTGCTGTTGTAAAGTGTCATTTGTACTGATTTCTTCTAAATCGCATCTGTTTGACAATATATTTTCCTATATTTTTGTAACCAAAAATCTGCAGGTTCTTGCCCCGGTACACCAACAATCAATTTCTTTAGCTTTCCATTCTTGCCCTGAAAAATTTCCAAAAAGAGCTGCAATAAAACCTTCATCATAAATACAGGTTTCATAATCCAGTTCCGGGAGTCCTGAACAGTCAAGGTCTTCATCAACAGTAAGTATGACTTTTCCGTTTTCAAGATCAGCTTCTTCTACTCTTAATATGCCAATTTTTTTATCCCGAAGAGCTTTCTGAGTTTTACCGACAAACTCTTCTACAGAAGATACAGGATTAATGTACATCTCATAAAAGTAGTTTCCTGCAAGTTTTCCTGCATCGTAAAATATTTTATCTGCTTCTTCAGATCCAACTTTCTGTTCCAGTATATCTCTTAATGTAAATTGCATTACGCGGTACATTTCAAGATCTATTGAAACCTCCAAATTAGGCCTTCCGAGTTTTATATCCCCTACTAATTCTTTATAAAATTGATATTTCCTCATAAAAATCCCCCTTTTTTGAATAGAAGATTTATTTCTTCATATATATTAAAATAATAAATGATCTTTGGCTAAAAATAAATAAAAAAATCTATTTTTATAACAATTTATCTCTTTCTGATATGCAGATTATCGATGGTATTGAATTTAAGTCAAAAAATATTGAACAGCGCAGGTGATAATTATATACTGTTCCAAAGTTTAGGAGGGAAAATGGAACTTGATGCTCTGGAAGTTAATAAAATTATTGAAAATAGCGTAATATATGATCTTTTATCTCAACTTGGAAAACGGTTGTATTTTCCCAAAGGGATTGTTTTTCAATCTGCCGAAGCAAAAGATAAAGCAAAAAAGTATGATGCAACAATAGGAATGGCTACAGATGGGAGCGATCCCATGTTTCTCCCTTCAATTATGAAACATTTTAATGATCTCAAGCCTGTGGAGATATTCAGTTATGCGCCTGCCGCAGGGAATGCAACTCTTAGAGAATTGTGGAAAAAAGAGATGCTAAAGAAAAATCCTTCAATCGAAAAAAATAAAATCATCTCTCATCCTATTGTAACAGCAGGTATTACTCATGGTATTTCAATACTTGCAGATATGTTTTTTGATAATGGAGACAATGTAATACTTCCGGATATGTATTGGGAAAATTATAAATTTATTATTGAAAGCATGAGAGAAGCTCAAATTAAAAGTTTTCCTTTTTTTGATAATGAAAACCTTAATATAAAAGCTCTTGAAAATGTTATACGGGCATCAAATTCCAAAAAAGTATCTGTTATTTTAAATTTCCCTAATAATCCTACTGGTTATTCTCCATCTTTAAAAGAGATCGACCAGATCATAGCAATGTTTAAAAAGCTTGCAGAAGAAAAATATAAAATATTGGCAATTTGTGATGATTCATATTTC
>Ga0123353_10015951_pt1 | contig 10955 bp, 10 predicted proteins | sample TergutLab28metaG_3_FD_92763 | JGI IMG/M metagenome (GOLD analysis project Ga0123353, IMG submission 92763) | Labiotermes labralis P3 segment gut microbial communities from Petit-Saut dam, French Guiana - Lab288 P3 | ecosystem: Host-associated > Arthropoda: Insects > Digestive system > Gut ... | reverse complement strand
GCTGAGCGAAGTATTGCTCCTAAATTATGGGGGTCTTCAACGCTATCTAGCAGAACAATAAAAGGGTCCTCACCTTTATCTTTTGCAATCTTAAGAATCCCATCAACCGTCGCATAACGGACAGGGCTACAAATCGCAATAACGCCTTGATGGAACCCTGTTTGACTTCTTTTATCAAGTTCCATTCTAGGAAGTTCTGTTATAACAATCCCCTGCTGACGCGCAAGCGAAATTATCGCGCCAATGGAACCCGCAACACCTTGCGCGATAAAAATCTTATCAATCTCCCGATCAGCTCTAAGCGCTTCAAGAACAAGATTTCTGCCTTCAAATTGTGTAATCTCTTCCATAGAACTTTCCCTTGTTAAATTTCCAAAAATTCTTTATGCAGTATCTGAACAGCTTTTTTCGCCTGCTTCTCATCAACAATTAAGGTAATCTTAATCTCACTCGTAGATACCATATCCACCCTAATATTATTTTCTTTCAAAGCATCAAAAGCTCTTGCAGCAACGCCAGCGTTCATAACCATGCCGTTACCAACAAGCGATATTTTTGATTTGCCTTTTGCATATGCAACTTCCCTTACACCTAAAGCTCCCAAATTAGCAGATATTATTTCTTGAACCTGAGACAAAACGCTCTGCGATACAGTAAACGAAACGTTCGCCAAGCCATCTTCTAAGAATTTTAGTATTATATCTACATTAATTTTTTCTTCTGCCAAAAGCATGAATACTTTAAACTCACTAACGCTTTTATCAATACCAATAAGCGAAATGCAAGCCACATCATCATCTTTTGCAACACCTCTAACTATAGCATTTTCCACTTTTCCACCACCTATAATTTTTGTTCCCTCATTATCCGTAAAACTTGATTTAACAAAAAGAGGTACATTATAATCTCTTGCAATCTCAACACATCTGTTTTGCAAAACATTAGCGCCAAGGCTAGCCATTTCCATAACCTCATCATATGAAATGACATCTATTTTTATAGCATTTTTAACAATTCTAGGATCTGCGGTATAAACTCCATCAACGTCCGTATATATATCACAGGCCCGAGCTGAAAGATTCGCAGCGAGCGAAACAGCCGTTGTATCAGAACCGCCTCTGCCTATCGTTGTGATATCACCAAATTGTGAAATACCTTGAAACCCAGCAACAACAACAACTTTTCTATCTTTTAGTTCTTTTATTATTCTCTGATTTTCAATTTTCTTAATTCTAGCGTTATGATGAGTGCTATCCGTTAGAATTTTTGTTTGCCAACCTGTTAGTGAAACAGCCGGTATCTTTCTCTCAGCTAACACCATAGCAAGCAAAGAAATCGTTATTTGCTCTCCTGTAGACAAAAGCACATCAAGTTCACGTTTTGGAGGATTATCAGAAATCTCCGCAGCCTTTTCCACAAGAACATCTGTAAACTTCCCCTGAGCCGAAACAACTACAACAATATTCTCACCTGCATTATATCTTTTCTCGATAATACGGGCAACATTTTCAAGTTTCTTTTTATCAGCAACCGATGTCCCACCGAATTTTAGTACATTAATATCCATTTCTTTCATATATTTTCCTCCTTCTCTGTAGGTATTATATGAAAAACGAGCGAACATAGTCCGCCCCATTTTTTATTCTATCACTGGCAAACTACGCATCAATCGAATTAAGCATTTTCGTTAGCTTTGATTTTTTGTGTGCAATATTATTTTTGTGGAACACACCTTTTGCCAAAGCATTATCTAGCTGACTGATAAGTGAATTATAAAAATTCTTAGCATCCGCTGATTTAGCGTTAACCATCACTTCAAATTTCTTCATATTCGTTGCTAAGCTTGACTTAACCTTCTTATTACGTTGCCTTCTAGTTTCAATAGTTTTTACTCTCTTTTTTGCTGACTGTATATTAGGCATATTTAATTCCTTCCTTTTCTTTACCACGAAAAATTATATCATATATTTTAGATTTTGTCAAATATTATTTCGATAATGATTATACAAATACTGCTGTGCTATGCCTGCATATTCACCAAACTCTGCCATAGCAAAACCCTGAACAGTCATACCACCCAGCTCAAACTCATTTTCCATAATTCTTTCAATCCATACATCAACAGGAAAAGAACTCATGTCACCAAGCGCAAACAGCCGAACACAATCAGCAATTTTATTACCTACTCCTTTTATATCACAAAGCCCAGCCTTGTCTATTCCCTCAAGCTTAACTGCACCAGTTGTCACTCGCTCAGCAAGTTCAGAAATATACTTCGCCCTAAACCCCGCTTTAATAGAAGACAAATCCTTGCCAACAATATCTTCCGCCCTAGGAAAAGTGTAGTATGTAATTCCTAATTCCTCATTCCTAACTCCTAATTGCATACACAATGCTTCAATTATTTTCTTTATTCTTGGAATATTATTATTCGCAGATATAATAAAAGAAACAAGACATTCCCATAAATCCTGTTTCAATATATGTATTCCACCAGAAGTTTTTATAGCCTCAGCAATAACTCTGTTTTTTGATAATTCTGCTTTTATTACCGCATAATCACGATTTAAATCGAAATAATCCGCCCAAAAACTCTCATCACAATTATTTGATTGAATATAAAGCGCATCACCTTTTTGCTCAGCTATGCAAAAATAATTCTGCACTACACCCTGCCATTTCTTCTCACCAATCTGATTCCATCTAAAAGCCTGACCGCAATCAAGCGTCTGCCCCAAGTCAAAATCTTGAACTTTTAAAACTATTTCTTGCATTCTACAAAAAATCTTTCAACACTATTTGAAAAGCTTTAATTCTAATCGCTATCGCTTCAAAAAAAGCTTCCCAGTTTTCAGTATTATCAAAAGAAAATCCTTCTATATAGGTTGCAATCCAAGATGCTCTTTTCGCTCCATCTTTTCTATCCCATTCTAATGGCATAAAATCAATTAATTTCTCTTCTATTGCCTGTTTGTTTTCATACAATATATCAAAATGCACTTTATTAACGTCATTTCCCCACCAATATATTCTCACCTTTTGTTCCCTATCTAAAAGATCAACTCCTAAATTATAATTCGAGCTGCCCATAGCAAAACTATACCAATGCTCATATGATGGCTTTCTTGTCTTCAGTCCAATATCATTATCATCAAAATAATTATTCATTTTTGTCCAAAAATCATATCTGCCTAATTGGCTCCTATTTAATTCCTTTTTGTCACTAGATTTGATAGATTTTGCATAATCATTTGGTTCTGCGACCAATTTAAATTGCGGAGCAGGCAAACTATCTCCAATCTTAATAGCCCCAATCTCTATCAAGAAAAACCCTACGTCCCCATCCGTATGCTCGTTGAGCCACTCCATCGCGCTTATATGTTCTGTTCGTGCATTCTTAACAATCCATATAACTATTGACGCATCAATTCCACTTGCATAAACAATAGACTTACCAAGATGATCATGGTTTGAGGCTTCTATTTGGTTCTCTATAACTACCCGCCTGCCATCAGATTCAACCTTACAAGTTATGTCACATTGAAAACTCCCAACTTGCACTTCACATTTTGGTTCCGACAAACTTATACCAATAAGCTCACCAAGCATATCAAGATTTTCTTGTTTTGCGAGCCAGGGAGTAAAATCTCTTTCTTCATTTTCCCAAATATCCCTAAGAGGAACCTTCTTAATCATTCCTAATTGCATTTTCTACTCCTTTACACAACTATATTAACAATTCTGCCTCTAATCACAATAACTTTCTTCGGCTCGGCTCCATCAAGCGCACTTACAACGTTTTCATTAGCTAATGCTTTTTCTTTTATAGAATCATCAGCCTCATCAGTGCCAACCTCGATTTTCCCACGCACTTTTCCATTAACCTGAACAGCTAACTCAACGGTATCCTGCACTAAAGCTGACTCATCAAACATCGGCCAATTAGAAGCGGTATCAAATCCACATTGCTCACGCATCTCGCTTGCAACATGAGGAATAAATGGCATTAAAAGACTCGTCAATGAATCAATAGCCTTTGTTAATAGCTCTTTATTAGCCCCTCCGTTTTGCATAAACTCAGAAAGCTTCGGCAAATATTCCATAATTGCACTAATCGCCGTGTTAAATTTAAACCTCTCAACGTCTTCAGTTGCTTTTTTAATCGCCAAATTCATAGCAAAATTTAAGTCTTTATCAAGGTCTTTTTCTCCTGTTTCATATTCTTGATAGTCCTCGCAGACCTTAACAACTTTTTTGATAAAACGATACATTCCTTCAACCGCTGCATCATTCCATTCCAAATCACATTCTGGTGGCGCCGCGAATAATATAAACAACCTCGCCGTATCCGCGCCAAACTTCTCTTTTATCTCCTCAGGACTAACAACATTACCAAGAGACTTACTCATCTTCGCACCATCTTTAAGCACCATTCCCTGTGTCAAAAGATTTGAAAACGGCTCATCACAATCTAAATACCCACCATCTTTCAAAAACTTCGTGAAAAATCTTGCATATAAGAGGTGAAGTATCGCATGCTCAACTCCGCCAATATACTGATTAACAGGCATATATTGCATAACTTTTTCTTTATCAAAAGGCAATTTATCATTTTTATTATCACAAAAACGTAAGAAATACCAACTAGAACAAACAAAAGTATCCATCGTATCCACTTCACGTTTCGCTGGCTTTCCGCATTTCGGACAACTACAATTAACAAACTCCTCACAATCAGCAAGTGGCGATTTGCCTTTCATAATCAATTCTACATTATCAGGTAAATGCACAGGTAAGTTCTCATCAAGAACTTCTCCGCAAATGTCACAATGCACAATCGGAATAGGCGCACCCCAGTAACGCTGACGTGAAATCAACCAATCACGAAGTTTGTAATTAATAGTCTTTTTCGCAACGCCTTGTTCCACAAGATAATCCTTGACCTCCGCTAAGAAAACGTCCTTTGTCTTGCCAGACCATTGCCCAGAATTAACCATTATGCCTTCTGCCTCATACGCTTCCGTCATAGTATCAACGTCTAACTGCTCGCCCTCCGGCTGAACAACGATTCTTATCGGCAAATCATATTTCTTCGCGAACTCAAAGTCACGCTGATCATGCGCAGGAACCGCCATAACAATTCCCGTTCCATAATCAACCAAAACGAAGTTAGCAATATAAAGCGGTATAGTCTCACCAGAAAGCGGATTTTTCACATAACGCCCGGTAAAAGCACCAAGCTTTTCATTTTTATCATCCATTCTCTCAATAGAAGATTGATTGCTAATTTTCTTTATCATCTCTCGACATTCGGCTTCCTGCTTTGTTCCCTTAATCAGCTCATCAACCATCGGATGCTCAGGCGCAATAACCATATATGTGACCCCATACATAGTATCAGGCCTAGAAGTGAAGACCGTTAACTTCCCGCCGTCGTCTAGTTCAAAATCAATCTCCAAACCATCGCTCTTACCTATCCAGTTTTTCTGCATCAAGCGAACCTTCTCAGGCCAGCCATCAAGCATATCTAAATCGCCTAAGAGTCTCTCAGCATAATCTGTTATCTTGAAATACCATTGCTCTAAATCTTTTTTCGTAACTTCTGTTTTGCACCGCTCGCAACCGCCGTTAACAACCTGCTCATTTGCAAGAACAGTTGCGCAATCAGGACACCAATTAACCTGCGAATGTTTCTTATACGCTAACCCCTTTTTATAAAGCTCGCAGAACATCCACTGTGTCCATTTATAATATTCTGGTTTGCAAGTTTCAACCGCTCTATCCCAATCATAAGAAATTCCAAGACCATCAAGCTGTTCATACATATCAGCAATATTATCAAGAGTCCACTTCCTTGGTGGCGTACCATGCGCAATCGCCGCATTTTCGGCAGGCAATCCAAACGCATCAGCGCCCATAGGATGCAAAACATCAAACCCCTGCATAGTTTTATAACGTGCAACAACATCGCCAATAGTATAATTACGGACGTGTCCCATATGCAATTTTCCAGACGGATAGAAAAACATCTCTAAAACATAATAAGGGTTACTCGGGTCCTCGGGAGTCTTAAAACTGTTATTTTCCTTCCAATATTTTTGCCATTTTTTTTCTGTGTTTTTCGGGTCATACATTACTTTTATCGTTCCTTTCAAATTATCAATATAAGTGCTTATTTTTCTCCAACCATTCCCGGCTTTCGAGACGTCGCAGTTCAAGCTCACGCCTACGCTTCTTCCTCGGTATATCAACACAAACTTTCCAGTAAACCCAGAGCACGAGTACTCCGCAGAGGCATTGGAAATACAAACTATTAATAACCAGCAGAATATATGATACTTTTATATCACTATCCGCAACCAGCGGATAAGCAAATTCCTCACCATAATCTGTTGTTATCCGAAGGTCCGCCAGATGCTCGCCTTTTGCTATCGGTGCCTTGAGGTTTTCCTTCAGCGGAATAACTTCTTTTTCAAACTCCAGCGGAAGATAATCTTTTGGTGCTAATACCTTTATATCATCCTTAACAACCATCAAAACACTTCTCGTTCCCTTTGCATTTTTGACTTTATATTCCGCCAGTATAGTGTTCTCTGAAAATATCTTTTCAGCTTCAAAATCCTTAACGAATTCTCTGCCACCCATATCTTTTGCAAATTTGAGGTTTGAAAGCGTATTCCCCTCTCTCTTACCACCGAGTCCAACCAGAATCAGTTTAACTCCATCTACCTCGTAATATGCAACTATATTATATACTTCTTTTCCAATATACCCTGTACGTCCTGCAAAAACGCTTTTGGTATAGTAAGCTGTATTCAGGTAATTATCAAATAGATAACAATTCGTCCGATAACGTCTTGCCTTTGCCTTCTCGGTCTCAGGCAGTTCAAAAGTTTTTTCGCTCATCATATCAAAAACTCTAGGAATTTCATATAGCTTTTTATAAAGAATCAACATATCGTTAACAGTCGTATATTGGCCTATGCTTTTTATAGATAGAACTGTATCAAACTTCGTATCTTTCATTCCCAGTTCAGCCGATTTATCATTCATCTTTTTTAGGAAAACATCATAATCTGACAAACTTGCTATAATAAACGCCGCTTCATCAGAGGAACCTACCAACATAACCCTGAGCAAATCATCAATCGTAAATTTCTCGCCAGCAATAATCGTCGTTTTTAAAGTCTTAGGTCGAGAGAGTTTCGGAATCTCAATCTCTGTATCTTTTTTATACATATCGCTAGCAACAAGCGCTACCATACCATAAACTAACTCCCCCATATCATGCCGCTCATTCGTCTTATTCTCTGCGAAAATCTGATTATTAAAGAGTCCCGTCATCATATAAGACGGCATGGTGAGCGCCCATTCGTTTTCTAAAGCAGGTTTGGCGCTCGTCAGTCGTGGGACGAGTGGCAACAAAAAGCATAAAGCAAACAAGAAACTTAAAACTCTTCTCATATGAATTCCTCCCCTTAATTCTTCTCTACCAAATAACCTTCACAAAAACTTTCTTTCCCTTTTTAATTAAAACTTCTCCTCGAGATTTTTCTATATTATACCAAACGTCATCAATCTTCTCGCCATCAAGGCTAACTCCACCGCCCTGAACCAAACGTCTTGCCTCACCTTTTGAAGGTGCAAGATTCGCGAGCACCAAAAAGTCTAGTATATTCGTATCATCATCTATTTCGATTCGGGTTTCCGGTGCATCATCTCCACCAGAAAAAACAGATTTCGCTTTATTTTGTGCTTCTATTGCTTCTGCCTCGCTATGTACAAGCTTTGTCAGCTCAAAAGCAAATATTTCCTTAACTTCATTCAACTCTTCAAATTTATAACTCTCATATTTTTCTATTGCTGAAAGTGGCAAGAATGTCAGCATTTTAAGACAACGAATAACGTCTTCATCTGCAACATTTCTAAAATACTGATAAAAATCAAACACAGAACACTTCTCACTATCAAGCCAAACAGCGCCTTTTTCCGTCTTGCCCATCTTCCTGCCGTCACTAGTTGTGAGTAAGTTAAACGTCATTCCAAAAACGCTACCAGACTTACCTTCTTCACCACGCGTCTTACGGATAAGTTCAACTCCGCCAATAATATTGCTCCATTGGTCATTACCGCCAGTTTGCATACGGCAACCATACTTATCATAAAGATGCGCAAAATCCATACTCTGCATAGGCAAGTAACACATTTCACCCAACGTCAACCCCCCGCTTTCACGACGTGTCGCATAACATTCCATACGCAAAATATCATTTATATTAAAATGAAAACCAAGGCGCATAAAGTCATAAGCCGACATTTTATCTGTCCAGTCAGCGTTATTAACGATTAACGCTTTGTCATCACTAAAATCGACAAACTTTTCAAACTGCTTTTTGATGCACTCAATATTATGAGAAATATCTTCATCTGAAAGCATCTTACGAACATCATCTTTACCCGTCGGGTCTCCGATTTTCGTTGTCGCTCCGCCCAAAAGAAGTATCGGTCTATGTCCTGCCTCTTGCAAGCGTTTCGCCGTAATAAGTTGGAGTAATCCCCCAACATGCAAGCTATCCGCTGTTGCATCAAAGCCAACATAAAAAGTTATTTTCTCATTATTAAGTGCACGCTCAACCTCTTCTGGATGAGTTGCCTGCGCAACCAATTCTCTTTTTTGTAATTCTTCAAATAATGTCATCATTCTTTTCCCTTCAAACAATTTCCTTAAAAGTTTTCGTCTTCTCTAATACCTTAAATAATGGAACTCCGATAATCGTTACAACCACAAATTCTCCTAGCATTACCCATAATGTCGATGCAACAAACGGCAAACCGAGAACGGAATACAACATCCACCCAATAAGCGGAGTTCCAATCAAAGCCCCTAAACTTGCAATCCATAATCCCCACCACCACGTCATTGCGGGCTCGACCCGCAATCTCGGAACCAAATTGGTAGTTGAGCGCTGAGATTCCGGCTCGGAGATCGGAACGGAAGGCGAAGATTTGCAACTTACTTTTGAAATCCATATAATAAAAAGTACTGCGATAGCACTATGACACGTTCCGAGTATAACATCAATTGGTCCGAGTTCGCTTCGAAAGTTAGCTAGTATACAACCAAGAATAATAGAAATTCCATAGTATGGTTTAAAGAAACAAAGAAGAAGCAAAACTTCTGCTATTCTAAACTGAACCGCTCCATACTGAAAAGGAAGAAAGACAGTGAAAACTACGTAAATGCTTGCTACAACCGCTATTTTTACTAGATTTTTTATAGACATTTTATTCTCCTGTTTTGATAAAGGTGGTTATCAGTAACACCTTATATATTTTTATTAACTACTTCAAAACGTTTTTCAATCTAACAACTGTTACAGCCCCAACAATCGCTGACATAGCTATTTCAAAAAACACATTGATTGTTATTGCACCTACAATAAAAGAATAGTAAAGCTGTTCCATTTCTCCATAAATCTTCATATTTATATAAAAAAGTGTAAGAACCATTATAGTATGACAAATCGTAGCAAATATTGCAACAATCGCAGTCATAAATGATTTCGTCCAAGTCCGCTTCGTTATTTTTTTAATTAATTTATAAGTGTAGAATAAAATAACTGGGAACAAAATTCGTGGCAGAAGAGCGGTTACAGCTGAAAGCCAATTTCCCCCTAGCGCCCAAGGTGAAAATACAAATGCACTAGGGTTAGCTAAGAGTGTAGTAGAAAATACAATTATCGAACACACACCAAAAACAAAGCCCATTAGCATTCCTTCAGGCAAACCGCAAATTAAAACAGCAATTATAACCGGAAGGTGAGAGGTCGTCGCAGGAATGCCAAAAATAGGTATGCTTCCAAGCGAGGTGAAACAAAAAACAAGCTCAATTGCAAGCAAAATAGAGAGTATAACTATCTTTTTAGTTTTCTCAGTTTTTAGCTCAAGCGCAATCTTCTTTTTTTCTTTTTTACTCTGCTTTTGCTTCAGTTCCTCAATAACTTCTTTTTTTTGCTCAATACTTTCCTTAACTTCGGCCATCTTCGCATCAAGTTTTTCTTTCTTTGCTTCTTGCTTTATCTGCGCTTCCGTTTTTTTAGGTGCTTTTTTTGTAGCTTTTTTTGCTTTTGATTTTTTTGTACTCATTTATCTTCCTTTCAATTAATTATCAGTTAAAAACTGCTTTGTATCAACAATAACTAGGTCATCGCCTATCTTTTTTATATTTCGCCATGGGATAATAATGTCCTCTCTGTTCCAAAATCCAAAACCGTTGCCTTTCGGCACAATAATTGTCAGTATTCTACCCGACGTTAAATCAAGTTCACAATCAACAATATATCCAATCCTAGACCCCGTACAAACATCAATAACTTCTTTTGACTTCAAGTCTTGTAATCTCTCTAACATAGCAATTCCTCCTATGTTAAAGCATATGCAACCCCTTAACTTTTGATTAGTTCAAGCAAGCTATCACACTTCCCATTTGAACAATACCATTTATTAAACTTTTCTGCCTTATAATCAATAGCATCTCCATTTACGTATCCAATCTCTCCGCCGGCTTCTCGCAAGATAACGCTACCAGCACAAATATCCCAAGAAAAACATTCCATGCAAAGATATAAATCCAACTTACCGCATGCAACATACGCCAGTCCAATCGCAGCAGTACCATAACGTAAAATAGTTTTAACATCTGGCAAAAGTTTTTCATTAAAATCAAAATATTCTTTCCGCAGGTTACCACCTCTATTATGAAAGTCCACCATTATCACTGGTTTTTTTGAAACATCTGATATACTTATTCTTTTTTCATTTAAATATGAACCCTTGCCAACTTCAGCGAAAAACATTTCATCCAAAGCAGGCAAATATATAGCCCCACCCTGAGGAACACCGTTTTTCATATATCCAATACTAACAGCATATAACGGTAAACGCTGAGCATAGTT